>FWWM01013259.1_pt1 | contig 10651 bp, 8 predicted proteins | sample 2228351 | NCBI WGS metagenome assembly FWWM01 (sample SAMEA103939774, study PRJEB20133) | metagenome
TCGGGGTGGCGCAGTTTTCTAGCTTCAGGATCGAGGTGCAGCCGAAGTTCCCCTTTCGCGACCTGCTGGCCATGATTTATTACCTCTTCGGCTCGCTCGATCCGAGAGAGCGGGAATTGCCGGCAGGGGCCGGCCCGCGGCTCCTCCTCGAGCTTTTGCTCTGGCAGCTCGCCGCGCTCTGCTCGGAGGTCGTGATGAAAGGGCTGTACCGCTCTTACCGGCAGCGTTCGGGCGAGCTGACCTATCTGCGCGGCAAGCTCCTGGTCAAAGAGAACCTCGTGCGGGCCGGCCGCAGCGCTGCGCTCGGCGACCGCCTCTATTGCCGCTACAGCGAGCTGTGCTCGGACTCGCCCGAGAACCGCGCCGTCCGCTACGCCCTCGGGCTCGGCCTCTCGGCGGCCGCCTCCCAGCCGCTCAGGCGTAGCCTTAAACAGCACCTGGCCCTTTTCAGCAGCATAGCCGGGCACCAGCCGATGTCCGCCGAGCAGATCGAGGCCATTCCCCTGCACCGCCAGAACGGACACTATCGTCGCCTGCTCGAGGTCTGCGCCTTGATCGCCGATTCGCTCTCGGCGCGCGATGTTTTCAGCGCAGGGAGGGCAGGCTGCTTCTCTTTCTTCCTGGATATGGCCAGGCTCTTCGAGAAGTTCGCGGCTCGGCTTCTGGCCGAGAACACGCTCGGGCTTTCGGTATCGGAGCAGGCATGCTGGCGGCCCGGCCTTTCCGGGCCGCGGGAACTCGAGGCTAAGATCAGGCCCGACCTGCTGCTCAGCCGACGCGGCCCGGTCTACGTGGCCGATTGCAAATACAAGGAGGCGCCGTCTCGGGAAGACATTTACCAGGCTTTTTATTATGCTATGGCCTACGGCCTCGAGCGCGCCCTGCTGATACTGCCGTCGGTCGGGCCGCGGAGCAGCGAGCGGTTCGCCGCCCCGGCCGGGCGCTCGATAGAGGCGCGCTGGCTCGATTTAGGCGCGGCGCTGCAGGCTGTAGTTGCAGGCGATAGGTCCAAGCTATCGCAGCTCGCCGACCGTTTGCTCGCACAGTAGCCAGTTCGCATCAATTCGTGAAATTCGTGGCGAGAGAATAAAGGACGCGAATTTCACGAATCGACGGCTAAAAGACGATGAACGACAAGGTTTTAATAATAGAAGACGATGGCGACCTGGCTCAGCTCATCAGCTACAATTTAAGTCGCGAGGGCTATCGAGCCGTGATCGCCCGCGACGGCGCCGCCGGCCTCAAGCTGCTGCGTTCGGAGCGGCCCGACCTGGTGGTGCTCGACATCATGCTCCCCGATATCGACGGCCTGGAGCTATGCCGGGCGATACGGCGCGAGCCGGCCACCTCCGCGCTTCCCATTATTTTTTTAACCGCGCGAGCCGAGGAGATAGACCGGGTGATCGGGCTGGAGCTGGGCGCCGACGATTACGTGACCAAGCCTTTCAGCCCGCGCGAGCTTCTGGCCCGCGTCAAAGCCGTGCTCAGGCGCAGCCGCGCCGCGCATCTGGCCTCCTCGGTTATCGTCTGCGGTCCGCTGCACATCGATCTGGACAAGCGCGAGGTCACGCGTGACGGACGGAAGCTAGACCTCAGCGCCCTCGAGTTCAACCTGCTTTACTTTCTGGCCTCAAACCGCGAGCGCGTCTTCTCGCGCGACGAGCTGCTCGACCGCGTCTGGGGCCGGGAGCGCTTCGTGACGCCGCGCTCGGTCGATGTCTACATCAGACGGCTGCGCGAGAAGATAGAGCCGGACGCCGAGAGCCCCCGTTTTATAATCACGGTGCGGGGCTTCGGCTATAAATTTGTATGTTGATTTTCAGGAGCAGCATTTTCTGGAAGATTTTGACGGCAGAGCTGGCGCTGGCCGCGGCCGCTTTTGCCGCCGCTCGATACTACAGCGACAGCCCGACCGCCGCATTGTCGATAGCCGCGGCAGCTCTGCTTCTGGCCTACCTGCTCTCCAGACCGATTGCCAGAGGAGCAAGGGAGATAGCCGAGTGCGCCGAAGAGTTATCTGAAAGCAAGTTCGGCGAGCGGGCGGCGGCGCGGGGCGGCTCTGAGCTGGCGCGCGCCGCCCGCGCGCTCAACCGCGCCGCTGAGAGGCTGGGCGAAAAGATGACCGGACTCGAAGAGGAGCGGAATTTGATGTCGGCGGTCCTTTCGGGAATGGTTGAAGGGGTGCTGGCCGTCGATAGCAGCGGTCGCGCGATTCTGCTTAATCAGGCGCTGGCGGAGATCTTTCGGCTCGACCCGCAGCAGGGCCTGGGGAAAACGCCGCTCGAGCTTGTCGGCAATAACGAACTGGCCCGCATCTTCGCCGCCGCTCTCGAGGAGGAGAAGCAAACGGAAGCGATCATCAGGATCAGCCTCCCTTCAGAGCGCTTTTTCAAGGCCCTGGCCACGCCGCTCATCTCGCAGGAGGGGCGGGTGATCGGCGCGGTGGCCGTGCTGCACGATATCACGGAACTCAGGAAGCTCGAAGCGATGCGCCGCGATTTCGTGGCCAATATCTCGCACGAGCTGCGCACGCCGCTCGCCTCGATCCAGGGCTACGCCGAAACGCTTCTGGACGGCGCCCTGGACGACCGCGAGAATAACCGCCGCTTCGTCGAGATCATCAAGCGGCAGGCTGAAGGGCTGGCGCGCATGGCCGAGGAATTGCTGACCCTTTCGGCGGTGGAGTCGGAGAGCTTTCAGCTAAAGCTTTCTGAGTTCGAGGTCGGAGAGCTGGTCGAGGCCGCGCTTTCGACCCTGGGCGAACGGGCGGCACGCAAAAAACAGAAGATCGAAGTCGCGCTCGAGCCCGGCCTGAGAAAGCTGCGCGGCGACCGCCAGCGCCTGGCCCACGTCCTCATCAACCTGCTCGACAATGCGATTAAGTTCACTCACGAGCAGGGGCACATCGTGATATCGGCGTGCGAAACGGCCGCCGGCCAGACCGCGATAAGCGTCAGCGACAACGGCATCGGGATACCGCGCCAGGAACTGCCGCGCATCTTCGAGCGCTTTTACCGCGTCGATAAGGGGCGCTCGCGCGAGTTGGGGGGCACGGGGCTGGGCCTGGCCATCGTCAAGCACATCCTCGAGGCGCACGGCGGCTCGATCAGGGTGGAAAGCGCCCCCGGCCGCGGCTCTAAATTCACCGTCATCCTCCCGCGGGTTTGATCCTTATGAACCCGCCAGCACCTCGATGAGCTATGAACACGGGCGCTAAAAGACCACGCTTTGCGCAGGCCCGCTCGCTGCTGAAAAGAAACGTCGAGTTTTACCGCTCTCTTTACAATGACCAGCGGACCCCCAGGCTCGCAAAATGGTTGCTCCGCGCCGCCATAGGCTATATGCTCCTGCCCTTCGACCTCATACCCGATTTCATCCCGGCGATCGGCCATCTGGACGATCTTGTGGTTATACCGCTGTTGATAATGCTGGCGATAAAGATGGTCCCTAAAGACGTTTATCGGGAACATCTCGAGCGGACGCTCGGCGGGAGAACTGACGGCCAGGTTTCACACACAAATCTTTCCCCAGCGAAACGGGCCCTCCGGTTGTTTTTCCATCCGACGGGCGATAGAATTAGTACATCCTGGAAAGCAGCGCTGAGTCGAGCGGCCGGGCACAAAGCTGACGCCCGCGGGTTAAGGGCCGGCCCAGAGGCTAACGATTTGAAGGTCGAGAATTTAACCCGGCGTTTACATGAAGCAGAATCAAGACGAATCGGATCTGAGAGGGACGCCGATAATTAAACCCGGTTTAGCCAAAGGGGGATGAAACATGGCAAATGTTTCCGAACTTATTAAAGGGAGAAGCGAAGTCTTCTTCGTTCGAGAAGATGACACGGTTCACCATGCGGCTCGATACCTGCGCGAAAAGCAGGTGCGTGCGGTGGGCGTTTACAATACCGACGGCAAGCTGGTCGGCGTTATTTCTCAGAGCGACATCTCGGATAAAGTGGCGGCTGAGCACCGCTGCCCCTCCTGGGTGAAGGTGGCGGAAATCATGAGCACCCGTTTGGTCCAGGTGACGCCCGAGGCCAGCCTGGATCAGTGTATCAACCTGATGGAGCAGCACGGCATCTATCACCTGCTGGTAATGGATGAAGGGAACAGTTTCCGCGGCATGATCTCCATGCAGGACGTGCTGAAGGCCATCGCTGCCGATCAGAAATCGCGCGCCGAGATACTGGAAGCATATATCTTTCCAAACAGGTAGGTCCTAACGCCGTTTGCCAAGCCCGAAATCCCACCCCTCGCACGCGAGTCCAACTTTTTGCCGTATGAATTCTTGCAGCCGTCAGGTCGAGTTGATAACTTAGAGCCCATCTCAAAATGAAGCTAAACATTTGGAAACACACAATTAACCAATAATTTTGAGATGGGCTCTTAACATTTTTACCGAAAATTAATTCGCCTCTAACACGCCTGTAACCTTCCTCTGCTAACATCCCCAGTCTATTGATGGCTCACTTTAAACGAAGAGAGGAGGCTATGGCCATTCGTTTATGGCAGAAGCGCACGCTGCCGAAAATCGGCGGAAAAGCTTGGACAATTTGCCTGTCTATCTGCCTCTTAACGACCCCGGTTGCAGGATCGTTCGCGCAGGGCCCATCCGGAGGGCTCACCGGCATGGTGCGCGACCCGGAAGGCGCCGTCATTGTCAACGCCAGGGTGGCGGCCAAGCACCTGGCCACCGGCCAGGTGTTTGAGGCCGCTACAGACCGGACCGGCACCTGGCAGCTATCGCTGCTGCCGCTGGGCGACTACGAGGTCAGCTTTGAGGCCAAAGGTTTCCAGCGTGTTGTGCGCAACGGGATCACGGTGGAGGCCGCAGTGGTGCGCAGGGTTGACGAGACTCTGCCGCTAGGCTCCTTGCAGGAACACGTGACCGTTACCGCAGACGCACAACTCGTGGACACCAACGACGCCACTAACTTCCGCCAGTTCAACAGCACCGAGCTGCAACAGGTGCCCTCCGCCACGCGCAATTTCACCCATCTGCTCTCGGCTGAGGCTGGCATCAGCAGCGACCTTCCTCCGGTGGCCGTTAACGACAACGGCGCCATCAGCCCATCGGTGGGCGGCCAGCGCGCCACCAGCAACAGCCTTTACTTTAACGGCATCGACGTCACCAATCTTCTCAGCAACGAGGGCTCGCTGGTCGAAACCGCAGCCCCGGCCCCGGAGACGCTACAAGAGGTGAAGGTCCAGACCAGCCTCTATGACGCCTCCGCCGGCCGCAGCGGGGGCGGCAATTTCCAGCTCGTCACTCGAAGCGGCGGGAACGACCTTCGTGGATCTCTCTACTGGTTTTTCCAGAACGAGGCGCTCGGCGCCAACGACTTCTTCTTCAACCGCGATGACATCGATAAGCCGCGCGCTCGCCGCAACGAGGGGGGGGGTGTCATGGGCGGCCCCATTAAGCGCGAAAAGCTCTTCTACTTTTTCGGCTATCAGCGCACGGATGCCGAGACTGCTTTCGTCTCAACCGGCTCCAGCACGAGCGACCTGCCGCTGGCGCTTAACCTGATTTCAGGCCAGCGCACTGCGGAGAACTTAGCGGCGGCTTTCTCCGCAGTGAACCCGCGCTTCGACCTCAAACCATCCGACATCTCGCCCGTTGCCCTGAAGCTTTTCAACTTAGTGAACCCGGCCACGGGCAATTTCGTCATCCCGGCGCCCGGTCCGGGAGCAATCGCTTTCACCGACCGCGACGGCAATCCGCTGGTCAGAGTCCGCCAAGCCTTCCCGGCCGAGTTCGAGCAGGACCAGGTCAACGCGCGAATCGACTGGTTCGCGAGCGATAACGATCGCATCTCCGGCTCATTTTATCTTTCCGATTTCCCCAGCCTCGATCCCTTCCCCGACCCATCGAGCCTGGCCTCGCCTTTTGTGCAGCGGCGCTCAAATAGCGCCCGCACCTTCTCGCTTGCCGATGTGCACAACTTCGGCAGCCGTTGGATGAACGAGGCGCGGTTCGGCTTCCTGTTGCTAAACAACACGCGACAGCTCGACGATGAATTTCTATCCCTAACCAACGACTCCGTGGGCGTGTTCAACCCCGCTAATCTATTCGACTCGAGCCCGGCCGCCACGCGACTGGGCCACTATGTGGCTCGAGGTTTTCGCTGGTCGATCGGTGGCCCCAACGACTCCTTCAACAAGCGCGACCAGAGGACATTCCAGCTCTCCGACAACATCCTCTACGTTGCCGGGCGTCACACGCTGCGCTTCGGCGCCGAATTCAAGCGCCATCGCATCGCTAATAACCTTCCCGAAGAGCAGGCCACGGAGTTCGAGAAGTTCAATAGTTTCACCCAGCTCCTGCGAGGGCTGGCTACGGAGGCAGACACCCAATTCGGGGTCACCGACAAGACCTTCCGCTCCGCCGACCTGGGCTGGTATTTAGCCTACGATTGGAGGGCGCGACCGAACCTGACCATGAATTTCGGCCTGCGCTGGGATTGGTTCGGCTGGCCGGTGGAGAAGAATGGGCGTATCGGCAACTTCGACCCTACTATCGCCGATACGGAAAACCCTATCAACGGCTTCCTGGTAGCCTCGAACGTGGAGCCTACCGGCTTTCCCCAAATCGACGGAGCGGTGGCGGTCACCCGCAGGGCTAGCAATAAACATACCCTGAACGGTCAGGACCTGAACAATTTCCAGCCTCGTTTTGGTTTCGCCTGGCAACCCTTCAAAAGCAACCGGTTCGTCGTCCGCGGCGGCTACGGCATCTTCTTCGACCGACCGTCAGCGGCCTTTATAAACACCCTGTTCAGCAACTATCCGTTCCTGCGAGAGGTCGAAGTAACCTTCCCCGCCGGCGCAGTGCCGATGGCCACAGCGTTTTCCGCCCAGCCGACTAACCTGCCGTTCAGCAACTGGCTGCCGATGCGGGTAGTTTTCCGCAACAACAACTACGAGCTTCGCGACAACACAGGCGTTAGGGGAAACACCAACAGCGCCGGCCTCTTCGTGCCTAACCCGAACTGCGAGCCGTTCGGGCTATCCGGCGGCGGCCCCTGCTTAGGCAACATCGCCGAAACCTTCGAGTTCCGCGCCATCGACCGCAACCTGAAGGTGCCCTACGTTGAGCAGTGGTCGTTCGGCTACCAGTATGAATTCGCCAGCGATCTCCTCTGGGAGCTCCGCTATAACGGCGCTAAAGGAAACCATCTGCTCATGACAACCGCACTGGCCCAACCCTTCGACTTGAACGACCCAAATACCCCCGACTACATCTTCAAGCGCCTGAACCAGGCCTATCTGAATGCCGGCGCACCGAGAGGGCCGCTTAACCCTGGCGTGACGGCGCGCGAGCAAGGAACCGGCGTCGCCTTCGGGTTTATCAACCCGGCAACCGGGCGATTAGATCTCAACTTGGCCAATCCATCCGGAGGCCTGATTACCATGGAAGCGCGCGTGCCCTTCTTGGGGCTCAATACACCGGAGGCAATCATCTTGCAGTCGCGCGGCAGCTCCATCTACCATGCTCTGCAGACCAGCCTGACCAAGCGCTTCAGCAAAGGGCTACAGTTTAACCTCTCTTACACTCTGTCCAAGTCGATTGATGACTTCTCATCCGACCCGGGCAGCACCGCTGGCGGCGCTAAGCCCGACGTGCCGAACACAGGATTTGCCGTGCAGGGCGACTCGCGCAATCTAAGGGCTAATCGGGCAGTGTCAGACTTCGACCGCACCCATCGGTTGAGCCTGAGCTTCGTCTATGACATTCCCAGCAGCAAATCGAAGCTGCTCGAAGGCTGGCAGATCAGCGGTTTCTTCCAGGTCCAATCCGGCGCCCCATACAGCATCTTCAGCTCGGAGCCTGAAGCTAAGAGCGCGCGGGATCTGCTCAGGTTGGACGAAGGCTCTGGCGGTCTCTTTCGGCCGTCCGAACCTGGTCGGCTCGCTCGATGCCCTATGCGAAAAGGGCCCGGACAGAATCGAAGAGGCTTTTCAGGCCAGCCAACTCGCCTCTCCGCTCGGCGGCTTCGGCAACCTGGGCCGCAACCCCTGCCGGGGCGAGGCACAGAAACGGTTCGATTTAGCGATCTCCAAAACCACTGAGCTTGGGGAGCGAATGCGGATGGAGTTCCGCGCCGAGTTTTTTAACCTTTTCAATTTCACTAATTTCGCTCGACCGGTCAATGACTTGCAAGAAGGTGATAATCTGGCCAAGATCGAGAATACTATTGGCGGGCCGCGCACAGTTCAGCTCGGACTGCGATTTATCTTCTAGGCCCCTCCATCCCCCAGAACCAGACCCTTTCCATACCTCCCAAAGCAGGAGTTCCGCTCCTGCTTTTTTCCTTCCAGGTGGCAGCAGGCCCTATATTTCAGCCGGTTGTGCTTGGCAAAAAGCTCTAAACTTCAGTAGTATAACGATCCGGCTAAAACGGCTTCGTCGCCGTTGGATATTTCGGAGATTTGAGCGCACCTCGCTTAACCGAGTGGAGGGGAGCGCTTCGACCGGAGAGCAGTCGTTTGCTGAGGACTCCAGATGAATTATAGAAGAATGGCCATGGGCCAAAACAAGAAAATCGCTCTCGTCGCCCACGATAACAAGAAACGCGACCTCCTGGAATGGGCCGAATTTAACCGCAACCTCTTAGCCCATCACGAATTGTATGCTACAGGCACCACGGGCGAAATGCTGGAACGTGAACTTGGTTTGAAAATCAATAAGCTCCAAAGCGGACCTTTGGGTGGGGATCAGCAAATCGGCGCCAAGATTGTTCAGAACGAAATTGATTTTCTGATCTTCTTCTGGGATCCGCTGGAACCGCTGCCTCATGATCCCGATGTCAAAGCCCTCTTGCGCATGGCGGTCGTTTGGAATATCCCCATTGCCTGCAATCGAGCTTCTGCTGATTTCATGATCTCATCGCCGCTCATGAATGGAGAATATATTCGCCTCGTGCCCGATTATGATGAATATCGTACGCGGAAGATAGACCAGGGTAGTGGTTCTTCTGGCAGATAACCGGTAGTAATCCCAAGGTTGCAAACTTACAGGCTAGAGAACTACATTTTAGGTAAATTCGTCGGCGAGCAGGCGTTATCAGCCCCTCTCTCGCAGCCTAGCGGCGCAACTGCTGCCGCACGGCCAGGAGGAACAGAGCAATTAACGTCGAAGTCAACAATAGCTCAACCAAACGCAACCAGACGGTCCCACAGGTAGGAGGAGGATCGATGTTGAGAGTCGTGATTTGCATTTTGTTTCTGATCGCTGCTACGCATGCAGTTGACGCGGAGCAAGCGACGGCGATCCAGACGGCACAGGATCTGCTCGAGATGATTCGCCGGCAGGGGGAGGAGATCGAGAAGTTGAAGCAGATGGTGCAAAAGCAGGGGGCCGAATTAGAGGAGTTGCGCCGCGCGGTTGCAGAGCGCAACCGACCACCTGCTCCCGCGCCGGCAGGCCAGGTGGGCGCGCAGCCGAGCGCAGCAAACCGGCACGAGTCGGCAACCGTCGGTCGAGGCCGGGCGCAGTTCGATGGCCTGCTCCAGGCCTGGTTCGTAGGACAGGGGGCCACCGGCCCCGAGACCTTTCGCATACGCCGCGCGCAGTTGCGCTTCAGCGGGCAAATCGTGCCGCGCGTCAACTGGAACATAATGATCGATCCGGCGAAAGAGCTTTCGATAGGCCGCGTTCCTGTACTCCTGCCCGACGGCACGCCCGTCCTCAGCGACGTCTCGATAAATCAGGCCAGCCGCGTCCTTCAGGACAGCTTTATTACCCTGGATATCTCCGAGAGCTTTCACCTGGACGTGGGCCAATACAAAATCCCCTTGAGCCGAGAGGGGCTGCAATCCACGGCTACGCTGGAGACGGTCGAAAGGGCGATGTTTCTCACCCAGCGCGCCCGCGGCGGGACCTTCGGCAATATCCGCGATATCGGCATACAGGCGCGCGGTCAGCACAACTGGGCCGATTTCCGCATCGGCCTCTTTAATTCAAGCGGCGACCTCCAAAACACGGTAGACGAAAACGATCGGAAGACGCTCGTCGGTAGGCTGGTATTAGCGCCGCCCGGCCTGGGCGGCCTCGAACTCGGATTCTCGGGCGCGCGGGGCACAGCTACGCCCGCGCGCATCCGGCGCGACCGGTTAGGCGCCGAACTCTTCCTGGCGCGCGGCCCGCTTTCTATAAAATCCGAGGTGATGAGCGGTCGAGACGGGCCGATCCACAGAATAGGCTGGTATGGGCACATCGGCTATCGCTTCGGCTCTCGCTTCGAGCTGGTCTTTCGCCAGGACAACTGGGACCCCGACACCGATGACGAGGCAAGCCCACAGACCGCCACCGAGCGCAACTGGCTGGTCGGCTTGAACTACTTCATCGACGAGCACCATGCTAAGTTTCAAATCAACTACATACGCCGGACCTTCGCCGGCCCCTTCGAATCGCGCAACCTGCTCCTGATCAACCTCCAGACCGCATGGTGAAGAAGCTAGAAGTTAGGAGCTAGAAGCTAGGAGTTAGAAGCTAGAATATTAATCTCGATGAAGCTACAGGCCTGGTGGCGTGGCAATTGGTGAGATGTCAACCCCATGTTTCACTATCTATGCTTGCTGATACATGCATGGCTTTATTCTAGCTTCTAGCTCCTAGCTCCTTCTTTTTTACAGAGAATTTACTGCTTTGT
>FWWM01010071.1_pt1 | contig 10646 bp, 5 predicted proteins | sample 2228351 | NCBI WGS metagenome assembly FWWM01 (sample SAMEA103939774, study PRJEB20133) | metagenome
ACGACGCTCTTCCGATTTGCCCCTCCAGAATGCTGCGGGTCATATCGGCGGGATTATCGGGCGGCGTCTGACCCGTGGCACGGCAGTACGCTCGGATCGCCTCGGGCATATCGGGCGGATTGAGGAAGCCTTGATAATCGGGATCGATGATGGCGGCAAATGGCTTCGCCGAGGCGGCAAGCTGGGTCAATTCATCGAAACTGATCTCCTGTTTCGTAGACCAGGCTTTGCGACACTGCTGGATGGGCCAGAGTCCCATGCAGTTTTTGAGGAAGCGAAACGTTCCGCCCACGCCGCCTTCATTGGTGAAGTTGAACGCCAGCGACTGTGAGTTGATAATCGGCTCTCGGATTTCAATGCCCACCAACGACCAGGTGCCCGAGCTGATATACGCCCAATCGTTGCCCTCGGCTGGAACGGCAGCGACGGCCGAACCTGTATCATGGCTCGCTGTGGCGACCACGGGGATTGACTGCAGACCGACCTCCTGGGCAATGCCTGGCAGCAGATTCCCCAGAACTGTCCCTGGCGGAATGATCTCCTGCATGATGCTTTTCGAAATGCCCAGCGCCCCGAACAGTTCGTCCTCCCAGTCCCCTTTGATTGGATTGTAAAGCTGCGAGGTGGTGGCAATGGTGAATTCGGTCTTCTTGATACCAGTCAAAAAGTAGCTGAGCGCATCGGGTGTAAACAGCAGATCGGAGACGATGTTCAGCAGCGGGCTTTTGGCCCGAGCCATGGCGAACAGTTGAAATAGCGTATTGAGCTGCATGAATTGGATGCCCGTCAATTCATAGACCCGATCCCTGGGGATGATCTTGAAGAATTCCTCCATCATCCCATCGGTGCGATGGTCCCGATAGCCATAAGGCAACCCCAACAGATTGCCATCGCTGGCGAACAGGGCGTAATCCACGCCCCAGGTGTCCACGGCCATACTCTCGGGTCGATCGGTGATCTCCGAGGCGCAGCGTTTCATCCCCTGTTTGATGTTTTCATATAGATCGACGATATTCCAGTGCAGGCTTCCCAATAAATCCACCACTCCATTGGAGAAGCGATGGAGTTCCTGTGTCGAGATGTTGTCATTCTGAAGTGTCCCCAGCAAGGTTCTTCCGCTTGAGGCGCCGATATCGAAGGCTAAGAAGTGGTGCGGTTTCATATCCTTTCCCTTTTTTTGTTGAGATTGATCCAGAGCATTTCTTATTTAGAACCTGAATTTCTAAATTGAAGTCTTCGAAAGCTGATCAATGATGCTGGTTGCATTGTATCTGTCTTGGGACATAGAGATCAAGCAGAATTATGGAGTTCACAGAGAAATGATAATTTATCACTTGCTCTGTGACCTCCGTAATTTCTTTTTGAACTCTGTGACCAAGAAAGCTTTTGTTCAATACTCAGTTCATTTTAGAATTTTAGTTGGAATAGCAATTTGCAAAGCACACAGCGTATTCAATTATTGAGAATTTCATTCAGTCAAATAAATTTCATTAGCCAAGTCCATTATTATTCCTGCGGCATCAAAGCTATCTAATGATTGCCAGTTTTCCCTTTTTCGACTCCAATTTATTCTGAACCCAATACACATAAACCCCGGCTGCGACCATCTCCCCTTGTTCGTTTCGCAGGTCCCAGCTCAAACCTCCATTGCCGTCTATTTCCTCCAGCGTTCGAATTACATGTCCCGATAGCGTCATGATTTTGACAGTAGCTTCTTTGGTCAAATTGGCAAACATGATGGAGTTTTGGCCTTGGCCCAATCGACAGGGATTGGGATAGGTAAATACCTGTGACAAATCATTCCGATAGCAGACGAGCGAGGCCTGGCTGCCCTGTCCCGTCAAGATCGGTACGCCCGTATGACTGAAGACATTTTGAACGGTGATGATATAGTTTACTCCCAAAGCCCCAATGGGATATTTTGGGTCAAGGTTCAACAGCACTTGCGTGCTATCGGTCGAAGAAATGCCGATCGTGGCAATGGGAATTCCTGGTTCTATCCGATAATTGGATGGCTCGAGAGCAGAAATCGGTTCTACGGGCTGGTTGAAGGTCAGTACAATGGTTTGCGGCGAATGGAGGATGGCAGAGGTCAAATAAAACGTGGCGGCCTGAGCTGGCACCATGAAGGACAGTCGATTTCGAGTTGTATCGATCGGCGTGCGATCTCTATCGCTTACGCCAGTAACCTGGACCGCATAAGAACCCGCTGTGAGGGCTTTCGGGGCCAAAGTCAGGAGAACTTCCTGGCCTGAGCGGGAATCGATGGCTGAAACAGGCTGTCCCATCTCTGGAAAAAATCGATAAGCGGCTGGGTTCAAAACAGATTGGCCCATCGGCTCACTGAATCCCACACGGAGCTGGTTGGGAAAAATAAACTGAGCGCTGGTCAAAAACGGTCGGGCGCCAGGCTGAACGGAAATCGGGGCAGTGCGCCAGCCCTCGCTCGTTTCGATTTTGGCTGAGACGCTGTACCAATACCGCATATCGCTTGAGACCGATTGATCCAAAAAGCTCGTCGCTGTGACCCTGGCGAGCAGGGATAATTGGTCGGCCGAAAGACCTCGATAAATTTGGTACTCGTCGGCATCTAACACGGGCAGCCAGGAAAGATATACCGGGCGCTCATCCAGCGGGTAGGCGTGGAATCCTGCGGGCGCAGGCGGACCCGAAGCGATTGCGAAACGATCCTGCAAGGCAATTGTTCGTTCACCTGTGTTTAGAAAAAATTCGGGCTGGCCATCGCCATCGAAGTCGCCAATCGCATTGCCTTGGGAGCGACACGGAGCAAAATAGCCGATCGGTTGGTAACTCGCCATTACTTCGTCATATTTGATCGCATAGAAATCAGGGAAAACATTGATCAGCAGCTCATCCCGACCGTCGTTATCAATATCGCCCGAGGACAGGCCGCTGGCAAAATCTGCTGGATTGGCAAACCCGAAAAACGCCTGCTCCCAAACTGGCCTTAATTGATTGTCTCCAATCGTTTTGTAAATCCGAAAGATCCAATAGCGACCATCGTACTCATGCTCGGCATCGAGGTCGGGAGAGGAATGGCAGCCAACAGCAAATTCCAATATGCCGTCCCCATCGTAATCTCCGCTGGATAAAAAATCGATGGCATCCATCATTGGCAGCCGTTCCTGCCAGGTAAACCTGAAGCGATTATCTCCACTGGCCTCATAGATATAGATGTCGCCATCGTAATCGCCCAACAAAATTTCCATTCGACCATCGGCATCGAAATCGCTGATCTCGCAATGGGGAACACCCGTGCCATTGCTGCCCGAAGTTGGATTGGGCAGGTAATCTCTGAATGCGAATTGATACCCCACAGTATTTTCATACACGGTCCAGACATTGCCAGTCCGCCCAACTATTTCAATTCGACCATCCCGATCCAGATCTGAGAAGCGACTGGCCCAAAAATCGTTGGTATCGGCCCATACGATTGCGGTGGGAAATTCGCCAGGCCTCTCGCTCGCCAGAATAAAAGAAACCGGTCCTGCGCCTGCCAGGATTTCCAAGAGGCTATCCCCATCGACATCGCCGATATCCCTCGGAATCGCGATGTAATCCGTCAAAGGGATCTCATGAAAATTTCCCCCCTGGTATTCGAACAATGCCAAATTTCGAAATCCCCCTCGCTCTGAAAGCTTTGTACCCAAAGCTTCCCGCTGGCCATCACCATCAAAATCGCATACCCGATTGAGCAAATAAAGTCGGGGCAGCTCGAATTCTTTTCCGGCAAACCGGCTGGTCTCAAGATTCGGTTCGGTCAGGTCTATTTGAAAAACATCCCTTTCATGTTCAGTAATCAATCCCGCTCGATTTTGTAACTTCAGCGCAAAATCGAATCGTCCTGGCACCGTGAAATTATAGCGATGGCTCCTCACTTCATAACCCAAAGGAATTTCGCGGAACACGGCACCTGATTCTTTTGGCCAATATAAAATTGTCGCCCGGGTGATGTCATCAGTTTCGAATTCGATGAGTTGAGAATAATGGCTGCCATCGATCATACGGGTTTGCTTCAAGTCCAATAGGTTCGGCGGCGTGCGATCGATTTGAACCTGGGTGCGATGCTCAACCGAAGTTCCGATTTTCGTGATGACCTTGAGCCGCAGGGTGTAGATCGTGTCGGGCAATACATCGATCGGCCAGAGGCCCAGGCTATCGTTCACCACCTGCCGACCTGAAACCGAGACGATGGAAAACCATTCGTTCGGATTCGCTCCTAAACCGTAAAGCAGTTCATATCCTTGAAGCAATGCCCCCGAGGCGGTACCACGAACGATCACAGGCGATTCGGCAATCCCGTCATCCAATCGAGGGCTGGTGATGGTGGCCTGGGCTTCAAAATCGATCTCCAGCGCCCGAGCCGCATTCAGTCGACCAGCAGCGTAATATTGATCCCAACCCTTCTCGCCCAGGTCGTCGGCCGAGGAGACCAGAATATTGCGGACGTCCTGATTGGTCAAATTGGACCGCAGGCTCAGCATCAATCCTGCCACGCCCGACACCACAGGCGCTGCTGCCGAAGTCCCGGAGAAGGTTCGGTAGTCATTCCCTCTGGCCGTGGTGAGCAACGAAACGCCAGGCGCGACCAGGTCGATCGTGGCGCCGTAGTTGGAGAATCCTGCCAGATAATCCTCTTCAGTCGTAGCCCCGACGGAGATGGTATCTAAAAATCCCGAAGGATAGTGCACGGCCGCTGACTGGCTATTTCCGGCTGAGGCGATGAGCACGACCCCGCTCTGATAAGCAAATTGACAGACATCTCGCAGCATCTGGGAAGTAGCCACATCGCCGAAGCTCATGTTAATAATTCGTGCGCCATTGTCCGCGGCATAAATGATGGCCGACGCCACATCGTCCTCCTCCAGCAACCCCTGGCGAGTCCCGGCTCGGAGGTTCATGAGATGACAGCCTGGTGCAACACCCGCAATGCCAATGCCGTTATTTCCCACAGCCGCAACAATGCCCGCCACACTGGTGCCATGGCCGTTATCATCCATGGGATCGTTATCGCGCTCTTGATAATCGCCATCATCCGGGAAATGTGGCGCATCGGTGAAATCCCAGCCGAAAAAGTCGTCCACGAAACCATTATGATCGTCATCGATCCCATTGATATCGGACGGATCGATGCGGCCATCGCCATTGGCATCTTCGCCCCAGTTGATCCACAAATTGGCTGCCAGGTCTTCGTGATTGTAATCGATGCCCGTGTCGATGATGGCGATCAGCACGCTGGGATCGCCCGTGGTCTTTTGCCAGGCTCGATCGAGCTGGATCTTTCTGATGAGCCACTGCTCGGAAATTCGGGGGTCATCCGGCAGTTGATGCAGCCGAAAGACAGTATTGACCTGGGCAAATTCGATGGCGGGATGTCCCTGCAATGCAGCGAGAATTTGTTGATGGTCAATTCCTGTCGGCACTCGGATGGTGGTCCAGCGGTCCAGGCCGATGGTTGAGAAATAGTCGGGAACACCCTTGCGAAGGTTTTGCTGCTTTCTCATGGGAGCTCTGGCCAGAGGCTTCACCTGAAGCGAAGGTAACCTGGCAAACGAAGCATCCACAGTGGCCAATTCTCTGGACGGACGGTCTTCGAAATCGATTTTGGATTTGAATTTGACCAAAATGTCCTGGGCGTGAATTATATCGGCCAGGCTAAAAACCATTAGCCCGATGATGAGGATGCTTCGTTTCATACTACAAAAAAATTCCTCAAGAAAACTTTTTATAAATTTTCCTCCCACAGAATTGACATGCCCAATAAATTTATTCAAACAGCAATTCTGTGGGAGAAATCCTATTTTGCTTTTTTCCCATCTGAAGTCAGCAAATAAAAAATCGACCGCACCAGCGCCAGCCCGAGCAGGATTTCACCGATCAATAAATTCAACATCGCTTCAAAAATTCCCCGCTGGTACTTTTTGAAATAGTGATAAAATGACCGATGGCTGGACCAGATCATTCTCAGGCGATTCCTGTAAATCGAAGTCCCTTTGTAATGCACTATTTGAACGCTGGGAACGAATAAAATTTTCCAGCCGTGCCCAATAAATCTTTGGCACCAATCCACATCGCTGAAGAACATGGGGAATCGCTCGTCCAGCAGACCGACCTGATCGACGGCTGCTTTTCGAGCCAGCAGAAATGCGCCCTGCGGCTGGTCCACCTCCCGCTGGCGCTGGTGATCGAAATCGCCCATCTTCCAGTAATTGAATTCCCGACTATTGGGGAACAGCCAGCTCAGCCCCAGCGCATGGTAAATCACATCCCAATGCCTGGGGAAGCGCCGACACGATGGCTGAATCGTGCCATCGGGATTGCGGAATTGAGGCGCCACAATGCCGATCTTAGGATCGCTCTCCATGGCTTGCAGTAGCACCGAAAAAATATCGGGTGGTACTTCGGTATCGGGATTAAGGATCAGCACATAGTCGCCCTGACTTTGCGCCAGCCCCTGGTTCACAGCCTGAGTAAAACCTCGATTGCTGTCGTTACAAATTATTGACCAGCGAAGGTTTCGATCAAGGGCAGATAATAGTTCCTGGGCCACAGCGATGGTTTGATCGGTGGAATGGTTGTCAATGAGAAAAATTTCAGCACGGAAGTCAGTCAAAGCGATGATTAATGAGCCGAGGCATTGCTTGATTTCGTGCTGATGGTTGTAAGTAACGATGATGATGGATAATTTGATCAACGGCTATTGCTCCCTGCGATAGGTTAGCATTCGCTCTTGCTATCAAAATAGGCGATGGAGATCATGATCGCAACATAATTTCTGAACATTGCCTCGTTAAATGTCCCTTCGTAACAATGGCTGGTGCTTCAATAGGCAATTGATCCATTTTCGGACGCTAACCCGCGCCCACTGGAGCGGCGATCGAAGTCATCCGCTCGCTATTCCCTGCTCATTCGGTGTTCAAATAAAAGTCTTGACATTTTGCTTTGATTTGGTTACTTTTCGGCCATCAGAAAACCAATTTGAGGCGATGATGAAAACCGATTACCGACAATATATCCGTTTTGGGAGTTCCTCCTGGGCCTTCGAAGGCTGGCAGGGGATCGTCTATTTCAAGAACTACCCGGCTGGGAGCTTCAAACGCGATTGCTTAGCCGAGTATGCGGCTGATCCGCGATTTTCCACTGTTGGAATGGATTTATTTTTTTACCAGCCACCCACCGTTTCCCTGTTGCAGCATTATGCTGATCAGCTACCCGAAGGGTTCAAAACCTGCAGCAAGGTCTGGGAACAGCTTACTATTTATCGGTTTCCCAATCAGGCGAGATACGGCCAATTGAAGGGGCAGCTAAATCCCAATTTCTTGAATGCAGAGCTGTTCATCAATACCGTTCTGCCGCCCTATCAACAGGTTTTTCGCGACCACACTGGCCCTTTTATTTTTGAATTTCAATACATCAAAGCTGGAGAAAAAAATGTCCATGACTTCAGCCAGGATCTGGACCGTTTTTTTTCAGCTTTGCCAAAAGATTTCCAATATAGCGTCGAAATCCGCAACAAGAACTTCCTTGCCCCCTCCTATTTCGAAGCGCTGCGCCGCCACGGGGTTGCGCATGTGTTCAATCATTGGTCCTATATGCCCTCGATTTCGGAGCAATTGAAACATAATAGCATCACAGCCGATTTCATCGTGGCGCGGATTCTAACTCCGCTGGGCATGTCTTACGAGGCTACCGTGCAACAATTCGAGCCGTTCGACAAGATTGTTGCCCCGCTGCCTGAGATGCGCGCCGATGTGATGAAACTGGTGGAAATTGCCCTTCGGTCTCATAAAATCGCCTATCTGTTGATCAATAATCGCGCCGAAGGATGCGCACCGTTGACCATCGATGCGCTTCAAAAGATGATCGAACAGCGTATTTTGATCTCATAGGCCAGCAACAAAACCGATCCTTTTTCCCAAAGAAAAACTCCTGCAAACAGTTGGTCGCTGTTCATACAGCCTCAGGTAAAGAAAGTCGGTCTTTTCAATGGATCTACCATTGGGTTCATCAGATGACTGGCAGAAAGTGTCGGTTTCACCCAAACTGCCTGGCCGACATCTTTACAATGGATCACCAACCTTCAAGGCAATTTTTTCTAACACCGCTTCTAATTCCAGTTGTGCTTGCTCCCATTGTTCGTAGCAGCTCGATAATTCATCTTTGATACGTGAATATTCGTAAGGGAGCGACGTGGCCAGGGCTGTATCTCGATAAGTCGCTGGGTCGGCCATGAGCTTCTCGATCTCAGCTTTTCGGGCTTCTAAGGCTGCAATTTTCTGTTCCAATGATTCGATCTGACGGGTCAAGCGGTTGCGATCCTTGCTGACCGCCTGTCGCGCTTCCGCTTCGCGCCGACGTTGTTCTTTGGTCTTCCTCCCCACTGGGACCACTACCCGCTTTGTTGGTTGAGGTTGCGGTTGAGTCGCTGCAATTTCCTCAGCACGCCTGGCCAAATAATCAGTGTAATTCCCCTCATACTGCTTTAGCGTGCCATCCGTTATCTCAATCACCCGATGCACCAATTTGTCGAGGAAATAGCGATCGTGGGAGATGATCAGCAGGGTACCGTCGTACTCGGAGAGCGCTTGTTCAAGGGCATCGCGCGACGCCATGTCCAGATGATTAGTCGGCTCATCCATGATCAAAAAATTGACCGGGGACAGCAAGATTTTGGCCAGCGAGACCCGGGCTTTTTCTCCGCCGGAAAGGACCTCAATCGGTTTGAACACATCATCGCCGCGGAACTGAAAAGCACCCAGCACATCTCGGATATATGGGAAGCGATCTGCCGGGGTCACCGAAGCTACTTCATCATACACAGAGGCTTTCAAATTCAATGCGTCAATTTGATGTTGCGCGTAATAGCCAATTGCGGTCGCTTTGCCAATTTCAATCGAACCGAGCTGCGGCTTAAGCTCCCCAGCGATAAGCCGGGTAAGTGTGGTTTTGCCGACGCCATTTGGGCCGACCAGGGCGAGTCGCTCCCCGCGATATATATTGAGCTGCGCGTTATTCAACACCCAGTCGCCATTATAGCGAAACGCCATATCGGCGATTCGCACCACATCTTTCGCGCTATGAAACGGCACTTTTAGACGGAACCTTATTTTTGATGTCCGTGCTGGCAGCTCGATCTGCTCCAGTTTCTCCAATCGCTTGATTCGACTTTGAACCTGAGCCGCTTTGGTGGCTTTATAGCGAAACCGCTCGATGAAGCGTTGTTGCCGTTCCCGTTCTGCTTTCAGCTCTTCATAGCGCGCTTCCAGTTGTTGCTGTTTCAATTGCTTCTGCTGTTCATAAAAGTGATAATTGCCCGGATAATGTTCCAGTTTTCCCCGATCGAGCTCGTAAATCTCCTGCGCCAAACGGTCGATGAAAAACCGATCATGCGAAACCAGCACCATGCTGCCCGGAAAATCCAACAGGTATTGCTCCAACCATTCGAGCGACGGCAGGTCGAGGTGGTTGGTGGGCTCATCCAATAATAGGAGATCGGGATTCTGAAGGAGCAACCGTGCCAAATAGGCGCGCATCCGCCAGCCACCGCTGAATTCGGCGATCGGCCGGGAGAAATCCTGCGTCGAAAAGCCAAAACCAGAGAGGATCGCCTTGGCCTTTGCCTCCAATTGATAGCCTTGCATCCCCTCGTACCGTTGCTCCAGATCCCCCAACTGCCTGAGTAGTTCAGGGGCGTGAGAACGATCATCAGCGAGAGCGCGATGTATTTCGGCGATCTTCCTTTCGATCTCGAGGACCTGGGCCTGTCCCTCCAATGTGACGTCCAGAATAGTACCGCGATCCAGGACAATCTCCTCTTGCGGCAGGTAGCCAATGCGATAATCGCGGGGTTTAATCATGCTGCCACTGTGAAAGCGGAGATCACCATGAATGATTTTCAGCAGCGTGGTTTTTCCAGCGCCATTCGGACCAATTAAGGCCACCCGTTGCTGCGGCTGAATGTTCCAATTGATGTTGCACAGCAGTTCCCGAGCACCGATCGAATAGCAGAGTTCTTTGATCTGAAGCATGAATCGTTAGACTTTATTTTTAAAATGACAGAATCCCACATCCCCTGAAAAATATGTAAACGATCCTTTGTCCTAAGCGAAGCACATTATTCCGCGTCTCGCTTCAAGAGGATTTATGGGGGGCATCTTGAAATTTATGACGAACATCGTTTCTTTCAATGAGCTATACGATGTTCCGATTGTGACGAATCGACAAAAACCGCTCGTCATAGATTTTTGCCATATTTTTCCAATCGTACTTTTCAACAACAGCCGAGTAGTTTTGTTTCCTGATAGAATCGATATTTATAATTGCACTCGACAGTTTGTCGATCAATTCATCGAAACCGTCATAAAAATTTTCTGGGAAAAGATCGATTGGGAAAATTTCTGGATACGCCAATCGATTTGGCAGCAATGGATAGCATCCACAATAACGGGATGTACCTTCGGATTGTTGGATTCATAACAAATACACACCTTTTCTCTATGTGATACGACGCACTTATCCATCCTATCTCAAACTTCTTCTGAAAAAGTGAGGGGAATTCTGAATTTTTTCTTAAAAACGAGTATGCGGTGTCGGAACTTCCATGAAAAATGGTTACATAAGGTATA
>FWWM01014919.1_pt1 | contig 10645 bp, 7 predicted proteins | sample 2228351 | NCBI WGS metagenome assembly FWWM01 (sample SAMEA103939774, study PRJEB20133) | metagenome
GGGCCCGTCGCGGCCTGGCTCGCCCCCGACGCGGCGGCGCCGCTCCGGTTCGCCTTCGCCCGCGGGCTGGGGGCGGCCCGGGAGCGGCGCCTGGCCGCGGCCGTCCGCCGCCTCCCACCGTGGTCGGAGCTGAACGACGCCGAGCGCCAAGAGGTCATGGAGGTGTTCGCCGGGGCCGCCGGGGCCGCGGGAGAGGCGGTGGACGCCGGGCGCGGGTTGCTGCTCGCGGCCCGGACGGGCGGGGAGGACGTGGCCGTGGCCGAGGTCGCCTCGGTGCTCCGGGCCGTGCTCGAGCACCGCGAGCGCAGCGTGCGGCTGGTCCCCGAACGCGACCGCGGGTTGGGCGTGGCCTGGGCGGCGCACGAGATCCGGCGGCCGCTGATCGGGGTCCGCGCCGTCCTCGAGTACCTCCTCCGCGAGGAGGCGGACGACGGCCGCCGGTGGATGCTCACGCGCTCGGTCGAGGAGCTGCAGCGGCTCACCGAGCTCACCGAGGGGCTGCTCCGGTGGTCGGCGGGCGAGGCCCCGCTCGAGCGGCGCAGGGTCGAGCTCGCGGACGTGGTCCGGGGCGCCGTCGCGACCTGCGGGTTCGAGACCGGCCAGGCCGACCGGATCGTCCTCAGGTTGGACGGTCCCGCCGCCGTGCACGCGGACCCCCAACACCTCGGGGTCGCCCTCGCCAACCTGGTCCGCAACGCGCTCGCCTACTCCCCCGAGGGGACGCAGGTGCTGGTCACCGTGGGGAGCGACGGCCGGCGGGCGACGGTCGCGGTGCAGGACCGGGGGGCGGGGATCCCCCCGGAGGAACGGGAGGCGATCTTCGAGCCGTTCGCCCGCGGCTCTCGAGCCCCGGCCCGGCCGGGGAGCGGGCTGGGCCTGTTCATCGCGAAGCGGGTGATCGAGGCGCACGGAGGGGAGCTCCGCCTCGAGCCGACCCCGGTCGGCGCCACCTTCCGCGTCGAGCTCCCACTGGAGGTACCGTGAACGTCCGAGCGCTGATCATCGACGACCACGTGCTGTTCGCCGAGGCCATCAAGCCCGCCCTCGCGTCGAGCGGGGTCGAGGTGGTGGGGGTGGCCACGACGGGCGCCGAGGGCCTGCGGGCGGTGGCCGAGCTCCGCCCCGAGCTCGTCCTCGTGGACCTCGGCCTCCCCGACCAGAGCGGCCTCTCGGTGGGCCGCGCGATCGCGGCCGAGCACCCGGAGGTGAAGGTCCTGGCGCTCACCGCGCTCGAGGACCCGCGAGCGGTGCGCGAGGCCATCCGGGTCGGGTTCCACGGCTACCTCACGAAGGACACCCCGGTGGCGCGGTTCGTCCAGGCGGTGCACGCGGCCCTCGGGGGCCAGGTCGTGATGCCGCGCCGGCTGGCGATGCGTCAGGCGCGGTCGGCGGAGGAGGAGACCGCGCGGCTCCTGGCGAGCCAGCTGACCGCTCGGGAGCGGGAGGTGCTCGCGTTGCTCGCGGCCGGCGCGACGGGCCGGGAGATCGCTGCCCGGCTGTCGATCAGCCGGAACACGGTCCGCACCCACGTCCAGAGCATCCTCACGAAGCTCCAGGTGCACTCGAGGCTCGAGGCCGCGGTGTTCGCCACGAAGCACCGTCTCCTCGTCGAGGTCGACGCGTCGCCGTCGGCGCTCGCCGGGGACTGACCGCCGGGCTACGGCTCCGGGCCGGAGCGCCTCCTGCAGCAAGCGTAGGGGATCTGCGACGTTCGGGGCTTCCGGACCCCTGGCCCGCTCCCGCAACGTGGTGGCGTGCCCCCTCCCGGCGTGGCGTTCGTGCGGCGGGATACGTCGATCCGCCTGTTCGGCTTCGAGAGCTGGGATTCGCTGCTGCCCTGGGACCCGCTGGCGAAGGACCTGCCCGACCGGATCGCGCCCCCGCTGGACCGGGGGTTCCTCGACCAGTGGGCGGGGCCGCCGGCCGAGGACGTGGTGGTCCTGCCGGAGGCCGAGCCCGAGGGGGACGGGCGCCGGGACGGCGGGCGCCGGCGAGCCGGTGGGAGGGGGGCGGGGGGGAAGGCGCGGCGGATCCGCGCGGCGCGGGCCCGGGCGGAGGCGGCCCGGGAGGAGCTCGTCGCTGCGGAGCAGGCGCTCGCCGAGTGGGAGGGACGGCGGCAGAGCCTCGAGCAGCTGGCGCGGAACGCCGAGGACGAGCTCGCGGTGGCGCAGGGCCTCCTCGAGACGGCGACGGCCGCCGCGGTGGCCCGGGAGGAGGAGCTCGAGGAGGCGCGCCGGGAGCTCGAGGAGGCCCGGCGCGCCACCCGCCTCGCCGACACCGACGCCCGGACCGCCCGCCACCGGGCCGGCGCGGTTGGGGGTTCGCTCCGCGTCGTGCGGGCCGTGCGACGGGTGCAGCGGGCCGAGGAGCGGGTCAGGGTGCGGGAGGCGGCGGCGGCGGCCCGGCGGAAGGTGGAGGAGCTCCAGCGGGAGGTGGCGGGGAAGCAGGCGACGCTCGAGCACGCGCTGGGGCAGGCGGAACGGGCGGGCGTGGAGGAGGTGGCCCTCCGCAAGCGGCTCACCAACGCCCGTCGGCGGGCGGCACAGGCGTCGCTCGCCCTGGCGAACCTCGAGCAGGGGGAGGCGTCCCCGGACGGGGCGGCCGGGGGCCAGCCGCCGTCGTCGGAGGGTGGACGCCCCGACCCGGGCGCCACCGCCGCGAGGGTCGAGGACCTGGAGCGGGAGGTGCGGGACGCGAAGGAGCGCCTGGCCGCGGCCGAGGCCGAGCTCAGGTCGGCCGGGGAGCTCGTCGAGACCGTGGAGGCGGAGCGGCGCCCGGCCCAGCAGGCGCTCCTGGACGCAGAGGCGGCAGCCCGCGCCGCCGACCGGCTGGTCGAGGTGCTCGAAGCCGAGCTGGCGAGCCTCACGGCCGAGGCCCGGAGCTTGGCCCCGGCCGTGGAGGACGCCGTCGCGGAGGCGCGCGGCGCCTCCGGTCCCCTGGAGCGCGCGGTGCCGGCCCTCCGCCTCGGGTCCCGGGTGCTCGCCGCGCGGCGGGTCCGGCGGAGGGCCGGGGAGCTCTCGGCCGCCCTCGACCGGGCCCGCCGGGAGGCGGAGGCTGCCCACGCACGGCTCGAGGAGACGAGGAGGGTCGCGGAGCAGGCCCGGGTGAGGCTCCAGCAGGTGCGAAGGATCGAGATGCAGGCCCGCCGGAACATGGTCCTGGCCCAGCGGAGCTACGGCGAGGCCCTGGGCCGCCTCACGCGCCTGAAGCTGGCCGACCCCGCGGCCGCCGACGGGGGCGGGCCCGCGTTCCGGTTCGTGATCGTCGCGCGCGAGCAGCGCGTCCTCGGGAGCCTCTCCTTCGATGAGTGGACCAAGCGGGCTGCGGGCCACGGCCGGGTGCCGAGGTTCGTCCTCGAGACCCCGGGGGAGGCCATCTGGCTCTTCCGGGGGGAGTGGATCGTGGCCGATCCCGAGCTCTCCCTCGAGGACCTCACGGCCGTGATCGGGGCCTCCGAGGGCGGTCAGGGCCGGCCGGGGCTCCACCCGGGGCTCGACCCGGAGGCCATCCGGTTCGTCTGGGAGCGGGACGCGGGACGGTGCGTGCAGTGCGGGAGCGTCGCCAACCTCGAGGTGATGCACGTGGTCCCGCCGTACCTGGGCGGCGCCGAGACGGCGGCCAACCTCGAACTGCTCTGCCGGAACTGCGTGCGGGACCGATCCCACCAGCTCTGATCCGACCGGCGGCGCGTGGGGCCCGCCGGTCTCGGGCCGGCGGCTCCGGGTTCAGGACCGTGCGGGCCGATCCCGCCCGTCCCCGCGGCGCGCCGTGACGGCCGCGAGCTCCGGCTCGCCCTCGGGGAGGAGCAGCCGGTACAGGAGGCCCCGACGATAGTCGTACGCCGTGTAGGCGGCCCGCCGCGTCCACGCCTCGACCCGGTTGAGGACCCCGCCCACGATCCGGCCGCCGACCTGCTCGATCTGGTGCCGCGGCTCGGCGACGCCGGCCCTGGTGGCGCTCCTCGCGTCGATCACGAGCAGGACCCCGTCGACCATCCCCGCGAGCACCAGGCTGTCGGCCATGGCGAGGATCGGCGGGCCGTCGACCACGACGAAGTCCGCCTCCTCGCAGCGCTCGATCACCTCGCGCATCCGGTCCGACTGGAGCAGCTCCACCGGCTCCTCCACCCCGGCCACGGGCCCGCTCGGGAGCACCCGGAGGTCGGGCAGCTCGGTGTCGGCCAGCGCCTCGGACAGGGGGACGGTCCCCTGCAGCACCTGGCCGAGCCCGTGCTCGTTGGGGAGTCCGAAGAACACGTGGGCCCGCGGGAACCGGAGATCGGCGGAGATCAGGATCACGGAGCGCCCCACCTGCGCGAGGGCGGCGGCGAGGTTCGCCGCGGTGGTCGTCTTCCCCTCGCCCATGTCCGCGCTCGTCACGAGCAGGCTCTTGAGCGGGGGGCGCCGGGAGACCGCGAGGAGGTTCGTGCGGAGCGTGCGGTAGGCCTCCGCCGCGGGCCCCCGGGGGTCGTGGAGGATGGCGAGCCTCGCCGAGCCCCGGAGCGCGGGCGCCTTGGGGATCAGCCCCAGGGTCGGGGCTCCGAGGTACCGCTCGAGCACGACGGGCTCCGCGATCCGGTCGCTGAACCGCTCCCGCGCGTAGGCGAGGGTCATCCCCCCGACCAGGCCCGCGAGCAGGCCGAGCGCCAGGTTGATGGGGTGGTCGGGGCTGCTCGGGGAGGTGGGCCGCAGGGCGGGCTGGACGATCTGGCCGGGGTCCGTGCTGAGGGCGCTGATCGACACCAGCTGCCCCTGGAGCGCGAGCCTGCTGGCGTCCAGCTGGCTGCGCCGGTCGGAGAGGGTCCGCCACTGGCTCGACCCCGCCGGGGCCGAGCTGAGCTGCTCGTTGATCGAGGCGATCTGCGCGTCGAGGTCGGCGATCTCGGCCCGAAGCCGTTCCGCGTACCGCTGGATCGTCGCGGCCGCCTGCTCCGACCGGAACCGGAGGTAGGCGTCCGTGAACGCCTGCGCGCCGCGCGTCGCCCGCCGGGGGTCGGGGTCCGAGAACGAGATCTCGAGGATCTCCGTGCCCGCGGGGTTCCGGACCGAGACGCGTGAGAGCAGCGCCTGGGGCGGGGCCTCGTCGCCCATCATCCCCCTGGCCAGCTGCGCCACGGCGCTCGACGTGACGAGCTCGATCTCGGTCGGCATGTTGACCTCGTCCGAGCGGCCCTCGAGCGGGCTCGTGAGGACGGGACGCACGAGGACCGTGGCCTTCGCCGTGTAGGTGGGGGCGCGCGTGAACGAGTAGGCGGCGGCGATCCCGGTCGCGAGCAGCGTCGCGAGCAGGATCGTCCACTTCCGCCGGGCGAGGATCCGGAGGAGGTCGCGGACGTCGAACACCACCTCGGAGGGATCGACCCACGTGCTGCGCGTATCGGTGCTCATGTCTCCCTCCCCCGGTGTCCGCCGCCCGGTGGGCGCCCGGGCATCCGCGGAGGCTACCGTAGCGGCGGGCGCCGCCCATCCCTCGAACGTCGTAGGGCCGGTACGTCGAGCTACCGGTGTTCGGTCTCCGCGGCTCGGGTAGATTCGGGCCCACCACCGAGCGCGAGGCGAGCATGGAGAACGAAGACGGGCGGCGCGTCCGGATCCTGTTGGCGGATGGCCACTCCCTGTTCCGCGACGCGATGCGGGTCGTCCTCGAGAGCGAGGGCGACCTCCGCGTGGTCGGCGAGGCCGGGGACAGCTCCGAGGCCCTCGCCGAGGCGGAGCGCACCCAGCCCGACGTCGCGCTGCTCGACGCGGACCTCTCCGGCTACGACGGGATCCGGGCGACCCGGATGATCCGGGAACGGGTGGCGGGATGCCAGGTCGTGGTGGTGAGCGCGACCGAGGATCCCGACGTGCTGGAGCGGGCCCTGGAGGCGGGGGCCCGGGGGTTCGTGAGCAAGTCGTCGCCCCTCACCGAGCTGCTCGACGTCACCCGGGCCGTCCACCGCGGCGAGATCCAGGTCCCGCAGCGCATGCTCGGGGACCTCCTCGGCCGGCTGATGCGCCGACGGCGGGAGCAGAACGAGGTGCTCCGGCGGGTGGCCCGGCTGACGCGGCGCGAGCGCGAGGTCCTGCGCCTCATGGCGGGCGGGGCGGGGACCGAGGCGATCGCTCGCACGCTCGTGATCAGCCCGCAGACCGCGCGCACCCACATCCAGAACATCCTGGCCAAGCTCCAGGTGCACTCCAGGCTCGAGGCCGCGGCCCTCGTCAATGGCTCCGGGGTCCTCGAGGCGGGGTTCGAGCCGCCCCTCGAGGCGGGCTCCCTCTCGGCCGTGGCCCGCTGACGGCACGGCCGTGGCCCACTGACGGCTGGAGGGGCGCGGCATCCCGGGTCCCCGCTCGGCCCGGGGGGCGCGGCCGCGCGGCCTTCCGGCGGGGTCTGCCTCGAACCCGTCGGAGGTCGGCGGGCTCAGGTCGCGGCGCGCCGTCCGGGCCCCGGCGCGACCGGCACCGGAGCCCGGTCCTCCTCCAGGAGCTGGCTCTCGCTCGCCCGTTCGAACGCGCCGATCGCGCGGCGGACCATGTCCACGGAGCCCACGGGGTCGACCCCGATCGCCGTCTCCGCCGCGAGGACGAGGCCGTGGACCCCGTCGAGGAGCGTGTTCGCGAGGTCGTTGGCCTCGGCGATCGTCGGGAGGCGGTTCGTGACCATCGACTCGAGCAGGTTGGTGGCCACGTACACCGGCCGGTTCCAGCGGTTCGCGCGCCGGACGATGGCCTTCTGGTAGTAGGGCACGTGCTCGAGCGGGATCTCGCGGGAAAGGTCGCCGCGGTCGATCAGGGCGGCGTCGGTGGCCGCGATGATCTCGTCCATGTTCCGGACCCCCCGCCGGCTCTCGATCTTCGCGATGATGAACGAGCCCTCGGGGGCCAGGCTCCGCAGGCGGACCACGTCCTCCGCGCAGCTCGCGAACGAGAGCGCGTAGGCGCGGACCCCGAGGCGGCGTCCGACCTCGATCGCGGCGAGGTCCTTCCCGGACAGCGCCGGGAGATCCGGCGGCGGATCCGCGGTGACGGCCCTGTTCGAGCGCACCCGGCCGCCGGCCGTGACCGTCGCCACCGCCCGGCCTCGCTCCACGTCCGTGATCCTGAGCATCGCCCCATCGAAGTCGACCGAGAGGACCGCACCGGGGGCCAGGGCGTCGAAGATCGTCCGGGGCCAGAGCGTGAACCGCTCCGGCGTCCCCTCCACGGCCTCGGCGCTGAGCTCGACCTCGGCGCCCTCCACCAGGACCGTGTCGGGCCGCATCGGGCCGCACCGCACCTGCGGGCCCTCCGTGTCCAGGCAGATCGGGACCGGGGAGTGTTCCCGCACGAAGCGGATGGCCGGCTCGACCGCGTCGAGCGGGGTGTGCGACAGGTTGATCCGGAACAGGTCCACCCCGCGCGTGCTCAGGTCGCGGATCACCCCGGCCTCCATCGACGCCGGCCCGAGCGTGCACAGGATCGAGATCTTCATCGGCCCCGGGACCGTAGCGAGGCGGGGTACGTCGGGCATGATGCATCTGCGGGTGGTTGGGTCCCGCGACGGCGTCGGCCGCCCGGCGGGCGAGGTGCCCCCAGCGGTCGCTTCCGACCTCACCCCAACGGACGACGACGCGTGCGGCGTTCGCAGCATGCCCTGGGACGCAGCCCCTCCGTACGATGCGGTCCCCGGTGCCGGGGGCACCGGGCTGGCGTTCCGGGAGGAGGTTCCTCGATGCAGCAGCCGGGCTACGACTGGTCCACCGAGCGGGTCCTGGTCACGGGGGGCGCCTCGTTCATCGGTTCCACGCTGGTGGACGCCCTGGTCCGGCGCGGCGCGTCCGTCCGGATCGCCGACGACTTCTCGAGCGGCACGATGGACAACATCCGCCACCTGGTCGAGGAGGGGGCGGTGGAGCTCGTCCGCGGCGACCTCCGCGATCCGCTGGTGGCCCGCCGGGCCGTGGAGGGGCGGGACGTCGTGTTCCACCTCGCGGCCGACCACGGGGGCCGGGGCTACGTCGATCTCCACCAGTGGGCCTGCTCGACGAACCTGGGGCTCGACGCCACGGTGTTCCGGGCGGCCGTGGAGGGCGGCGTGGGGAAGGTGGTCTACGCGTCGTCGGGCTGCGTGTACCCGCTCTTCCTCCAGGCCGACCCGGACGACACCCTCTACCTCACCGAGGACATGGTGGCCGCGCCGGGCTACGACCCGGACGGGATGTACGGGCTCGCGAAGCTCGCGGGGGAGCTCACGCTCCGCGCGATGCACCGAGAGCTCGGGATCAAGACCGCCTCGTGCCGGTACTTCACCGTCTACGGCCCGCGCGGGGTCGAGAACCACGCCGTGATCGCGATGATCGCCCGGGCCTTCCTCCGCCAGGACCCGTTCTACGTGTGGGGGACGGGCGAGCAGGTCCGGAACTGGACCTACGTGGACGACATCGTCGAGGGGACGATCCTCGCGGCGGAGCGGATCGACGACGGGACCGCGGTGAACCTCGGGACGACCGAGCGGATCCGGGTGCTCGACGCGGTCCGGATGGTGTGCGAGCTGGCCGGCTACAGCCCGGAGATCGTGACGCAGCCGCACATGCCGACCGGCCCGATGAACCGGGTCGCCGACAACTCGCTCGCGAGGCGCCTCCTCGGGTGGGAACCGAAGGTCCCCTTCGCCGAGGGGCTCCGGCGCACGGTGGAGTGGTACTTCTCGACCAAGGATCCGGCGAGGGTGCGGGCGGTCCTCGACCACCTGCTCACCGGCCGGGGGTCGCCGGCCGAGCGCCCCGAGCCGGTGGCCGCGGCGAGCGCGGAGTGACGGCCCGCGGGGCCACCGGGATGAGCGGAGCGGCGGGATGGGCGGCGGTGAGTTGACCGTGGCGGCGCCGCCCCCGAGCGCCGCCGGGGGTCCCGCGGTCCGGCGGGCGGCCCCCTCGCGCGAGCCGGCGCGGATCCTGCTCCTCGCGATCGTCGCCCCGTTCACCGCGTGGCTCGGGTCCTTGGTCCTCCGTCACGAGCCGCTCCCCGTGGGGGACTTCGGCGCCGCGGCCGGCCTCACCGTCGCGTTCTCCCTCGCCGCTGCGGGTCTCGTCCTCCTCGTGCACCGCCTCCACCCGCTCTCGTTCCCCTCCCTGTTCCTCGCCGTCACGTTCCTCTTCACGTGCAGCCCGCTGATCCTGTTCGGGCTCGAGGGGTCGGGGGCCTTCGGCATCTGGGAGTTCGTCGACTTCCCGAGCGTGGCGCTCGCCATGCCCGTGATCATGCTGGGGTTCTCCTCGTTCCTCCTGGGAGCGCTGCTGCTGCCGACGGGTGCGTGGGGCAGGGGCGGCGGGCCGGCCCCTCCGCCTCCGCCGACCCCCCGGGAGCGGACGCTCCGGCGGATGGCGTTCGCGATCTACGCGGCCTGCGCGGCGACGGTCGTCGGGTCGGCCCTCGCGGGGCATGGCATCGCCCTCGCGTTCAAGGGCGGATACGCGGCCTACATCGGTGCGAAGCGGGCGGGCGATGCCTCTTCGGTGGTCCGCATCGCTGTGAGCCATCTGCTGCCGTGGTCGCTCCTGATCCTCGCCGCCACGAGCCGGACCGGCCGGGCCCGCCGGCAGGTGCTGGTGCTCACGGTGCCTTTCGTCGCCATGATGCTGGCGGTCGGGGACCGCGGCGGCCCCATCGCCACGATGGCCGTCGTCGCCTCGGGCCTGTACCTGGTGGGGTCCAGGGTCGGGTGGGGCCGAGCGCTCGCGATCGGCCTCGCGATCGCCTTCCTGATCCCCACGGTCCTCAACCTCCGGCAGGTGCCGATCTCGGAATGGTCGAGGACGTCGCTCCTCGACGCCGCCGCGAACCGGATCGAGGGCACCAACACGTTCCGCGACGATCCCGTGACGGGCTTCCTGGTCTCGATGTCGAGCCCCTTCCAGACGCTCATGGCCACGGTCCAGGTGGTGCCGCGCCGCGAGGGCTACCACCTGGGCCGCGATTACCTGAGCTCCCTGATCGTGGCGATCCCGTTCCGCTCGGTCCTCCTGCCGCTGCTCGGGCTCGAGGTCGACCGGCTCCCGCCCAGCCAGTGGGTCCTCCTGATCCTCCACCCGGGGCGGAACGCGGGCCCGGGGTACCTGCAGCTCGCGGAGGCGTACCTCGAGTTCGGGGCGGCGGGGGTGGTCGCCCTCTACGTCCTGCTCGGATGGGGACTCACCCGTCTCTGGCGCTCGGCGGCGCGGATGGCGTGGAACCCGCAGCTCCTCGCGTTCTGGCTGATCGCGATGATGGAGACGCTCCTGTGGGTCCGGAACTCCTCGACCCTCATCGTTCGAGCCCTGGCCTGGGGATGGCTGCTCGTCTACGCGGCCCCCGCGTTGCTCCGGGGCCGGTCGACGCGGCCGGTCCGCTCGGCGCTGGTCCCTGCGCTCCCGCGATGAGCCCGGGCGCGCGGCAGGCCCCGGTGGACGGGGGCGAGGCGGGCCCGGCGGGGGACGGGGCCCGTAGGGTCCTCCTCGTCTTCGGCGGGCTCGAACGCGGGGGCGCGCAGCTGCGGACGATCGAGGTCTGCCGCGAGCTGAGCCGAGGCTCGCCCGTCCGGTTCGACCTGTGCTCGCTCGACCTGGCCCCGGACGAGCTCGACGAGGAACTGGCGCCGCTCGGCGGGTCGGCGGTCCGCGTTTCGATCCGGTCGCCCTGGTTCCCCG
>FWWM01017085.1_pt1 | contig 10644 bp, 6 predicted proteins | sample 2228351 | NCBI WGS metagenome assembly FWWM01 (sample SAMEA103939774, study PRJEB20133) | metagenome
CACGCTTGCGGAAGCGCCCCACCCCCTGCCCCTCCCCTGAAGGGGAGGGGTGACTCGACGTCATGCCGCCCCGACCTAAGAGCGCGGCGGGGCGGCGGAGTCGCGTTCGATCAGCTGGTGCTCCAGCACCGTGACGCGCGGCTGACCGTCGGTCGTGGGAACCCCTCCGCGAATATCCTGGATCAGCATCTGAAGCGCGGATGTCGCCAGCGCACGGACCGGCTGATGGATGGTGGTCAGCGGCGGCCACAGGGTCGTCGCGGCGGTGCTGTCGTCGAAGCCTGCCACGGTCAGGTCCCCCGGCACGTCCAGATGGCGCCGATGCGCGACCGAGACGACCGCGGCGGCCATGTCGTCGTTGCTCGCGAAGATGGCAGTCGGCGGGCGTTCGCCGCCCAGCAGTTCCTCGCCCGCCCTCAGGCCCGAGGCGTAGCTGTAGTCGCCCTGGACGATCCGCGTTTCCAGTTCGTCTTCCTCCTCGACCGCGCGGCGAAAGCCGGCCAGACGCTCGATGCTGGCCGACTGGTCGGGATTGCCGTGGACGAAGCCGATGCGGCGGTGGCCCAGGCCGATCAGGTGGCGTGTCATGTCATAGGCGGCGCGGGCATTGTCGATCCAGACGCACAGGGCGCCGGGCGCGACGCCGCCGACAACCGCCATGGGCAGACCCGCCTCGCGGATGATGTCACGGACGAAGCTGGATTCGCCGAGCGGCGGCGCCAGGATCAGCCCGGCGATCCGCTGGTCGATCAGCCGCTCGATCGCCTCGCGGGTCGGCGGGCGCCCCTGTTCGCCCTTCAACAGGAAAAGCTGCGCCGCGCGGGTCGAGGCTTCCTCGAACACGCCGACCAGCAACTCGCTCATGAAGGCGGCGCTGGGATTGGAATAGATGACTCCGATCCGGATCTCTCTGGACGTCACCAGACTGCGCGCCATCAGGTTGGGCGTGTAGTTCAACTGCTTGATGACCTCGCGAACATGCGCGCGCACTTCGTTACGCACGCCGGCGTCGCCGTTGATGACCCGCGAGACGGTCATGGGCGAGACACCGGCCTCCTTGGCCACATCGATGATGGTCACGCCGCGCGGGCGCCGTCGGGTCTTGGTCAAGGTCATCCTGTCCGGTCATCGGCCTTCACGCTATGCCGATGCTCGCCGACTGCCGTGCCCCGGCAGAGTGCGAAAGGTCAATGGGGGGCAAAAGATCAATGGGAAAGACGAATGCCGAACAGGCCGAAGGACCGGATGTGAAGGGCTTTCCCTATATCCGCTGGACGATCATCGCGCTGTTCGTGGGGGCGATGGTCATCAACTATCTGACGCGCAGCATCCTGGGCGTCGCCGCACCCGCGATCATGGCCGAGCAGCATATCAGCTCGGCCGAATATAGCTGGATCACCGGCGCCTTTCAGTTCGGGATCATGTTCCAGCCGGTGGCCGGTTATCTGCTCGACCTCATCGGCCTGAAAATCGGCTTTACCCTGTTCGTCGCGGTCTGGTCATGCATCACCATCGGGCATGGCTTTGCCAATGGCTGGCTGGGGTTTGCGGGATTGCGTGGCGCGCTGGGGCTGGTCGAGGGATCGGCCCAACCGGCGGGGATGAAGGTCGTCGCGGAGTGGTTCCCGGCACGCGAGCGCGGGGTCGCGGGCGGTATCTATCAGATCGGGGCGTCGTTCGGCGCGGTCTTCGCGCCGCCGCTCGTCGCCTGGGCGGTATTCCATCACAGTTGGCGCGCCGCCTTCTTCGTCGCGGGGGGGCTGGGGCTGCTCTGGGTGCTGGCCTGGCTGTTCTGGTATGCGCCCCCCGGGCGGCATCGGGCGCTGTCGGCGCGCGAACGGACGCTGATCGTCGAGGGGCAGGAGGCCGCGCTCGCCAAGCAGCGTCGCCGTCCGCCGCTGGGCGAGCTGCTGCGCCGTCGCAACCTCTGGGCGATCGCGGCGGCGCGGTTCCTCGCCGATCCGGTCTGGGGCATGTTGTCGCTGTGGATGCCGCTCTATCTCGTCCAGGCGCGGCATTTCGACCTGACCCAGATCGCGCTGTTCGCCTGGCTGCCCTTCCTCGCGGCTGACTTGGGATGCTTGTTCGGCCCGGCGGTCGTCGCCTTCCTCCAACGGCGCGGCGTCAACCTGATCGACGCACGGCGCGGCGCCTTCACGCTGGGCGCGGCGTTGATGACGGGGATGATGTTCGTCGGGAGCGTCAACAGCCCCGTCGCGGCCGTCGCACTGCTGTGTCTGGGCGGCTTTGCCCACCAGACGCTGTCCGTCACCGTCATTACCCTGTGCTCCGACCTGTTTCCGCAGGATCAGGTGGCGACGGCGACCGGCGTGTCCGGGACGGCGGCCAATCTGGGCGTGCTGATCTTTACTCTGACGCTCGGCTCGCTGGTCGATCAGGTCGGTTATCAGCCCTTCTTCATTCTGCTCGGCCTGCTCGATCTCGCCGGTGCGGCTCTCCTCTGGACCTTGGTGCGCAAACCCGCATGACCCCCCACAATCCCATCCTGCGGGGCTTCAACCCCGATCCCTCGATCGTGCGCGTCGGCGAGGATTATTACATCGCGACCTCGACCTTCGAATGGTATCCCGGCGTCCAGATCCATCATAGCCGCGACCTGGCGAACTGGACGCTGGTAGCGCGGCCGCTGAACCGGGCCAGCCAGCTCGACATGCGCGGCAATCCGGACTCGTGCGGCGTCTGGGCGCCTGACCTGAGCTATCATGACGGACGCTTCCATCTGATCTTCACCGATGTGAAGCGCTATGGCCGTACGACCGTCGACGGCGCGAAGGGCGCATCACTGCGCGATTTCCACAATTACTGGGTGTCGAGCGACCGGATCGATGGCGAATGGTCGGACGCCGTATATCTGAACAGCAGCGGCTTTGATCCGGCGCTGTTCCATGACGATGACGGGCGGAGCTGGCTGCTCAACATGCTGTGGGACCATCGCCCCGATCGCAAGCGTTTTGCCGGGATCGTCATCCAGGAGATGGACCTTGCGAACGGCTGCCTGCTGGGTGAGCGTCGCCGAATCTTCGACGGCACCGCGCTTGGCTTTACGGAGGGGCCGCATCTCTACAAGCGGGACGGCTGGTATCACCTGCTGGTCGCCGAGGGCGGCACCGAACGCGGCCATGCCGTGACGATGGCCCGCTCCCGCGATTTGTTCGGACCCTATGAGGTGCATCCCGACGGCCCGGTACTGACTGCGCGCGACAGGCCGGACGCGCCGCTGCAACGAACCGGGCATGGCGATCTGGTCGACACGCCGGCGGGTGAGACATGGATGGCGTATCTCTGCGGCCGCCCGCTTCCCGTCAGCGATTGCTGCGTGCTGGGCCGCGAGACGGCGATCCAGCGGATGGAATGGGGGGCGGACGGTTGGCTGCGCTGTGCGGAACCGACCCCCATGGCGGCCGATCCCGCGCCGGTCGAGGCACATGATCGGTTCGACGGCCCGATGCTGCCCGACGCCTTCCAATGGCTGCGTACACCTCAGCCGGAGCGTATCTTCAGCCTGACCGAGCGCCCAGGCTATTTGCGACTGTTCGGGCGCGAGACGATCGGCAGCCATTTCGAGCAGGCACTGATCGCCCGACGGCAGACAGCCTTTCGTCACGACGTCCGCACGCTCGTCGATTTCGAGCCCGAGCATTTCCAGCAGGCGGCCGGGATCGTCTGTTATTACAACAGCACGAAATATCATTTCTTCCATCTCACGGCGGGGGATGCTGGCGAGAAGCTGATCCAGGTCCTATCGGTTATCCCCAAGGGCGAAGGGCAAAGCCTGATGAGCGCCGCCATCGCGGCACCCGCCGGTCCGGTCGAATTGCGCGCCGCCATGGACCATGAGGTGCTGCGCTTCGCCTTCCGTGCCGGGGGCACGGGGGAATGGACCTGGCTGCCGCAGAGTTTCGACGCCACCATCCTGTCGGACGAAGCGACGCTGGCCGGGCTGCCCAATTTCACCGGTGCTTTTGTCGGTATGGCGTGTCAGGATATGAGCGGTTCGGGACGCCCGGCGGACTTCAAGTATTTTCAGTATGTTGAACGACTTGGCGCCGATTAGGCCGGCGGCTAGCTTGATTGGCCAGACCAATATGGACAGGCCGCTTTTCACCCGTTAAGCTCTTCTCTTAGACAACGGCGCCGCGATGCGTACGGAGGATGTAGGGGAGTGACGGGCTTGCGGGTACGCAATCTGCGCTGGTGGATCGTCGCGCTGATTTGCGCGGGGACCATCGCCAATTATCTGGCGCGCAACAGTTTGGGCGTACTCGCGCCCGAGCTGAAGTCGGCGCTTCACATGTCGACGCAGCAATACAGCTATGTCGTTGGCGCGTTCCAGCTCGCCTATACGATCATGCAGCCGGTCGCGGGCGCGTTCATCGACCGTTTCGGCTTGCGCGCGGGATTCGCGCTGTTCGGGCTTGCCTGGTCGGCCGCGAACATGATGCACGCCCTGGCGATCGGCTGGCTGAGCCTCGCTTTCTTCCGCGGCGTGCTGGGCCTGTTCGAGTCCGCCGCCATCCCCTCGGGCATCAAGGCGGTGGCCGAGTGGTTCCCGGCGCGCGAGCGGTCGGTCGCGGTCGGCTGGTTCAACGCGGGCACGTCGCTGGGCGCGTTGATCGCGCCGCCGGTCGTCGTGGCGGTGGCGCTCTGGGCCGACTGGCGCACCGCCTTTCTGGTCACGGGCGGGGTCGGCATTTTCTGGGCCGCCGCCTGGTACATCTTCTATCGCTCGCCCGACGACCATCCCGCGATCACGCCGGAGGAAAAGGCGATGATCGCGGTCGAGAAGCCCAAGGGGCCGGTCCAGCGGGCCAAGGCGAAGGACATACTGCGCACCTCGCGCTTCTGGGTGATTGCGGTACCGCGCTTCCTCGCCGAACCGGCATGGCAGACCTTCAGCTTCTGGATCCCGCTGTACCTTGCCAGCGAGCGCGGCATGGACCTGAAGCAGATCGCGCTGTTCGCCTGGCTGCCGTTCCTGGCGGCGGATATTGGCGGTATCCTGGGCGGCTATCTCTCGCCCTGGCTGATGAAGCGCGGCGTCACGCTGATCCCGTCGCGCGTCGCGGGCGTCGCCCTGGGCGCGGTGCTGATGATCGCGCCAGGCTGTATCGGCCTAGCCGCCAGCCCCTATATGGCGATCGCGCTGTTCTGCATCGGCGGCTTTGCCCACCAGATGATCTCGGGCCTCATCAACACCTTGTCCGCCGACGTCTTCGCGCCCGCCGAGGTCGGTACCGCCAATGGCTTTATCGGCCAGGCGGGCTGGATCGGCGGGTTGCTGTTCTCGCTGCTGATCGGGCAGCTGGCCGATACGGTCGGCTATGCGCCGCTCTTTGCCGTGCTGGCGGTTTTCGACCTGATCGGCGCGGCGGTGCTCATCATCTTCATCCGGCGGCTGACGCCGTTCGCCACCAACCCCGTGACCCAGGAGCCCGGCCAATGAGGCGTGCCACCCTTTCCCAGCCGCCGCGCTTTGCCGTCACCGGCCATTCGCGCGGGCGCCTGACCCTGACGGCCGATACCGGCGCGGTCGCGCATCTGTTCGTGCTGGAGGAGGATATGATGCGCCTCCTGCTGCTGGCCGAGGGGCATGTGACCAGCCCGCCGAGTTGGGCGATCGCGCCGGGAGTCGAGGATATCGCAGAGCCGGGCCGCGACCGGATGGACGTGTCCGGCTTCGCTTGCCCCGACTTCACTTGCGAGGAGGCGGACGGCCGCCTGACCGTCGCGACCGAGCGGCTGCGCGTGACCCTGACGCTGGACGGCCTGTATGGTCGTTGGGAGCAGCGCGCCGGGGAAGGCTGGCATGTCATCACGCAGGACCGTCCGACCCAGGCCTATGACTTCGGCTGGTGGGACGGTCGCGCGCATCATTATGCCGCCAGGACACCCGGCGAGCGCTTCTATGGTCTTGGCGACCGCACTGGCGATACCGATCGGGCGGGGCGGCGATTCCGACTGACCAATGTCGACCCGATGGGCTTCGATGCCGAGACGAGCGATCCGCTCTATAAGTCCATCCCCTATCTGCTTGTCGCCGATGCCGATGGGCGGTGTCATGGCGAGTTCTACGATACGGTGGCGGACGTCACCTTCGATCTGGGGCAGGAACTCGACAATTATCACGGCCTCTATCGCCATGTCGTCGCGGAGGCGGGCGATGTCGATCGCTGGATCATCGCGGGGCCGGACCCGCTGGCCGTCACGCGGCGCTTCACCTGGCTGACCGGGCGCCCGGCGATGATGCCGCGCTGGTCGCTGGGCTATTCGGGTTCGACCATGACCTATACCGATGCGCCCGATGCAGCGGCGCAGATGGCGGGGTTCCTGGAGTTGTGCGAGCGCCATGATCTGGGCTGCACCTCCTTCCATCTGTCGTCGGGCTATACCTCGATCGGCCACAAGCGCTATGTCTTCCACTGGAACCGTGACAAGTTTCCCGACCCGGCGGCATTCGTGGCATCCTATGCCGAGGCGGGGGTCCGGCTGGTGCCCAACATCAAGCCCGCGCTGCTGCGTAGCCACCCGCGCTATGACGAGGTCGCGGCAGCCGGGCTGTTCGTCGCGGATCAGGACGGCCAGCCGGTCGAGGCGCAGTTCTGGGACGAGGTCGGCAGCTATATCGACATGACCAAGCCGCGGGCGGCGGCCTGGTGGCGGGATCAGGTTACATCCGCGCTGCTCGACCAGGGAATCGAGGCGACGTGGAACGACAATAACGAATATGAGCTATGGGATCGCCGGGCCATGGTCGACGGCTTCGGCGAGGCGCGCCCGGCGTCCGAGATGCGCCCCGTTCAGCCGATCCTGATGACCCGTGCCTCGCGTCAGGCACAGGTCGCCGCGCGGCCCGATACCCGGCCCTATGTCGTGACGCGCTCGGGCATGGCGGGGCTGCACCGCTATGCGCAGACCTGGTCCGGCGACAACCGGACCGAATGGAAGACGATCCGTTACAATGCCCGCCAGTCGATCGGACTGGCGCTTTCGGGCGTGTCGAACAGCGGCCATGATGTGGGCGGCTTTTCCGGCCCCGCGCCGTCGCCCGAATTGCTGATCCGCTGGGTGCAGGCGGGGGCGCTGATGCCGCGGTTCAGCATCCATAGCTGGAATGATGACCGGACGGTCAACGAGCCCTGGATGTATCCCGAGGTTCTGCCCGCTATGCACCGGCTGATGGCGCTGCGGCAGACGTTGATCCCGTTCTTCTACGATCTGCTCCATCGTTATCATTCCGAGTACGAGCCGATGGTGCGCCCGCTCTGGGCCGACTTTGCACACGATCCGACGGCCTGGGGCGAGCGGGACGAGCATATGCTGGGTCCCGACATTCTCGCCGCGCCGGTGATGGACGAGGGAGCGGAGCGCCGTTCGGTGCTGCTGCCCAGTGGAGTCGAATGGGTTCATGTCTGGACGGGCGAGCGTTTTGCAGTCGGCGCGACCGCCGATGTCGCCGCACCGCTCGACGGCCCGCCACCGCTGTTCGCGCGGGTCGGATCGGCGATGCTGGTCGATCTGGCCAAGGGCGGCTGGCGACCCGAGCCCTATTGTCGCGGCCTGTGGCTGTTTCCCCCGTCGGACGGCGAGGTTCGCTGGACCGGGATGGACGATAGCGGCGACGGCCATGGCCCGGTGACGCGCTGGCATCTGACCGGCCATGCCGATGCGGATCGGGTTGTGGTGGCCGTGTCGCGTGACGGGGAAGGTCAGGGCGATATTACCCTGCTGCTTCCGCCGGGCGATGGCCGCATCCTGATCGTCGAGGGCGCGGCGAGCGAACCGGTCGAGCAGGATGGACGGCGTGGGCTTCGGCTGACCGTCTGACGGCAAGCTATTCGGAGTGCGCCTCTCCTCTCCCTCGCCCCTCGTAGAGGGGAGAGGGTTGCGCAGACTTGGTCTTTGCGTGAGCAAAGGCTTAGTCGGAGCTGGGTGAGGGGTGGGCGCGCAGGGCGCGCGCGAGCCGAAGGCTCGCTCAACCCCTCACCCAAGCAGCGCTAGCCAGCACGCTGGCAAGCTCCGCTAACCCTCTCCCCTATCAAGGGGAGAGGGAAGAAAAGAACATCGATATGGTTGAGAGGCATCGGGCGCTGGCCAGTGATGCGCAAATGTCGCACACGTTTGCAATTCCTCTCTCCCTCACATCCCCGCTTCCACAAATCTAAGGCAGGTCTAACAACACCATTGCATTGGTAAGGCCATTCGGTATGTTTGGTTGACAAGGCAAGACCGGCCAAGACCGGCGGCAATGGGAGGGAAGGATGAAGATGCTGCGTTCCACCGTGGCCCTGACGGCGATGATCGTATCCCTGTCGGCGGCAACCCAGGTTTCAGCCCAACAGGCGGCCCCGTCGCAAACGGATGAGGCGCAGCTGACCCAGGATGGGCAGGGGCAGCCCGGCGGTCCCACCTCCGAAGTCGCGCCCGAACCTGTCAGCGCAGGCGACATCATCGTCACCGCCAACAAGCGCGCCGAGAATGTCCAGCGTGTGCCGCTCGCCGTCTCCGTCGTCGCGCCTGCCCAGCTGGCGGCGGCGGGCGTTCGCAACTTCACCGATATCGGCAAGGTTTCGTCCTCGCTGGTCGTCCGCCCAGCGGAACAACCGCAGAATTCCAACATCTCGTTGCGCGGCGTCGGCACCTTCGCCTTCGGGATCGGCGTGGAGTCGAGCGTCGCGGTGCTGGTTGACGAGGTTCCGCTGGCCTTCCAGGCACGCGCCTTCACCGACCTGCCCGATGTCGAGCGGATCGAGGTGCTGCGCGGGCCGCAGAGCACGCTGTACGGCAAGTCGGCCTCGGCCGGTCTGGTCAACCTCATTACCCGGAACCCGACCTCCGAACTACGCATTCGCGCCAATGCGGTGGCGACGACCGATCGCGAGCAGGGCGTCAATTTCAGCGTATCCGGGCCGATCAACGAGCAGCTCGGCTATGTCGTGTCGGCTGCCTACAACAATTGGGACGGCAATATCCGCAACCTGTTCAACGGCGAGCGGGTCAATGGTCGCGAGACGCTGAACCTGCGCGGCAAGCTGCGCTGGGAGCCGACCGACACGGCAGCGCTGGTCATCTCGGGCAATTACGTCAACGGCAACACGACGGTCGGTCGGCCTTTCCTGGCGTTCGGCGCCAACGCCCGGCTGCGTGGGACCGCGGGCCTGACCCCGTCGGTCGTGCTGCCCGGCGTCGTGGTCGGCCCGGACAATCAGACGATCAGCAACAATTACGACTCGCGCACCAAATATGAGGGTGGCGGCGGCTATATCCGTGGCGAGTTCGGGATCGGTTCGCTGAACCTCGTCACGATCAGTTCCTATGACCGTTTCCACCTGAACGACTATCTGGACCATGACGACACGTCCGCGCCCGGCAATCTGGGCCAAAACACCCAGATCGGCGTGTTCAACTCCGAGCAGGTGACCGAGGAAGTCCGGCTGCAATCCGATGCCGACAAGCCGTTCCGCTATACGGTCGGGCTGTACGGCGCGAATGTGAAGTTCAACCGCCCGTTCCAGCGCGGACCGTATTTCTCGCTCGCCAATTGGTATGCCACGTCGCAATCACGTCAGGTGGCGGCCTTTGCCCAGATTGACTGGACAATCGTGCCCGACCTGACCTTCACCGGCGGTGGACGCGTCCAGAACGAACGGGTCAGCTACACCTTCCGCGATAATCTGGCGGGTACGGCCTTTGCGGGCCATGCCAGCGACACGGCGGGCACCTATCGCGGCACGCTGCGCTATGATTTCAGCCCGACGATCAACGGCTTCGTCACCTATGCCACGGGTTACAAGGGCCAGACCTACGACCTGACGACCGGCTTCAACCGCAACCGCGCGCTGGCCGGGCCGATCCGCCCGGAACGGTCGCGTGACAAGGAACTGGGCATCCGCAGCCAGTTCCTCGACCGGCGTCTGACCGCGAACGTCACGCTGTTCGACACCAATTACCGCGATCTCCAGGCGCAGACGATCGAGACGTTGGCGGATGGCACCTCCAACTACCGGCTGACCAATGTCGGCAGGCTGACCACCAAGGGCGTCGAGTTCGAAGGATCGATGCGCTTCAGCGACAGCTTCAACCTGGGCGGGGCGGTCACCTATCTCGACGCCAAATATGCGCAGTTCGACGTGGCGCAATGCTATCCGCTCCAGACGGCGGCGCAGGGTTGCACCGGATCCCCCGCTAGCCAGAACCTGACCGATACCACGGCGATCCAGGCGCCCAAATGGAAGTTCAACGCCAATCTGGATTACTCGCCGCGCCTGACCACGACTACCCGCGGCGTCGTGCAGGTGAACTGGCAATATCAGAGCAGCCTGTACTTCCAGGCGCGTGACCCGCAGACCTTCCAGCCTGCCTTCAGTATCGTCAATGTTGGTCTGGGCGTCCGCGAAGAGGATCGCCGCTGGGAACTGGTCGCCTTCGTGAACAACCTGTTCGACAAGCAATATTACGGGTCGCTGGTGAACACGGCGGGCAATTTCGGCAACAATATCGCGACCCAGGCCGTGCTGCCGCGCGACTTCCGTCGCTATGCGGGAATGCGCCTTGGTCTGAACTTCTGATGCGCCGGGTCAGCTTTGGGTTCGGGCTGGCGGCGGTGGTGGCTCTTACCGCCGTCGC
>FWWM01017091.1_pt1 | contig 10641 bp, 11 predicted proteins | sample 2228351 | NCBI WGS metagenome assembly FWWM01 (sample SAMEA103939774, study PRJEB20133) | metagenome
TCTCTCTGATCTCACCACTTCAGGAACGAGGCCTCTCTTTCCTTCCACCTCATCCTCGGGGGATCCCTCTTCCCCCGAAACAACTTTACTCATACCCCGCATACGTTTGCCACCCGCCTCCGGCCCGTCGGCCGCGATGGGAGGCGACGGCTGGCAGGTATCGCCATGGCGCCGGTTCACTTCGTTGCGTAAACTATCCCAAAAACGGGCGAAGGGGGTTGAGAGGTGGAGTCGCTGGGCCAAGAGGGCCGGCAGGCTCTGCGACGGCGGATCGCCATCAGCCTGTCACTGGTCTGGATGCTGACCCTCCTCCACGCCCCGCCCGCGCAGGCCGCGCGCGCCGTCCTCAACGGTATCGAGGTTCCCGGCGTCATCCTGCACGAAAACCGCCTCTTCGTCAGCCTCCGCACCTTCGCCTCCCTGGTCAAGGGACGTCTCTTCTGGGACCCCGTCCAACGGGCTGCGCGCCTCTTTCTCCCCGGCCGCAGCGCCACCATCTGGACCGAACGGCGCGAGGCCGTCCTCAACAGCGACCCCGTCCACCTCGAAACCCCTCCCCTCCTGCGCGCCGGCGTCCTTTTCCTGCCGCTGGGCTGGCTGACCGAAGCGGCGGGCGGCAGCGTCTCCTGGGACGACGCCAACGATCTGGCCACCGCCCTTATACCGTGGCTCGACGAGCCGGGTCCCGCGCTGGCCCCACCCGCTCCCCTCGATGAGGAAAACCCCGGCGAGCCGCCGGAGTCCTCACAGCGTCCCTTCGTCTACGATGCCAGCCCGGAGGAGCTGGACCTCCTGACCCGGGTCATAGCGGCCGAGGCTTACGGCGAGCCCTTCCGCGGCAAGGTGGCCGTGGGCGCCGTGGTCGTGAACCGCGCCCGCGACACCGGTGGCACCGTTTCCTCCGTGTTGCGGAGGGGCTGCCAGTTCACCGTCGTCTGCAACGGCGCCATAAACCGCGTCCGGGTTTCGGCCGAGGACCGGCGGGCCGCCGAGGCGGCCCTGGGCGGGGAGGATCCCACCGACGGGGCCCTTTACTTCAACGCCGCCCGCTTCGCCCGCGGCGGCTTCTGGGATCGGCTGCGGAGCCGCGGTTGGCGCGAGGTCCGCATCGGCAAGCAGGTCTTCTTCGCACCGCCCCGCCGCTGAGCCGGCCGCCCCGCCGCCGTTCAGTTGGGCTCGCTGGCCAGGTACCGGCCCATGACCCAGCCCGCTATGGTCTGGTCCCCGTTCTTGGCCCTGATACGGACCCAGTCACCCTCCCGGCTCACCACCGTCACGGCCGCCCCTTCCTTGAGCACGCCCACCCGCTCCGATTCCTGATCGGGCGAGCGCCGCACATTGAGGAAGCTGGCCGTCACCACGGCTCGGCTCCCCTCGGCCAGCATCGCGTCCTGGGGACGCACCGCGGCCGCCTCGCTCTGACCGCCGAGCGCCGCGCCGGCCTGCTGATCCACCTGCCCCTCGACCGGCGTCTGCCCGGCCGTCGCCGCCTGGAGGTCTGCCACCTGCTGCTCCAGGGCCGCCACGCGCGTCGCCAGGTCCCCCAACGTGACCGAGTCCTTCCTCTCAAAGGTGGATTGGAGCCTGGAGCACCCCGCCGTGAGCACCAGCGCCCCGCCGGCCAGCCCGAGGACGATGGCCCTCCCCGTCCTGCCCCCTGCCGCCATGGCCATGCACCCCCTCCTTTCGCGGCTATGCATACTCGGACGGGAGTGGGGATATGCCTAGCCTTTCCTCGGACTGACCCTCCGCCCGCGGAACCGGTGAACCAGATAGAGTCACCGGCAGCAGGCCGGGCTCGTTCGGCGGCCTTCTCTTGGTCAGCGCGCGGCCTCCAAGAGGAAGGGGTTGGCGCGGCGCTCGCGGCCCATCGTGGTGGGGTCGCCGTGCCCGGGATAGACGACGGTGGCGTCGGGCAGGGGCAGGAGCTTGGTGCGCAGGGAACGCCGCAGGTCGGCGGCCGACCCGCCGGGGAAGTCGGTGCGCCCCACCGTGCCCCGAAAGAGGGTGTCGCCGCTGAAGAGCCAGGGCTCCCCGGCCTCCAGGAGGAAGCAGAGGCTGCCGGGCGTGTGCCCGGGGGTGTGCAGCACGCGGAAGGCGAAGCCTCCCGCCCGCACCGCGTCGCCGTCCGTCAGGAGGCGCGCCGGCCGGACGGGTCGCGGCGACCACTGGGCAAGCAGAGGCACGTCGGCCTCATGGAGCAGGACGGGAGCGCCGTGCGCCTCCGCCAGGTCGGCCACGGCCCCCACGTGGTCCCAGTGGGCGTGGGTGAGAAGGATGGCCTCCAGGCGCGCGCCCCGCGCCGCCAGGCGCTCCAGCAGCAGGTCGGCGTCGTCGCCGGGGTCCAGGCAGACCGCCCGCCCCTTCCCATCGTGGAGGAGATAGCAGTTGACCTGATAAAACCCGACCACATGGACCTCGGGCGCCGCTGCGCCGCCTGACCCGCCGGCGACCGCTCCCTCCCCCGCGCCGCCGGCCGGCAAGCCCTCACCGGACGTATCCGGCTTCACCGACTGACCCCCTAGGAGCGGGCCGAGCGGCAGACGCGCGTCACCTGCTGCACGTCGCGCACCCGCTCCAGCCGGCGCTGGATCTGGTCGAGCTCCTCCAGGTTGTGGACCTCCAAAAGGAGATCTATGACGGCGTGCCGGTGATCGCGCGCCCAGGTGCGGGAATAGAGGATGTTGGTGTGGGTCTCGGCCACGGCCCGGGCCACGTCCGAGAGGAGACCGGGCCGGTCGGCGGCCTGAACGCTGATCTCGACGGGGTATACCTGGGGCGCCCCCGCCTCCCACGCCACCTCGATGAGGCGGCCCCGGTTTTCCTCGGGGTTGGCCGCCAAGGTGGCGGCCAGGCTGGGGCAGTCGCGGCGGTGGACCACCACGCCGCGGCCGCGGCTGATGAAGCCCACCACGTCGTCACCCGCCACGGGCGTGCAGCAGCGGGGCAGCCGCACCAGCACGTTGTCCAGTCCCAGCACCCGCAGACCGCCCGCCGCCGCTCGCCGCCCGGGCGGGGCAGTCTCGGGACGCCGGAGGCGCTCCGTCGGGGGCGCCAGCGGACCCGGAGCCGCCTCGGCCGCCCGCGTCTCCTCCTGCTCGCGCTGCCACAGGTCTCTGAGCCGCCCCACCACCTGCTGGGAGGTGAGACCGCCGAAGCCCACGGAGACGAAGACCTCGTCCACACCCGGCAGGTTGAGGCGCCGCGCCACCTCCTCCAGCCAGGCCTGGCGCAGGAGCTGGGCCGGCTCGAAGCCCTGGCGCCGCGCCTCCTGCTGGACCAGGTTGCGGCCGCGGGCCAGGTTTTCCTCCCGCCGCTCGCGGCGGAGCCACTGCCGGATGCGGTTCCTGGCGTTGGAGGTGCGGGCGACAGCGAGCCAGTCGTAGCTCGGACCCGGCGCCGCCTTGCTCGTGATAATCTCCACGATGTCGCCGTTCTGGAGGGTGGTATCAAGGGGCGCGATGCGCCCGTTGACACGGGCGCCCACGCAGCGGTTCCCCACCTCGCTGTGGATCCGGTAGGCGAAGTCTATGGGCGTCGAGCCGGCCGGGAGGCCCACCAGGTCCCCCTTGGGCGTGAAGACGAAGACCTCGTCGGTGAACATCTCCACCCGGAGGGATTCCATGAACTCACGGGCGTCCCGCGTCTCCCGCTGCCATTCGAGAATCTCCCGCAGCCACGCCAGTTTGCGGTCGAAGTCCTTGCTCCCCTTGCCGCCCTCCTTATACCGCCAGTGGGCGGCGATGCCGTACTCGGCCGTACGGTGCATCTCCCACGTGCGGATCTGGATCTCGAAAGGTTCCCCGTCGGGACCCACCACCGTCGTGTGCAAGGACTGGTACATGTTGGACTTGGGGGTGGCGATGTAGTCCTTGAAGCGGCCGGGGATGGGCTTCCACAGGGAGTGAACGATGCCCAGCACGGCGTAGCAATCGCGGATGGAATCCACAATGACGCGGATGGCCAGGAGGTCGTAGATCTCGGCCAGGTCCTTGCCCTTCCTCATCTTGCCGAAGATGCTGTAGAAGTGCTTGGCCCGCCCCTGGACGTCGGCCCGGATGCCGGCCTCCTCCAGCCGCCCGCGCAGCGCCTCCATGAGCTGGCGAGCCCTTTCCTCGCGCTCGCGCCGTTTGAGGGGTAGCCGGCTCGCCAGGTCGCGGTAGGCCTCGGGCTCGAGGTAGCGAAAGGCCAGATCCTCGAGCTCCCACTTGAAACGGAAGATCCCCAGCCGGTGGGCCAGGGGGGCAAAGATGTCCAGGGTCTCCTGGGCGATGGCACGCTGCTTGTCCGGGGGGAGGGCGTCCAGGGTGCGCATGTTATGCAGCCGGTCGGCCAGCTTGATGATGATGACGCGGATGTCCCGCGCCATGGCCAGGAACATCTTGCGCCAGTTCTCCGCCTGGAACTCCTCCTTGCTCCGGTAGTGGAGACGGCCCAGCTTGGTCACCCCGTCCACGAGCTGGGCGATCTCTGGGCCGAACTCGGCCTCCACGTGATCCAACGTGACTCCCGTGTCCTCCACCACGTCATGGAGCAGGGCCGCGGCCAGGGTCTGCACGTCCAGCTCCAGCTCGGCCAGTATGCAGGCGACGCTCAGCGGGTGCTGAATGAACTCCTCCCCCGAGCGGCGCCGCTGACCCTCGTGGGCCAGGCGGCTGAAGCGATAGGCCTTGTCCAGCAGGGCGATGGCCTCCTCGCCCAAGTAGGGGCGGACGAGCCCGGCGAGGTCGTCGAAGGTGAGAAGGCCGGAAACGTGCGGCTCCTTGACCGCCACGCTCATGAGGGATCACCCTGGGCCCAGGATTATTTCATTATATCACTCGCAACGATGGGCCCTTGTTAGGGAGGAGTCATTCCGTATATGATATACGTAAATTGCCTTCCAAGGAGGCAGGGACTTGCTGACGGAGCGGCTGGAGATCCGCCTTGACCGAGATACTGTGCGGGTCCTACGGGAAGAGGCCGAGCGGCGCGGCGTGTCCGTGGGCCAGCTCGTCCGCCAGTGTATAGATCTCGTACTGGTAAGGGATGCGGAGGCGAGGAGGCGCGCGGCCGAGGCCATCTGCGCCATGGAAGAACCCGTGGCAGACTGGCCCGCGCTGGAGGCAGAGATCATGGAAGCCCACGTGGCAGAAGAGCCGTGAGCCGGGTCTTCATCGACGCCAACATACCTATGTACGCGGCAGGAACGCCGCACCCCTTGAAGGCCCCGTGCCAGGCCGTGATGATGGCCGCCGCGGCCGGCCGAATAGATGCGGTGACCGATGCCGAGGTGCTCCAGGAGATCCTCTATCGGTACCTTCGCATAGGGCGCCGCGAAGCCGGCTTCCGAGTCTTCGATAACTTCCGCCGTCTGATGTTAGGACGCATCTTCCCGATCGACCACCACGACATGCAGGCAGCCAGGGAACTGGCGGAGACGGCAACTCATCTGAGCCCCCGCGACTTGGTGCACCTGGCAGTCATGCGACGCCGCGGTGTGGCGGAGATCGTCACCACAGATGTCGGTTTCGACGGGGCTCCCGGTATAACGAGGATCGACCCCGCCTCGTTCGTGGGCTGACCTACCGCGTCAGAGCGCGGCGAGGCGCGCTATCAAGAGGAGCGCGCTCAGGGCAATGACGCCCAGGTTGAGGCCAAAGGAGAGACCGTGCAGCTCGAGGAAGCGCTGGCGCGCTGCCGTGAGCGGCCCCTCGAAAGAAGGTATGGACCCTTGGAGGCTCTGCATCTCCGGCAGGAGGACGAGGCCGTTGTAGAGGTTGACCGCCAGGATGACGAGGGCCGCCAGCACGGGCCAGCGGGAGGGGGCTCGCTCGCCGAAGGCGCGTCGCCGCCGCGTCATGAAAAGGGCGCTCAGGACCAGAAGCAGGCTGGCGCCGATGGCGGCCGGGAAGGCCCGCGGGAAGATGGCCCCCACGGCGCGGGCGAAGGCGTCCCGCGACCCGAGACCCTGAGCCAGCGCCGGCGCCGCGACAAAGGTGAGGAAGCTCCCGCCTCCCGCCAGGAAGGCCAGGCACAGGCCGTAGACGACCCTGGCCACCCGCGCCAGCAGAGCGCCTCCTTCCCCGCCGTCCGCCTGCGCGCCCGAGAGCCCCACGCCGCTCAAATCCACCACGTAGCCACTCGCCGAGCGTCGCACGCCTCTTACAATTCGCCGCCACGGCGCCGAAACCTGCCGCCCCTCGCCGGCGGATGAATATAAGCTCTTGTCACGGCTGCCAATACAGATTAGGCCAGCACCATCCTTCCCCAGCGATCCCCACCCCGTGTCCCCGCACCCTCCTCCCCCAACCCCTAACACCCCGGGACTAACGTCCTGCACTACAGCCCATAGTTGACGGCCCTAACGTCCTAGTCCTATACTACAACCAGTCGTGGGCACGACAGAGCGTCGTGCCGACCGGTTGACAGGGAGAGGATTGCCACGGTGACCCGCCTTACAGCCGACGAGGAATGACGCGGTCCCGTCTGGGGTGCGGGCCAACCCGTGCCCCGGCTGCTTGACCTTCCCACGTGGAAAGGAGGTGAAACACATGCGGCAAGGAGGGTTCAAGTGTCGGACAAGCCAGTCAAACTCAGGAGGTGTTACCGTGTCTAAGCTGAAATTGGCCCTGGGCCTTGCTCTGATGTTGGTCATGGCCTTGGGCGCCTCGGCCTTCGCGTCGCACACCGTGCAGCCCGACATACCGGGCGACCTGGGCCCGGACGACACGAAGGTCCTGATCTTCAACAACAACACGAGCACCAGCGATGCGGCCCTCATGTGGACCGCCGAGCCGCCGGCAATGGGGACTGTCACCTACACCGTGTACAAGGCATATGTGGGACAGCTCATGAACAATATGGCGCTGGATTACGCCTTCCTCTTCCAGCCTACGTCGCTCCAGTGCACGGTAGACATGAACGGCAACCTCGTCAACAGCCCCGATTGCGCCAAGGATCCCCTGTATGGCTACATCCGGGTGCTTGACCAAGGGCTTACCAACTACTAGGAGTACAACTACCTGGTCAAGTCCAGCGCGGATGACGTAGACGATCCCAATAAGGCGTTGAACGACTACGTGGTCGTGCGCGCGTTCCCGCCCACCCAGACGCGGCACGGCAACTACACGGAGTACACCAACGCCTGCACCGCCTGCCACGGGCTGCACTCGTCCAAGACCCAGCGACTCCTGAAGGGACCCACCATCACCGACCTGTGCGGCACCTGCCATGACGGCACGGGTTCCAAGTACGATGAGGTGCGCGGCCGGGTCCGCACCGGCCCAAGCTGGACCAGTTCGGCCTTCGCCGCCGCCGGTCCCTTTGGCGACGCCCTGAAGGCCGGCTCCGGCGTGGTGACCACCTCGGTGCACAACGTAGCCCGCGCCTGCGACCCCGCGAACGAGTGGAGCTACGACGATAACCTGACGGACAAGACGGGCTGCAGCGACGGCTCCAACGCCCCCGCTGACAAGATCTGGATGGCGCCCGGTTCCGGGTTCCTGCTCGAGACCAACAGCGCACCCACCAATAACTCGGGCAACCAGACCTACCGGATCGTCACCAACAACTGGGGCAGCTGGCTCTCCTGCTCCTCGTGCCATGAGCCCCACGACCGGGGCAAGAACTTCCGCCTCTTCCGCCCGGTCATCAACGACCGCACCAACATCGTGGTGCGCGGCGTGACCATGGTTGACAAAGACTTCAACGAGACCACCACGGACCGTGGTGTGTGGGGCGGCGGTCGCGTTGGAAGCCCCGTCTTCGCGCGGGCCATGTACACCCGCTGGCTGAGCGGGGGCAACTCGGTCATGACCTTCTACTTCGCCAAGGTCGAGGACCCGGCCGTTGCCAGCGGAGAGGACATGATGACGTACTATCCGACGCCGCTTCCCTCTGATCCCCTCGATCCGCCCGGTAACGGCATGAACGGAAGTGACGACGGGATAGAGGAGGCCTGCTGGGAAGAGGACGGCACTCTCTTCAGCGATGGCACCGCTCCCAGCGGCTACCGCTGCGTGACCTCCACCGAGCTCGGCGGCGCCACCACCTTCTGCACCGCCTGCCACCGGACCTTCATGTGGTCCGAGGCCTGGATGCGGAGGGACTCCTACGCCGACCCGCGGGGTGGCAGCGGCACCTACAGCGGTATGGACAAGACCACCATTGACCTGGGCGACTTCGTGGCCACCGACGGTGCGAGCTTAACCAACAGCCTCGGCCAGCATAAGCACCCCATCTCGATGGAGGTCGAGCACGCCTACATGGAGCGCCGGCTGGTGGACGGTGTCCTCAACTCCCAGGGCGAAGCTTGCTCGGGTGAGGACATGATGGACGGCGACCCGCGCTGCCAGGGCGTCGGTCAGGGCCGGCTGGTGGAACCCATCGTCCCGCTGGAGGGGTTGGAGTCCGGCAAGCTCGACATGGCGAACGAGAAGGGCTACGCGACCAACAAGATCGTCTGCGTCACCTGCCACGTGTCCCACGGCTCCGGCTCCGAGCGGAACGAGGTGGCCTACAAGAACTACGACCTGAACGAGACCACCGACGCCCAGCGCGACTCGATCACGGGCTATCTCTGGGGTCGCAAGAACATAGCCGGCGATCCCGCCGAGTACACCACGCGCAGCTTCGGTGAGTCCAACACCTCGCTGACGCCGACGCCGCGCTTTGGCAGCGGCGTGGACCAGAACAACAACGGGAACCCGAACGACGATCTCTTCCTGCCCAATGACACACCTTACTGGACGCAGTACGGCTTCAGCTCCGAGCTCGCCCGGTTCAACCCGTTCGCCAGCGTCTGCTACCGGTGCCACAGCACCACGTATGACGCCTCGGTCACCGGCATGGGTGGCGGCGGCGGTATGGGCGGCGGCATGTAACAAGGTTTCGGGGACGGCGCTCCTCACCGCCGTCCCCGCACCTCCCAGGGAGAGGAGGGGGTTGGCGAGCCCCCTCCTCTCATTCTTGCTTACGGGAAAGGCGGCGGCTCAGCAGCGCAACCACCGGCCACCTTGCCCACCCCCGCCCGGGCGGGAGGCCGAATCGCCTCCCCTATTGCTTGTAGTGTGCCGCCCGAGTACCATGAAGACGGGACTTGCCATGGTGGAGAAAATCAGGCGCATCCTTTTCCGCACCGACCGACCCGGCCTCGAGCATGTTCTCGGGAGCTTGGAGGCCAGGGTAATGGAAGCGGTCTGGCAGATCGGCGGCCCGGTACAGATCCGGCAGGTCTGGGAGCGCCTTCAGACCGAGCGCCGCCTCTCTTTCAACACCGTCATGACCGTGATGAACCGGCTGGCTGGCAAGGGCCTCCTGGTCAGGCAGGGGTTCCACCCGCCCTACGTATATTCCGCGGCCATGGACCGGGACTCCTTTTTGCGCCAAGTGCTGGGAGATGTCATCTCAAGCCTGGTGGACGAGTACGGCCCCTTTGCCGTGAGCCGGTTCGTGGAAACGGTGGTGGCCGCAGGACCGGAGGCCGCGGCCGAGCTGGAACAGCTACTGCAGAGGCTCCGTGGGGGCGAGGCGAAAGACACCGCAAGCGGGGCCGGGCGCACCAACACGCCTGAGTGAGGACAGGCCGCCCAGGGGGCAAAACCATGACCGGGAGTGTCTTCCTTCGCGTCGCAGCCGTCCTGACCTTGACGTTCATGATTGCTGCGGCTGGAGCGGCGGCCCTCACGTCCGGGCAATGCCTCGAGAACCTCTTCCACCAAAGGCATGAATCAAGGGCCATTCACGCCGTCCAGGCCGTCATCGTCGCAGCGAGTTCCTGGGCCCTGCTGGCGTTAGCGGCCCTCCTGGTCAACCTGGTCACCGCCTGGAGACGCACGCGCACTTTGCTACGGCGCATCCGCGCTCTGTCCATCTTTCCCGAGGCGTCCCTCGCTGCCGCGGCAGCCGATGTGGGGCTCACCCGGCACCTGGTGGTCCTCCCGAACGAGAGACCCCTGGCCACCACGGTGGGGCTCCTGCACCCGGTGGTGGTTGTATCCGGGGGGCTCGCCCGGTGTCTTGATGCACAGGAACTCCGGGCGGTCCTCGCTCATGAGCAGGCCCACCTCCGCCGGCGCGATCCGCTACGTCTCGTCCTGGCCAAGGCGACGGCCTTCGCCCTGGGTGGCATCACCGGCACCGAGAACCTTCCGCAGGCCGCCCATCTGGAGGCGGAATTGGCGGCCGACGCCCAGGCTGTCAGGGTAGCCGGGGACACCGCCCTGCGGAAGGCTTTGGCCGTCATGGGAGAAAGGTGGTTGCGCCATGGGGACCTGGAGGCCGTGGTTGCCTTTGCCGGACGCGGGACAGCCCCTCTCGGGGAACGCATAAACCACCATCTTGGGGAACGCCTCCGCCCCGAGTGGCACACATCCGCCATGGCTGCCGGCCGCGCCCTGATCCTCTTGGCCGGCCTCCTGATCCTGATGACGGCCGTGGAAGCCTCGGAGCTATGGTCCACCTGGTGCCTCATGTAGGTGCGGTGGAAAGGCCCTTTGCACGGTGGTCCCCCATCTCCCTTTTGCTTGACTCGAGCTCTTGGCTGATTTGCACCGCCGTCTCCCTCGTATGAGTAAAGTTGTTTCGGGGGAAGAGGGATCCCCCGAGGATGAGGTGGAAGGAAAGAGAGGCCTCGTTCCTGAAGTGGTGAGATCAGAGAGA
>FWWM01017084.1_pt1 | contig 10636 bp, 10 predicted proteins | sample 2228351 | NCBI WGS metagenome assembly FWWM01 (sample SAMEA103939774, study PRJEB20133) | metagenome
TGATAAGCCGCTTAGTTGTCATGGCGCGGAGCGGCGCCGCAGGGGAAAAAAGCCTCTATAGCTGCCTCCTCCCCTCAGCACCTCGTTCATGGTTTTATAATCTACTATATGATCGAGATCCCCGCTGAGGCAATCGCCGCCCACCGCGCCCGCACCTTTCGCACCGCCCCCTCCCTGCGCCTGAAAAGTAAGGAACAGGCTATCCAGTACGTCAACGAGCGCGGCTTCATCTACTTCTGGCCGATCAAGGACATCCTGCTGCCCAGCTTATGGGTGGCGGTTGCCGGAGATCGACCGGTGGCAGACGCACACGACGACCCCGGGCATGTCACCTGGGGCTGGAAAGACTCCCTCCTGGGACAGCGCCGCTGGTATTACGCCAAGGTGCTGCGCAAGAGATCCACCATCATCTCGCTCGAAGTCGCCCCCTATTTCTACGCCCTCTCGGAGAACTACGGCTCACCGCAGGAGGATTACCTGCTTCAGTACGAAGCCGGGCGCATGACCCAGGAAGCCAGACAGGTCTATGAGGCGCTTCTCCGGGAAGGCCCATTGGACACGCTAGCGCTGCGACGGGAGGCGCGCCTGACCAGCCCGGAAAGCGAGGCGCGGTTCAACCGTGCCCTGGCTGATCTGCAGGCGGATTTCAAGATCCTGCCCGTGGGCGTGGCGGAGGTCGGCGCCTGGCGGTACGCCTTCATCTATGAGATCACCGCCCACCATTTCCCCGAGCTGCCCGAGCAGGCGCGCTTCATCCAGGAAAGGCAGGCACGCGAGAAACTTGCTGAGCTCTATTTTGAGTCGGTCGGCGCGGCGCGGGTGGGAGACCTGATGAAGCTGTTCGGCTGGTCGCGCCCGCAGGCCGAACGCACCCTGCAGGCGCTGAGTGAGGCAGGCAGGCTGCGCGGTCCCGTGCGCCTGGAGGGGGAGAGCGGGGAATGGTATGCGATCACCAGGCTGGGAGGTTCGTGAGGTCATTTTACTGATCGCAGAAGCCGTGAAACTCAGAATTGAGCGCGAAGTGAATCGAGGATCCAGAGTTTCTCCCTCCCCGAGATAGAATCGGGTGTGAATGCCATCCGTGTCCACCTGTTTGAGAACCCTGCCTGCGCTGCTCGTGCACGCCGACTGGAGCAAACATCCCGGCAAGCGTCTGGTTGCGCGGGCATGGCTCGGGGAGGATGGGATCTACACACTGTTCCCGCCCCAGGCGATCGGCAACCTGAGCGCGTTCTTGCCCGGGATCAAGGGTGAATTGCCTGCGCAGGGCTGGGCGCTGCTCGGTTTCGATTTCCCCATCGGGCTGCCGCAGGCTTATGCCAGGCAGGCTGGCATCACCGATTTTCTCAGCCAGCTGCCCGAACTGGGTCAGGGGGAATGGGCGGACTTCTTCGACCCGGCGGAGACGTCGCAGGAGATCCGTCTCACCCGCCCCTTCTACCCTGCGCGGCCTGGCAGGGCGCGCCGGGGGCATCTGGTAAGCGCGCTGGGGCTGGAGACTTTCGAGGATCTCTACCGGGAGTGCGAGAGAAGACAGCCGGGGAGGCGAGCCGCCTGTCCTTTGTTCTGGACGCTGGGTGCCCAGCAAGTGGGCAAGGCAGCCATCTGCGGCTGGAGGGAGGTACTCGTCCCAGGCCTGCGCGACCCGGCGCTCGACCTGGCGATCTGGCCTTTCAGCGGGAGGCTGGCGGAGCTGGCGCAGCCCGGCAAACTGGTGATCGCCGAGACCTATCCGGCGGAATATTATCCCCGCCTCGCCCCGCTGCAGCGCCCGATCAGAAAAAGACTGGCGGGGGAACGCAGGGATTGGGCCAGGCGTGCCCTGGCCGAGGGCAATCTACCGGAGATGCGCTTCGCCCCCCGCCTGGAGGATGTCATCCTGGATGGGTTCACTTCCGAGCCGTCTGGGGAGGATGCCTTCGACGCCTTCGTCGGGCTGTTGGGTATGCTGGCTTTGGTCACGGGCCGGTTCGAGCACCACGAACCGGTCGAGCCGTGGGTGAGGCACATCGAGGGGTGGATCTTGGGGATGAAAGATTGAGAAGGTAGCATAGGACTTTTTCCCGTCGCCCAGGCAGCAGAGGGCTTTGTGCCCATTTAAGGCGTGGCCGCCACACACCTGCGAGGGGTGAGCTACAAACCAACGCCCACAATGGGCTATGTTTGCCCGGTACGGACCGACGTTGAGAAAGCCATGACAACGGACTCACATTCGCCTTGACACTCCCTCATCCCATGTGGTAAACTCACGATCATGATGCGCTCAGAGACCCTTGCGTTCCACCGTCATCATGATGTGCAAGATCCCACCCACGCGGCCGGAGACGGTTGGAGCGCGCCTGAGGTCTTATAATTTTTTGAGGCACACTGGCAACCCCCGGTCAATCCGGGGGTTGTTTGGTTAATCCGTCGAGGGAAAGATGTTACGCATTTACGATGTCCAAAGCGCAAAACAGACCCTGCTCCGGCGCCTCCCGCCAGATGAAATGCCCGTCCCGGAGCGCCTGCTGGAGAGCATTGCTGCTGTCTTCGGCGAAAGGTTGACGCCGGCCGAGGCAGTGCGGCAGATCCTGCGCCAGGTGCGCAGCGAAGGCGATGCCGCCCTTTTCCGGTGGACGCAGAAATTAGATGGCGTGGCGCTGCAAAGTTTGCGCATCCCTGGGGAGGAACTGCGCGCAGCGTATGATGCCCTGCCCGAGAGCCAGCGCGCCGCCCTGGTCGAAGCAGCGCACCGTGTGAGGCGCTTCCACGAGCGCCAGCCACTCGCCTCCTGGGTGATGCAAGAACTTGGGGGGACGTTGGGACAGCTTGTCCGCCCGATCCGCCGCGTCGGGTTGTATGTCCCTGGTGGCAGCGCCCCACTACCCTCCACGGTGCTGATGTCCGCCATCCCGGCGCACGTGGCCGGAGTCGAGGAGATCGCCGTGGTCACCCCTCCCAACCCCCGGCTGATGGACGGGGCAGTGCCCGTCGCGCCGAGCGTCCTGGCCGCCTGCTATCTCGCCGGGGTGCACGAGGTGTACGCCCTTGGAGGGGCGCAGGCCATCGCCGCCCTGGCCTATGGCACAGAGAGCATCCCCGCCGTGGATAAAATCTTCGGGCCCGGCAACCTGTTTGTCACCCTGGCCAAACAGCAGGTGTTCGGCGTCGTGGGCGTGGACGGACTGGCCGGACCGACCGAGGCGATGATCATCGCCGACCGGAGTGCCAGGCCGGCCCTGGTCGCCGCCGATCTGCTGGCCCAGGCCGAGCATGATGTGATGGCCTCAGCCATTCTGCTCACGCCGTCGAGAGAACTTGCTGAGGCGGTGCAGGTCGAGGCTGCCCGCCAGCTGGAAGGCGATGCCGGTTATGCCCCGCCGGGGCGCGCCGAAATCATCGCCGCCTCGCTGGAAAATCGCGGCGGGATTGTGCTCACCAGAGACCTGGAAGAAGCCATCGCTCTGGCGAACGCCTATGCCCCCGAACACCTGGCATTATCGGTGTCTGACCCCTGGTCATGGGTGGAGAAGGTGACCGCGGCGGGGGGCGTCTTTTTGGGCGAGGTTTCTTTTGAGGTGCTGGGCGATTATGTGGCTGGCCCCAGCCATGTCATGCCCACCAGCGGTTCGGCGCGCTTCGCCTCCCCGCTCAACGTCTGGGATTGCGTGCGCCTGATCAGCCTGGTAGCGCTGACCCCCATAGAGGCCGAACGCCTGTCCAATTTCGCTGTCACGCTCGCAGACCTCGAGGGGCTGGACGCGCACGCCCGCGCCGCCCGCCTGCGATGGGAGTAAGGATGAGCAGAGTGAAAAATTTTTAACAAGGAGAGAAGAAGATGTTCACCAAACGCATTACCCTCATTGTATTGCTCCTGCTGGCGCTGGTGTTGACAGCCTGCGCTGGCGCGACACCGTCCAAACCTGCGGCACCGGTGCAGGTGCGCATCGGAACGCAGCCCTGGATCGGCTATGGCCCCTGGTGGGTCGCCAAAGAAAAGGGGATTTTCGAAAAGTATGGCCTGCAGGTCGAACTTGTTGATTTCATCGAGGATAAAGAAGTCAACGCGGCCTTTGCCTCCGGCGATATGAATGCCGCCAACCTGGCGACGCATACCGCCATCAAACTGTTTGCCGCCGGCCTGGATATGCGCCTGGTGCTGCTTGAAGATGCCTCATACGAGGCCGATGCTGTCCTGGCGCCCAAGGCGTTGGCTTCCATTGCCGACCTGAAAGGCAAGAAGATCGCCTACGAGGAAGGCACCACCAGCGACCTGCTGCTCAATTATGCCCTGGCGCAGAACGGCATGAGCGTGGAGGACATCGAGCCGGTGTTCATGCCCGCCTCAGACGCCGGTGCCGCCCTGATCGCCGGGCAGGTGGACGTGGCCGTGACCTATGAACCGTACATCTCCGCCGCCCTGGCCGACAACCCTGACCTGTACCTGCTGTACACGGCCGCGGCGCGCCCCGGTCTGATCTCAGATGTATTCGTGGTCAGCGGCAAGTTCGCTAAGGAGAACCCGCAGGCGGTCGCGGCTCTGCTCAAAGTGTGGGATGAGGCTCTGGCGTTCTACAACGCTAATCCCGAGGAGGGCAAAGCCATCATCGCCAGGAATGTGGGCAGCACCCCCGAGGAACTGGTCACCGCCTTCGATGGCGTGCGCTTCTACGACCTGGCTGCCAACCTTGCCCAATTGGGCGGCGATTTCCTGGCCACCATTCAGGATGTCGCCCAGGTGTCCCAGTCCATCGGGCTGATCGAGCAGATCCCCGACCTCAAGCCGCTGATCGACACCACCTACCTGGCACCCTGAGATGAATGATCATCATTCCCCCTCCGTAAGTCCCTTGCCTCGCGCTCAGGAGCTGCGCCGTCCGGCGCAGCTCCTGGAGTTGCGCACCGACATCCCCCGCCGCTGGTATGTGGCAGCCGGCGGCTCGTTGTTGGGGTTGATTTTTATCGGCTGGGTGGCGATCACCTCTTTGCGCCTTATCTCGCCGCTTTTCCTGCCCGGACCGCTGGCGGTGTGGGAAGAGTTGATCCGCCAGGTTGACGAGAGAATCTTGTTGCAGGATGTCTCCGCCAGTGTCTATCGCATCACCATCGGCTGGCTCATCTCCACGGCGCTGGCATTGCCCATTGGCATCCTGATGGGCAATTTTCGTTTCTTCGAGGGGCTGTTCGAACCATTGATTGACCTGGTGCGCTACATGCCGGCGGTGGCCTTCGTGCCGCTCACCATTCTGTGGGCCGGGGTGGGCGATTCGCAGAAATTCATCATCCTGTTCATCGGCACGTTTTTTCAGCAGGTGCTGATGGTGATGGACAATGTCAAAACGGTGCCGCTCGAACTGATTCAGGTCAGTTACACCTTTGGGTTGAGCAAGTGGGAGGCGCTTGGTCACGTCGTGCTGCGCGCCGCCCTGCCGGGGATCTGGGACACGTTGCGCATCACCCTGGGGTGGGCCTGGACATACCTGGTCGTCGCCGAACTGGTGGCAGCCAACGTGGGGCTGGGCTACCGTATCATGCGCGCCCAACGCTTTTTAGAGACGGAGACCATCATCCTGGGGATTCTCGTCATCGGATTCTTGGGGCTGGCCACCGATTATGCCTTCAAGTTTGCCTATCACCGCTTCTTCCCCTGGATGAAAGAGGGAGGCTGAGATGGGCGCAGCGGTCAAACTGGCAGCGCATGATGTGTGGAAGATATTCCGCGCCCGAGGCGGGGAAGAGATCGTCGCCTTGCAATCCCTCTCGCTGACGGTGAAAGAAAACGAGTTCGTCACTTTGCTGGGTCCTTCGGGCTGCGGGAAGTCCACCTTTCTGCGCCTGGCGGCCGGGTTGGAGCGCGTCAGCGCCGGTCAAATAGAGGTGGATGACCGCCCCATCGCCGGACCTGGGGCAGATCGCGGTATGGTCTTTCAAAGTTACACCCTCTTCCCGTGGTTGACGGTGTCCGAGAACGTGCGCTTTGCCCTCAAAAAGAGCGGCCTGCCGCGTTCGGAACAAGAGGCTCTGGTGCGCGAGTACCTGCAACTGGTCGGGTTGGAAAAATTTGCCGCCGCCTATCCCAATCAACTCTCCGGCGGGATGCGCCAGCGGGTGGCGATCGCTCGCGCCCTGGTTTATCAGCCGCAGATCCTGCTGATGGACGAGCCTTTCGGCGCGCTGGACGCGCAAACGCGCCTGTTGATGCAGGAATTGCTGCTGCAAGTCTGGCAGACGCACCGTGCCACCGTGCTGTTCGTCACCCACGATGTGGAGGAAGCCATCCTGCTTTCAGACCGCATTTACATCATGACCGCCCGCCCGGGGCGGCTGAAAGCCGAGATGCGCGTGGATCTGCCCCGGCCACGCTCGCTGATAGAAGCGGAGGCCTCGCCGCGTTTTGTGGAACTGCGTCAGCAGGCGCTGGGGCTGATACGTGAGGAAGCGCAGCGCGTGTTTCAGCAGGGCAACTGAGCAGCTCGACCAGGCCACAGGGAGCGGCGAAGCGGGCAGCGCCAGCGCAGGATCGGGCAAACATTGTAGACCTGGGTTATGGTTTCAGCCTGCCAGTATCAAGGGGACAAACAGGCCCAGCTTTTCAACGTGTGCACGTTTCACGTATAAACGTGGTCAGATTCTATGGGTTCGTTAATGAAGATATAGTTGAGGGCCTCTTGCCCATCAAACGCCCACAAGGGGCTATGCTCCGCGCGCCCATCGCCCAGGCAGCAGAGGGCCTTGTGCCCGTTCCAGGCGTGGCCGCCTCACACCTGCGAGGGGCGGGCTACAAACCAACGCCTACAAGGGGCTATGCTACGTGTCCACTTTTCAGTGAGCCACAGATTTTTGCTTCACTCCAGCGCGCAACTGAAGCGCGGGGTGGTTGGCATTGCAAAACCGTATTCCACGAGCTCGACCATGATCGTAATCCAACTTTCCGAGCAGTGGCAGTGCGACTCGCTGCACGTGATTGTTCGGCAGCCACGTGACGATCAAAGCCATCGCCGAATGAAGACCCCCAGCAATGCGCTATTCAGTTCCGCCCGATGGTCCTTGGGTAGACCCGTCAGGCCACGCGACGATACAAACGCGGTTGCCAGCGCGGTCGGCAAGCGTCCAGTGCGACGGTGCATGAGAGTCGTCAACGATGCGTCCACCTGCAGCAAGCGCCGATTGGAGTCGCAACATGGCCTGTTCACGCGCAACCGACACGTCGATATGCATCGCGTGCCGTAAGGGCTTTGATTCGGCAATCTCCTGCATCCACACCGTCGATCCGTGTCCGAGAGGGTCTACTGCATTATCATCAGCCAGCGGCACGTAACCCAGCACGGCGCGCCAAAAGTCGATGTCTATCTCCGCGCGCTTCGCTGCAACTGCGATCTGCACTTCCTGAACGGCGGTGCGATCCGCCGGTGCATTGTATGCCCGCGCGACAGCAGAGATGGCTCTCGCAAGCTCAATGTGGTGCGGTTCGAGTTGCCAGAGGTCACGCGTCAGCCGAACGGTGAGAAAGCCATCGGCTATCGTTATCAGGGACCTCGAATCCTCAAGCCCAGGAATCTTCGCAATTGCTCCGGCTAACCGCACAGCTTCACTCATGGACCCAACACGAAAAACAGCCGTCGCACCCCCGTGCAGCACGACCCAGTCCTCGATGCCTTCAGCGTTAAGAAACTCTTGCCAACCTTGTTCACTCATTTTCATTTAATCCTATCTCGTTAACGGTTTGCGCTTCAGCCGCACGCGGGGCGGTTCGGTTGGAAGCGCTTGTTTGCCTGCTCTTGGCTTAAGAAAATGGGCAGCCATTGGTTTTCGAAACTTATCCTTGAACTTCTCTTGCTACTGCGATAACCAGCAATAGCAAACCAATACCCCAGTATACCCAATCGGATAGGGATGGCTTCCATTTCCTATCACCGAGACGGTGTGCACGCCAGAGCCCGCGTTGTTCCCAAAGTGCCCATTCACGTGTGGCTTCATAACCTGCTGTATAGGCGAGCAACTCGGTAAAGCCTGTTCTTGTCCAGAGAACTGAAATCGAAATCGTAACTTTCTCCCCAGCGAACACAAACGAGTTAGAGCCCAACAAAATCCCATAGAGTATCCAGAAAATCGGCAAGATGTACAAACCACCAGGTACTTTGCCAACCCGAAATAGATTCATGAACTGGATCCCCAGAAACGGGATGATGAAGTTTGCTAGAAAAACTCGCGAGAAAGTGAGTTCACCTACGCGGGCAGCAAAGAGGCGAGAGAAGTAGGGACGGAAGATTCCTTCTGGCAAGAGAAATGCACTCAACCCCCACACGCCAAACATCAAAGCGGTGAGGATAACAACGGTTGCGAGGAACTGCACAAATCGCCTCACAGTCTCAACCTTTACTGAACTACGGCATACTCGCATCGTCATCCCACAAGCGGGCTAACGGTCGGCGTCAGCGGCGATGAGACTTGGCAGGACAAACTCAGAGTGTAGAAAAAAGCCGAAGGGACAGACCCCGCTTCAAGCGGGGAGCATACCCGCCTTCCACTGTACGCTGTGTTGGCTGGCATTTTGACCTAAAGTTAACCTGCGTTTTGTAAGACTCGTAAATTTGAAAAATATCGGTTCACGTCGGAGTCTACTCGAATATCACCTTTTCCAATTCGTTGTTTTAGGGATATGCCTTCATAACTTGTACAACGGCTTAATGCCACATAAATTTGACCATGAGCAAATGCGCCACTACCTAAATCCACAACAAGTTTATCAAAGGTTAGCCCTTGACTTTTATGGATTGTAATCGCCCAAGCCAAACGAAGCGGATACTGAGTAAATGTGCCGATAACTTCTGTTTCTATTTTGCGATCGGCAAAGTTAAACTTATATCTAAACATTTCCCATTTTTCTTTTTGGACATTGTAAACAAAACTATTCCCTTTTTCTGTGACTTCCACATGAATTGAATCGTTCTCAAGACTATGGACTTTACCAATAGTTCCATTGACCCATCTATGGCTTAAGTTGTTTTTGACAAACATGATTTGTGCGCCTTGCTTCAGTCTCAATTCTATTTCAGTCGGATATGCTTTTTCCGGGAATTCGCCTTCAACTTCACCTTTATATGTAAACTCGGGATAAGGCAGTTTATTAAGTTCGGCTTCATTGATCTGATGGGCGATTTTATTTGTAGATGTCAATGGAATGTTTGGCGTAATTCCATTTGGAAATTGCCGTATCTGAAATCTCTGGTTAATTTTTTGCAGGTGAGAATCGTTGAAATGACCAGTTCTTATTGCGTCTAAAAGCGCAATGAAATCATTATCTCTTTGTCTATAAACTTTTGTGAGTTCAATTACCTTGTACGAATGTTCTTTAAGCACATGAGCGTCAAAAAACCAGGGGCTTTGATAGACAGAGGCGGAATACTTGGATTCTGCTTCATCTGAGACTATTGGGGGCAATTGAAATAAATCTCCGAAAAAGACAACCTGAATTCCGCCAAAAGGTTTTTGTGAATCTTTACCGTTGATTCGTAGAAACTTGTCTATGGCATCTAATAAATCTGCTCTTACCATTGAGATTTCATCAATTACAATCGTATCAATGGCTTTATACATTTCTTTGTTTGGAGATTATTTTATATCATCGTCAGTCATTGGGCGAGGAGGAAACTTAAAAAATGAATGAATTGTCTCCCCGCCAATATTCAAGGCGGCTGTACCCGTAAATGCTAGAACAACAACTTGCTTTTTTGTGTTGGCTACAAAATAGCGGAGCAAAGTTGATTTGCCTGTTCCAGCCTTTCCAGTTATAAAAATACAGTCTGATGTATTTTCGAGAAGGGAGAACGCATTTTCAAAATCGCTATTGATTTCAATGTTTGAGAAATCATCAATTACACGATACGGCGTTGATACCGCAGGCGACTCAACTTGTTTTTCAATAATTTCTTCTGGTGCTTTTTCTTGAAAAACTTTTTCTGACCGACTTTCTAGTTTTTTCTTCAATGATTTAACTTCTTTTTGAAGCCGGTCAATCTTTCGATTTTGATACCAGGCAAATCCAACAACACCACTAATCAACAAAATTATCAGAGAGAAAACCAGTGCCAAGAAAATATTTTCAATTATCATTTAATGAATAAGTTATTAGCGACGCCGCCCAACTATGGTTTAGATAGAAGTCTCCACCTAACCTCGTATGGGTGAAATTCCTCCGCCTTTGACGCAAAAACGTGACACTGCCCACCTAATATGTGAAATATGGTTGCCACTCCCGCTTTGTGTTAGTATATATCAACTCCCTCCAGGGATCAATTCCCTGTGGCCTCAAGATTCCTCGAACAACTGAGCAACGCTTTACGCCTTAAACGCTACTCCTACCATACCGGGCAGGACTGCCTTGATCGGGCCAAACGCTAGATCCTCTTTCACGGCAAGCGCCACCCCTCCGAAATGGCTGCTCCCGATTTGTGAACTCCTTATCGCCGGCGAGTAGTTCTTGTCCGCTTCGGATCGGATGATTTATTATTATCTCAAGCCAAAGTTTCCATCCCGGAAAGAGCTCTGTCGATGATGAGCCTGACTGTCCTGCCATTCTCCCAAATCAACATCCCCATGTATGCCCTGGCCTGTGACCACCAGGCCGGCAGGCAGCTGATCTCGATCTGCGTTTTGG
>FWWM01005524.1_pt1 | contig 10634 bp, 5 predicted proteins | sample 2228351 | NCBI WGS metagenome assembly FWWM01 (sample SAMEA103939774, study PRJEB20133) | metagenome
CTCCCAATATACTGTAGCCAGAGTGGGTTTGGTGTCGCAACCGTTAACATTCGCTGAAACAATAACTTAAACATTTCCTCTATAATTTATCCGGTTTTATGTCGGAACTTTTTGGGGCGGGTTGTGGTATTTAAGTGGTAATTTTTCAATGCGTTAGTGGTGTTTATTTGAGGGTTGGCTTTTTGGCACGAGTGGTGCAAATTATCTCTGGCTGGAAGAGATGATAGAATGATGGGGTACTACAAAAGATTGGTTACGGTTGGGGGGATTAAAAGTTAGTTTAGAGAGTGTGCTCTTTACAATTGGGAGTATTTTGGCCCACCGGGCGAGTGTCCACAATTTCGGACGCACATATCGCGAGGCGAATAGAGGGGATGAGGTTACATTATCTTTAAAGCATCTTCTCTGCCCATTTCAGCCTCAGTTCTTTAAGAAGATTTGTAGCTCGTTCGCTCTATTCGCCACCAAAATTAGTGGGTTGGGAAAGGAGGGATACCGTTCTTATGTGCTTTTGGGTTGGGAAGGTAGCAACTATCTTAGGGGGATTTTGCGGACCCGCCCGGTAGTAGGTAGGTGATTAGCAAAACCTTTGGTGTGATCAAAATAGCGGGTGGGTTCGCAAAAGATTTTTCCCGGGGCCGGCATCTTAGCCTCCTTCTTGGGATTTTTAAGCCCACGCCCAAGTCCTACCACACGGCCCCTTTTGTCTCGCCCGGTGGGCCCCAATTTTAGAGCTGGGCTACTCCTGAAGGGTGTTCTTCTTAAATTTTAGAGGATGCCGCCTTATATAAAAATCAGGCACTCTGGAACGCTCACAGGGTAGCTACGGCTCTTTAAAAATGCTATAAACTAAGGGGGTAAGCAAGATGTTGAGGGGTGATTGTAAGAAATCAAAAATATTTTTAGCAGTTGCGTTATCGTCACTAATCACAGCGATTATCGGTCTTTCTTGTTTAAGACCGCCGGCATTACCTGAATGGGATGTGGCGATAACTGTACCGGTATTTAACGGCGCAATTCCGATCTGTGAATTTTTCTCCGATACGAGCAAATTTTTATTACAACCGGATTCATCTCTTCTGTTTAGATGGCGGCACCAATTTGGTCCTTTTTATTTTGATAGCGCATTTACACTGCTAAATTTACACCAAAACCAGAGTCTGGATATAGCGGATTTGGTGTTTTCTTCGGTATATGGTGGAAAATCTGGCGAGGGGGTGAGTCAACTTTTCGGGGTTTATATTCCTGATTCAGGATTAATAATGCAGGTGCCGGCAATAGAGACTTCGTTCACGCTTACCTGGGAAGAGAGTGATTTTCAATTTGTTGAACTCCTTGAGGGTGTAGTGAGTTTAAAGATAGTTAACCGTACACCCTGGAATTGGGAACGGGTATTTGTCCAGGCAAATGGGATTGCCGGTTCGTTTTCCAATATAGGTCCGGGAGAGGTTCAGACCCAGCGGTTGCGAACCGGTGGGGTATACTGGAGTAGCCCTGCAATTTTTCAGGTCAGTTTAGCCCGAGCCGGAACAGGTGGTGAATCGGTGCGGGTTTATCCCGGGGATAGTATTATTTTTGAGGTTGAATTTGACTCTCTCAGGATAGGTTCTGGCAGAATGAAATTGCGTAATGCTTACGGCGAAAAGCGAGTTGTAATCAACATGGAATCTGCAAAGCCGCTCAGGATAGACGATGCTGTATTTACTGAGGGTGAGTGCGAGTTTTTGCTCTGTAACCGGCTTAATGTGCCGGTTTTCGCAAGTTATGAGGTTTCTAAAATAGGGCTCCGTTCTTCGGTTATAGTGGAGTCAGAAAGAGCAGCGGCGGTGCAATTTGGTTTAGCCGGACTGCATATCAACAACCGCGGCCGGATTAACGGCCTTTTTGATTTTCTCGTAAGGATAACCCTGGATTCTACTTCTGGGTTTGTTGATTTTGCCAAAGGCAGTGTGTTTGATATAAACTACGCGGTCAACAATGCGCAGGTTCAGAGTTTAACCGGCGCATTTCAGCGGCCAGTATACATAGCAGCGTATATTGATACTTTAGCATTAAGAGCACCGTTTTCACTGCGAGGGTGTCGGTTCTCTGATGCGGAGATTGTTCTTGAAAGTGAAAATAGCGTGGGGTTTCCACTGGAGTTGCTTGTGTTTTTAAAATCTTACCGTCAGGGGATGCTGGTTGCTAATGCTCAGCATTTAATTCAGTTATTACCGGGCGGGATTAACGAACCAGGGAGGTTTAACACCTCAATACCGATTGAGGAATTGCTTAATGTCGGTCCTGATTTTATTACTTTTGAGTACTACATCAGGATTTACGGCTCCGGAAGGTTTGAACGGGGGCAGTGTCTGGCTGGTGGTGGGACAATCAATGTGCCATTAAGACTGGCGCTTCGTCCGGATACGGTGTTTGTCCCTGAGCGGGAAATAGTTATACCTGAAGATGACCAGAAGAAAATAAGCCAATCGCTATCAGGGGGTGAACTGGAAATTTCTTTGAAGAATGAGACACCATTGGGGGTGACAGGGAGACTTTTCCTCAAGGGCGACGGTGTTTTTCCGTGCGGTGGTCCAGCACTGATTGATTCGTTAGTAATTCCTTTCGCTGTTCCCTGCGGGGAGGTTGGGCAGGATGGCAGGTGTGTGCTGGGGCGGGACACGGTATTGAAGGTAGAACTGGACAGCACCGAGGCGACGATATTTCGCTCACAGCGCCTAAAAGTCCGGCTGGCTTTCGAATTACCCGAAACCGATACCATTGTCATCTACAGCGGTGATAGGATATCTTTAACAGCGGTAAGCAGGTTGCGGGTAAGAATTAAGGATTGAAATATGGTCTGGTTGCTTTATATGCTAATAGTAAGCCCGGAAAGTGGTGGTTATTTATTTCCACAGGAAAATTTTCTACTTAGTCCGGCACAGCTGGGGTATTTTAAAGAACATCAATTAAGCGGAACGGTGCTTAATTTTAGCGGCGAATTTGCCAACAACGCCTTTAACTTTACCCAGTATAACCGCTACAGTGGTGCTTATCTGGAGGAGGGCGATAAAGAGCATTTATTGAGCTCCATCCCACCGAAAGGTTTAGAATTGACCACCCGGAGTGAGGTCAACTTATTAAGATTGAAATATGGTAAATGGGGACTATCTTTGCAGAGCGAGGGAGAAGGACAGGCAAGGGTGCCCAGAGATTTTTTTGAACTTGTTTTGAAGGGGAATGAAATTGGTCGCGAGTATGAGCTGGGCGGTATGCGGGCGCACGCCTGGGTGTTGACAAGATTCAGCCTGGGAACCGGTTATAGGATTGGAAATTTTGGTTTGGGCGTGATGGTTCATTACCTGCAGGGGATGTTTTATAGCAGATTAATAAATCGTGGAGCGAATCTGATTACCACACCGGAGGTCGTTATCGGTGAGGGATGTATGGGCTACCTCCAAGCTAATAATGGTCAGGGATGGGCAGGGAGTTTGGGAATTAGTTATTTTACCAGCGGGATGGTTATTGGTTTGTCCCTGCTGGATGTCAATACTGGGATGTTATGGTGCGATGGCAAACATGCAACCTACACGGTGAAATTGGATTCTATTAATTTATATGATTTAATAACAAATCAGGATAAGATTCGCTATCATTCAGAGTTAGATGAGGGCGTTACATTCGTTACTCATATGCCAACAAAAGTGAGGGGAGAGCTGCTAACTAATGTGCTGGACCGGCTGGATATTGGTTTTGCGACTCTCGGGAAAATTTTAAAAGAAGACGGCGTTACATTACTGGGATGGGAGTTGGAGGGAGTGGGGCAATTCCGGATTAAAGAATGGTTGCCGATAAATTTTGGGGTAACAGTAAATAATTACGGTCATGTCAGAACAAGTGCGGGGCTGGGTATAAACTGGAAAAATTGGTATGTTAATTTAGAAATTGGTCAAATTGACGGGCTACTTTTGGGTGCGAAGGGGGTGGGTTTTAATTGGGGGTTAACTTATCGCGCCGGCAGATGCTCACAACAATCAGGGCATCGTTCCATTTATAGAATATCCGCTGAGCCATCACCTTAAAACCTGCATTTGGCATTCATGAATAATCGCTTAGTTTACATAAAAGGCAACAGATTCTGCTGCGGCTTAATTTTTATAACCCCCTGACATTATGATAGTTAACGAGATTTTCAATTGTTCAGGGGGCTAGCCCCCGGCAGTCCCGGTAGCAGAACGGGATTCCATTACAGGATACGGGTAAGATGCTATTGCCGACGCTACTTCTTCGGTGGTTTTGCGGGTTATCCGCTCATCAGCCGGTGCGGTAATTCCTGTCAGTGTTGCTGCAGATGTTTAAATGGATGGACCCGGTCCCGGCAATCGGTTTTATACCGCCATTCGCTCCAGAGTCTGGCGGGCTACTGTTGCACCCAGAAACCGTTGTTGACGATTCCGGTAAATTTGCTATATTTGTAGACAATCGGGGCTGTAGCTCAGTTGGGAGAGCACCTGCTTTGCAAGCAGGGGGTCGCCCGTTCGAATCGGGTCAGCTCCATAATTATGTCAGATTAATTCAGGCGAGGTCGAGGGCCGTTATCATTGAAAAAAATGTCAGCCCATCCTCCTTAAAATTGGTATAGGGCATAACAAAATCGGTTTCCTATGCAGATTTCTAACGAATTCCTTTTGGGTGAAGGGTGTTTAACGGCCCAACAGTATCTGTCTGTTAAGTATCAGCGCAGAAGGATCCGGGCATCAATCGCCAGTGCACCTGCACCTTCAGTATAGACAAGTAATGGGTTGATGTCGATTTCTTCAATTTCCGGGAAATCGGTTACCAGTTGTGAGAGACGCTGGATGCATTCCTTGATTTTCTTTTTATCCCGCGCCGGCTGCCCCCGGAAAGGTTCGAGCAATCGGTACGCTTTGATACCGGTGATCATCGATTCAGCAGAAAGGTCGTTTACTGGTGCAATCCGGAATGTGACATCTTTTAACACTTCTACCAGGATACCACCCAGCCCGAACATCAAGAGCGGTCCGAAGTGAGGGTCCCTTTTCATTCCGAGAATGGTTTCCAGTCCGCCTCTGGGCGCCATCTTTTGAATCAAGACACCCCAGATTTCAGCATCGGGCTTTTTGGTTTTGACGGTTTCGAGCATCCCGCTGTAGGCGGTGTGCAGTTCTTCTTCGCTGTTGATGTTAATGCGAACACCACCGAAATCGGTTTTGTGCAAAATGTCCGGTGAAACGATTTTCAATACAACCGGATAACCAATTTTATCCGCCGCAGCCAGCGCTTCTTCTAAATTCCGGGTAAATTCAAAGTCCGCAGTCGGTAATCCGTAGGCTTTTAGAATTTGATAACACTCCGGTTCAGAGAGAAAGACCCGGGGACGCTTCTTTGCCTGTTTGATTGTCTCACGAACAACATCGGGCTGGACATCGCTAAATTGAGCTATTTCGCCCGGTCCCCTTCTGCTTAATCGGCCAAATTCTGCCATTGCTGCCAGGGAGCGAGCAGCATTTTCCGGGAAAAGGAAGTGAGGGATTCGAGCCCGGAGCAGTGCCCGTCGGATAGCGGTGTTATCACCCATTGTTTGAATACAGGCGAGGATGGGCTTGTCCGATTTTTGTGCCTCTTCTACGATAACATTCGCAATATCAATCGCTTCAGCAACCACGGTCGGTGTCCAGATGGGGATAATCCCATCGATATTTTCATCCCGTAACAGTATCCTAAATGCGGCGCGATAGCGATTGGCATCACCATCTCCAATAATATCTACCGGATTATTAATTGCTGCCGCTGCTGGAAGAACCTTTTTTAACTCGTTACGAGTTGTTTCGGTTAACTGCGCCATCTTGAGCCCGTAACGGACACAGGCGTCAGTTGCCATAATCCCGATACCCCCAGCATTGGTGATTATGGCGACCCGGGAACCCCGTGGTGTCGGTTGATAGGAAAGTGCCGCCGCCTTGGCGATTAATTCATTTACTGTATCAACACGGAGGATACGCGCCTGAGCAAAGAAGGCGTTGTAAGCTTCATCTGAACCGGCCAGCGCGCCGGTATGGGAAGAGGCCGCGCGGGCACCTTCTGATGTTCTTCCTGCTTTAATCGCCAGAATCGGTTTGGGTTTTTGGGGGTCTGAAGTAATTTCCCGGGCGATGCGCATAAACTCGGGTGGGTTGACCAGGTCTTCCAGGTAAAGAGCGATAACCGATGTCTCTTCATCGTCTTTTAAATAAGCAAGTAAGTCGCATTCATTGATATCAGCTTTGTTCCCGATCGAGATGAATTTAGAAAGTCCAACCTCTTCTGCCTGAGCGTATTCCAGGGCATTCACTCCGACCGCACCGGATTGGGATACCAGGGCGATGTTTCCAGGGTGGGGCATTACTCTGCCAAAGGTGGTATTCAGGCGAACCGCCGGACTGGTGTTAATCATTCCAAAGCAGTTAGGACCGACCAACCGGATGCCCCAGGTGCGCGCCCGTTCTTTTACCGCCTGCTCTAATGCGGCGCCGGTTGGTCCGAGTTCTTTGAATCCGGCGGAGATGACAATTGCGCCCCTGACTTTCTTCTGACCGCATTCTGCCAGGACCGCGGGAACCGTTACTGCCGGGACGATAAGAATCGCCAGGTCAATTTCGTCCTCGATATCCAATATGGAGGGATATGCCTTCACACCCAGGACGCTCTTTGCTTTAGGGTTTACTGGAAAGACCATGCCGGTGTAGCCGTTGAAGAGAATGTTGGCAAAAAGGGCACGGCCCACGGAGCCTTCCCGATTTGATGCTCCGATTACAGCAATGCAGCGGGGTTTAAAAATAAAGTCTAAATTGCTTGCCTGATTCATTTTTCAAACCTCAGAGTTAGTGTATAAACGCCATCCTCCCATTTTGTTTCCAGTGGGAACGGGGTTTTTGTGACCAGCCGGTAGGCGCGAGTATTGGAGTCAAGGACATATCCGATGAAGCCTTTGACCCCTTTGATCCGGGCAACCCGGATGAGATGATTAAACAGGGCGGTGCCGATGCCCTTATTCTGGTATTCATCCTGCACCTCTATGGCGAATTCAGCTAACCCGGTTGCCGGGTCAACATAGTAACGGCTGGAGCCAACGATATGTTCTTCCCCGTTGCGCCGGATTACCGCAACCAGCGCCATTTCCTTTTCATAATCGATATTAACAAACTTGGTCAGTTTTTCATGGGGCATCGCCTTGATATAACTAAAGTAGCGGTAAAAGATGGTGTCACGGGAGAATGAGTAAAACAGTTCCCGCATTTCCGGTTCATCGGTGGGTTTTATCGGTCTGATCAGGATTTGAGTGCCGTCAGCCAGTCGGACTTTGGTTTCAAACTCCTCAGGATAACGGGCAGAAACCAGTGCTTCCTCGGGCTGGTCCTGATAGATGAAATTGCGCCGTTTTGCCTCACGCAGAAGTTCGGCACGGAATTTGGGGTGGGCGATTGATATAAGAGCAAGGGCGCGCTCCCGGATCGACTTGCCGTGAAGATAGGCAACACCCCATTCGGTAACTACATAGTGGACATCACCGCGGGAGGTTACTACGCCGGCACCTTCGGAAAGGACCGGAACTATCCGGGAGAACTGGTCATTGTTGCGGGTGGATTTTAAAACGATGATGGGTTTGCCATCTTTAGAACGGGCGGCGCCCCGGATAAAATCCAGTTGTCCGCCAATACCCGAATAGAAGAGTGAGCCGATGGAATCGGCACATACCTGTCCGGTAAGGTCTATTTCCAATGCGGAGTTAATTGCCACCATTCTATCGTTCTGGGCAATCACGAATGGGTCGTTGGTGTAATCGACCGGATGAAACTCAAACATCGGGTTGTTGTGGATATATTCGTAAAGTCGCTGTGAGCCCATGGCGAATGAGGCGATAACCTTTCCGGGATGAAGGGTTTTTCGTTTATTGTTAATCACACCGCTTTCAATCAGGTCGATGATGCCGTCCGAGAACACCTCAGTATGAACACCCAGGTCTTTTTTGTCTTTTAGATAGTACAGTAGAGCGTTGGGTATGCCACCGTAGCCAATCTGGATGGTCGAGCCGTCGGCAATAAGTTCGGCAACATTTTTGGCAATCCGGCGGGCAACCTCACTTTCTCTCGGGGTAATAAATTCGTAAATCGGGGCATCATTTTCTACAATGGTTTCAATCTGCGATATATGGATAAAACTATCTCCCAGGGTCCGGGGCATACGCGGGTTAACTTCGGCAATGACATGTTTCGTCACCTCAGCCGCCGGTTTAGTGATATCAACAGAAACACCAAGACTGCAGAAGCCGTGTTCATCGGGCGGGGTAACCTGAATAAGGGCAATATCAATCGGTAACCTGCCCGAACGGAGAAGCCGGGGGATTTCAGAGAGGAATATCGGTGTGTAGTCCGCCCGTCCCTTTTGCACCGCCTCACGGACATTGGCGCTGATGAAGAACGAGTTTGCCCGATACCGCCCGGCGAGCGCCTCTTCAGCATAAGGGGCAACACCAAGGGTAAGGAGATGGGTAACCTCAACATCTTCTACCGACCGCTCGGCAAGTGCCTTTACCAGTTTTTGTGGTGTTCCGCACGCCGAACCGATAAATATTCTATTTCCGGGCTGGAGAACCTTGAGTGCCTCTTCAGGACTTTTTATCTTTTCTACGTATTTTTTTCGCCATTCTGAACTCATAAAATTTCCTCCTTAAGGATTAATTGGTTCAAACTGAAATTCACCGTTAACGAGTTTAATTATCCCCGCCGAAACCTCCGGGTCATGTTCAAGGAAAGACACCCAGCTCTCCTTAACCGCTTGGTCCAGCAATCTTTCTTTTTGCTCCATTGACTGCAAGGGAAAAAGGTCGTATCCCATAATATAGGGAACAGGAATATGGTTACGGGTTGGAATCATATCTGACCAGAAAACAGCGGTCTGTTCTTCAGTTTTGATTTTCACAATTTGCATACCCTGGGTGTGACCGCCGGTGTGCACAAGTTCTATCCCGGGGATAACTTCCAGTGAGCCATCAACGAGCTCTAACCGACCCGCTTCCTGGATGGGCAGGAAGTTCTCTGGTAGATAGGAAGCCCGGGAGCGGCGGTTAGGGTTAAGCGCACTCTCCCACTCTGACTTCTGGATAAAATGCCGGGCACAAGGGAAGGTAAGAACTGGTTTTCCGTCTGACAAGTAAGTTGTGCCGCCACAATGGTCAAAGTGGAGGTGGGTGAGAATGACAATGGCGATGTCTTCGGGTTTGATTCCATGTTGCATAAGTGAATTGACTATGGTGGCCGGTCTTTCTATCCGATACCTGTCGGCAAACTTGGCATCATATTTATCACCGATACCGGTATCAATCAGAATTTTTTCTGATGGGGTTATAACCAGCAGAGGACGGAGGGCAAGTTTGATTCGATTTCTCTCGTCCGGCGGGTGCTTTTTTTCCCAGAGTGGTTTCGGGACAACACCAAACATTGCTCCACCATCAAGACCAAAATAACCGTCAAACAATGGATAGAGCTGAAAGTTACCTAACTTCATAGAACACTTATTCTAAGCAAGACCAACTAAAAGTCAAAATTTCTCGATAAAATTTTATACTACCTTGTTAAATTTAAACAATCAGAATCGCAACAAAACTCCACCCCAGGTTAAACCGGCGCCGAAGGCAACCATAATCACCAGGTCGTTAACCCTGATCCGGCCGGTTCGCCGGGCCTCATCAAGGGCGATAATGGTTGAAGCAGATGAGGTGTTGGCGTATTTTTGGATATTAACAAATACCCGGCTCATTGGGAAATTAAGCATTTTTGCCATAGCCTCAATAATCCGCAGATTTGCCTGGTGGGGAATAATTAGCGCAAGGTCCTCGGTTTTGATGCGCGCCTGTTCAACAAGTCGTTTTACCACATCAGCCATAGACCGAACCGCTACTTTGAATATCGCCTGGCCGTTCATTTTGAGATAGTGGAGGCGTTGCTGGACCGATTCAATGGAAGCAGGGATGGCAGAACCGCCAGCGGGCATATACAGGTCTTTACCATGGCTACCATCAGCCGCCAGATAGGTGGCGATGATTCCTCGCCCCGGCTCGGTTGCTGCTTTCAGCACCGCGGCACCGGCACCGTCAGCCAGCAGGACTGCGGTGCTTCTATCGGTCCAGTCGGTGATCTTTGAAAGAACCTCTACACCCACTACTAGAATTGTTTTATATGCGCCGGTGGCGATAAACTGGCGCGCGGTGACCAGTCCGTAAATAAATCCTGAACAACCGGCGCTCAAGTCCATCGCGCCAGCATTGCTGGTGCCGAGTTTGTCTTGCAGGATGCAGGCGGTCGAGGGGAACGGCATATCACCGGTTACTGTGGCAACAATGATTAAATCAATCTCCTCCGGTTTTACATTGGCATCTGCCAGCGCCTTCTGGGCGGCACGGAATGCGAAATCGGATGCCGCCTCTTCCGGTTTGGCGATACGCCGCTCTTTCATTCCGGTGCGTTCAGTTATCCATTCATCAGATGTATCAAGGATTTTTTCTAGGTCTTCATTGGTGACAATATGTTCCGGCACATCAAAACCGGTGCCCGTGATTACCGCGGAATAGACCGGCCGGGCTTTTAATGGGTCAGAGG
>FWWM01017103.1_pt1 | contig 10633 bp, 8 predicted proteins | sample 2228351 | NCBI WGS metagenome assembly FWWM01 (sample SAMEA103939774, study PRJEB20133) | metagenome
GTTCAATGGGACGGCTTGCAGCCCGACGAGTCTGGCTTCGTGAAGCTGACTGTTGCTGAATTCGGCCTCTGAACTAGCACCAAGAGTTTCTTAACGAAACCTGGTTTCTCGTTTCGCATGTCCTACGACTTCTCCGCGCTCGATTCCCTCATCACCTCGGCGCTAGGCGAGGCTTTTCCGGCAGCCCAGGTGCAGGTGCGCATTGGCGGCGAGATCGCCTACGACGCCAGCTTCGGCTATGCCGACCCGGAGCGCCGTGCGCGGCCGGTCACCGCTGCGACGCTGTTCGACCTCGCTTCGGTCTCGAAGCTCTTCACCGTCGTCGCGTTCATGACCCTGGTCGAGCAGGGCTATGTCCGGCTGGATCAACCGGTCGCCGAAATCCTCCCCGAGTTCTGCGGCTGTCGCCCCATCGAGCCATACCCCGATCCGCTACGCCCTGGCGAGGTCGTCGAGATCGTGCCACGCACCGATGAAAGCGTCGCTGCCGACGACGTTACCTTTCGACAACTGCTCTCGCACAGCGCAGGGTTGCCCGCCTGGCTGCCGCTGTGGAAGATGGCTGCCGGGTGGCAGCGCACACTCACCCCGGACGAGGTGCAGCGCCGCCTGCGCACGCTGGTTTGCACCACGCCGTTCGCCTATCCACCCGGGACGCGCGTGGTCTACAGCGACATCGGCCTGTTGCTCGTCGGCTTCGCCGTCGAGCGTCTGACCGGCATGACGTTGCGCGAGGCTGTCCGGGAGCGGGTCACGGCACCGCTTGGGCTGCGTTCGATCACCTATGGGCCGATTCCGTGCGATGGCCCAGAGGAGCCGCCGGACGTCGGTGCGCGGATTGCGCCGACCGAGTTCTACGAACATCACGGCCGCCGGATGTGCGGCGAGGTGCACGATGAAAATGCGTTCGCCTTTGGCGGGGTGGCCGGGCACGCCGGCTTGTTCGGCACAGCGCGCGACGTCGCTGCGTTTGGCGAGGCGCTGCGCAGCACGCTGCAGGAAGGCCGCCGTTCGGTGTTGCGTCGAGAGACGCTGGCCGAGATGGTTCGCCTGCAAGCACAGGACGGCGATGTCCGGCGGGGGTTGGGGTTTGCGCTTCGGTCGCCCAATCCCCTCGCGATGAGCCATCCCCTCAGCGAATGCGCCTTCGGCCACCTGGGTTTTACCGGCACGTCGCTGTGGGTTGATCCGGCTCGCACGCTGGTATTTGCATGCCTCACCAACCACATCTACTACGGGCGTGCGAGCAGGGACGCATTGACGCCTTTTCGAGTTGCGCTGTCTCGCACCATCATCGAGACGTTACAATCCACGCATGGCTATTAGTCCTCTTACCTCGGAACAAATTGACCAGTTCCTCACCCGCGGATTCGTCGTCGTGCGCGATTGCTTCAGCCGCGAGGCGGCTGCGCAGTGGACCGATCAGATCTGGCCGCGCCTGGGCTACGACCGGCACGACCGGAGCACGTGGAAGCAATCACGCGTGCATATGCCGGCCAGCCAGCGATTCGAGATCAAGACCTTCGCGCCGAAAGCCTGGGAGGCAATGTGCTTTCTGTGTGGCGGTGAAGAGCGCATCGCCCAGCCGGCGCGCTGGTCGGATGCGTTCATCGTCAACTTCAACGACGGTGCGGATCGGGAATGGGTGCCGCCATCGCCGGCGGCCGGCGGCTGGCACAAAGATGGCGATTTCTTCATCCACTTCCTGGACAGCCCGGAGCAGGCCTTGTTGACCATCGTGCTGTGGAGCGATGTCGAACCAAAGGGCGGCGGCACGTTCCTCGCCTGCGACTCGGTCCCACACGTCGCGCGCTATCTGGCCGATCATCCCGAAGGTGTGCACCCCTTCAAATTCCCGAACGAGGCATTCGTCGCGCTGTGTCGCGACTTCGTCGAGGCGACTGGGCGGGTGGGGGATGTGTACCTCATGCATCCCTACATGATCCATGCCTCGTCGTTCAATCACTCCGGCCGCGTGCGCATTATTACCAACCCGCCCATCGCGCTGAAGGAGCCGATGTGCTTCAAGCGCGAAAATCCGACCGACTACTCGCTGGTGGAACTTGCGGTGTTGCGCGGGTTAGGCGTCGCCCCCGAACAGGGTTATGACTTCCGGCCGGCGGCTCCGCGCGAGAAGGTCGTGCCGGAGCGGGTGCGCATCCAGCAACAGATGCTGGAAGAAGAGGCAAAGCGTCTGGGCAAAACGGCCATCGTTCAGAACTTCTAGCCGACGCCTTCACAAGGAGACGCCCGCGGCAGGACTCGAACCCACAACACGCGCCTTAGGACGGCGCTGTTCTATCCGATTGAACTACGCGGGCCTTTTACAGCCAGCATTCTAGCGCATCTCGCGCTCCAGGCGGGCGAGAAAAGCAGCCGTTCTGGGCTGGCGTTCCAGGATGGCGCTGATGTAGAACCGCAGCGCGCGCTCGACGTGCTCGTGCAATTCGCGCGAGACGTCGAGCGCCTGCATGGCCTCGAACGGTTGTGTCTGCATCGCGCGCAGCAGCGCCAGGCCGTCGCGGCTCAGGCGGAAGACGTCGCGGGCCTGCGACGCAGCCGGCTCGGACAACACGCCACCCTCCGAAGGGGAGAATGCGACCGGCGATTCGCCCTCACCCTCCTCCATGGGATCCCGTGTGCGCGCGCATCGGAACAGTTCGGGGCGGTAACCCTCCAGCGTGAGCAGCCGCAGCTCGAAGTAGCGTGCCGCGAGCCGTGGGTCGCGCCCTTCGCACAGCCAGCCGAGCCCTTCGACCAACAAGCCGTATAGCGGTGCGGTGTCGCCGCCTTCCAGAGCGAACCGATTGGCCAGCTCGCACACGTAGTGTGCCAGCGCACCGCGGTGCATCTCCTCGCGCAGCGGGCGATGGGCCTCGATCAGCTCGGCTTGCGTAATCAGGTCGAAGGTGCGACCCTTGGCTAGAAGCAACCGCGTGCGCGTAAACAGCTCGATGTGGCCGGCTTTGCGCGAGGTGAGCTTGCGCGCTCCCTTGGCCAGCACGCGCAGTTTGCCGTAATCAGGGGTCAAGAGCGTGACGAGCCGGTCGGCTTCGCCGTAATCGTCACGGCGCATCACGATCGCTTCGGTGGTGTAGGTGCGCGTCCTGTGCATACCGGAGAGTGTACTCGCTCGGCCTGCGACCACCTATAATCCCGCCCGCAATGTTCAACATCCTGATCCCAGACGATCTCTCTGCAGCCGGTCTGGAATTGTTGCACAACGACCCATCCGTGCATGTGGACGTGGTGAAGAAGATGGCGCGCGCCGAACTGCTCGAGCGCATCCCTGAGTATCACGCTCTCATCGTGCGCAGTGAAACCAAAGTGGACGCCGAGGTGATCGCGCGGGGCAGCAAGTTGAGGGTGATCGGCCGAGCCGGAATCGGCGTAGACACGATTGACGTCGAAGCAGCCACGCACCGCGGCATCATCGTGATGAACACCCCACAAGCCAACACCACGGCCACCTGCGAGCACACCATCGCTATGATGCTGGCCCTGGCGCGCAATATCCCACAAGCCGATGCATCACTGCGCCGCGGTGAATGGACGCGCAGCAAGTTCATGGGCGTGCAGTTGCAGGGCAAGGTGCTCGGTGTGATCGGGCTCGGTCGAATCGGAACGCAGGTTGCCAAGCGCGCCCAGGGCTTCGGCATGGAGGTCATCGCTTACGACCCCTATGTCAGCGAGGAGGCCGCGCGTGCGAACAAGGTGATCCTGGTCTCGCTCGACGAACTGCTCGCGCAGAGCGACTTCGTCACCCTGCACTCGTCGCTCACGCAGGGGAGCCGCGGTTTGCTGGATGCGGCCGCCATTGCCAAAATGAAGCATGGCGCGCGCGTGATCAACGTCGCGCGTGGCGCGTTGGTGGACTCGAAAGCGCTCTACGACGCGTTGGTGAGTGGTAAGCTGGCCGGCGCTGCGCTGGACGTATTCGAAGAGGAGCCGCCACCTGCCGACTTGCCTCTGCTCAAATTGCCGAATGTCGTCGTCACGCCACACCTGGGCGCAAGCACAGCCGAGGCCCAGCGCGATGTCTCGATCCAGATCGCCGAACAGGTGCTGGATGCGCTGCATGAGCGTGACGTGCGCAATGCAGTGAACTTCCCGCCGATCGATCCGGCGGCCTGGCCGATCATCCGTCCGTACCTGATCCTGGCCGAGAAGCTGGGTCGTTTGCAGGCCGGGCTGATGGAGGGGCGACTTTCGCGCATCGAAGTCGAGTATCGCGGGGCCGACGTCGCTCCCCACGTCAAGCCGTTGACCGTTGCGTTGCTTCGCGGGTTGCTCGAGCCTATCCTGGGCGGAGAAAAGGTGAACTACGTCAATGCACCGGTCATTGCCAACGAGCGCGGCATCACCGTGACCCAGGCGCTGAACCTGACCAGCAGCGATTACACGAACCTGGTGTCGTGCCGGATCACCACCGACAAAGAAGAACGCACCATCGCCGGCACGCTGTTCGACGGCACCGAGCCGCACATCGTGCAGATTGACCACTTCCGCATTGATGCTGTGCCGGCCGGGCTGGTGTTGGTCATCTCCTCGCGGGATGTGCCCGGTGTGATCGGCCGCGTCGGGACCATCCTCGGCGCGAACTACGTCAACATCGCCGAATACCGGCTGGGACGCACCAAGCCGGGCGACCGTGCCCTTTCGTTCATCAACCTGGACAACCCCGTGCCGGACTACGCGATGAAGGCGCTGCGCGATCTGCCGGAGGTGGTGTGGGTGAAGCAGATGACGCTATAAGCAAAGCTCACCCGCCACGGTAGTTCCACTCAGCTTGCTCTTCAAAACGCGGGTGAGAATGCGGCGTAATTCGCGTCAAAGGACAAGGGTTGGAAGGCAATGACAAATCGAAAGGCAATCATCATCGGGTCTGGAATTGGTGGTCTGGCGCTCGGCATTCGCCTGCAGAGCCTGGGGTTCGACACCACGATCGTCGAAAAGTTGGATGCGCCGGGCGGACGGGCCTATGTCCGCCGCGCCCAGGGCTTCACGTTCGACATGGGGCCGACGGTCATCACCGTGCCTCACTTCATCGAGGAGTTGTTCGCGCTGGAGCGCGGCGTGCACAACCTGGACCAGCCGGACTTTCCGCCACACGTCCTCGCGCCTCAGAATGGGGACGGTCACGCGCTCACCCATACGTCGCGCTACGTCAAGATCATCCCGATCAAACCCTTCTACCGGATCTACTTCGACGATGGCTCATACTTCGACTACGACGGCGATCGCGACCATACGCGCGAGCAGATCAGGGCCATCGCGCCGGACGACCTGGAGGGATATGAGCGCTTCCACGCTGCTGCGAAGGCAATCTTCGAGCGCGGCTTCTTGCAGCTGGGCTATCACTACTTCGACAGCCTCGGTTCGATGTTGGCTGTCATGCCGGACCTGCTTCGATTGGACTCGGTTCGCACGTTGTTCTCGTTCACCAGCAAGTACTTCAAGAACGACAAGCTGCGCCAGATCTTCAGCTTCGAGCCCCTGCTCATCGGCGGCAATCCGCTGGCGGTGCCCGCCATCTATGCCATGATCCATTTCGTCGAGAAGACGTGGGGCATTCACTTTGCCATGGGTGGCACCGGGGCGCTCGTGCGCGGCTTCGTCCGCAAGTTCGAAGAGCTCGGCGGGACGATACGCTACAACAGCGAGGTGAAGCGCATCTTGATCTCCGGGCCGGATGGCGCTCCGCCGCGCGGACGATTCGACCGTCGCATTGCACGCGGCGTGGAGCTGGCGGATGGCACGCAGTTGCACGCCGATGTCGTCGTCTCGAACGGCGACTACGCGCATACTTACGCGAAGTTGATCGAGCCGCGCTATCGCCTGTTCAACACCGATGCGCGGGTCAGGCGCATGCGCCAGTCCATGTCGCTCGTCGTGATCTACTTCGGCTTCCGGGCCGATAACCTCGATCTGCATCTGCGCCACCACAACATCATCCTCAGCCCGCGCTACGAAGAGTTGCTGCGCGACATCTTCGATCGGCGGGTCCTCGCGCCGGATATGTCGCACTACCTGCACGTCCCGACGGTGACCGATCCCAGCCTGGCGCCGCCCGGCCATCACGCCGCCTACACGCTCGTTCCTGTGCCGAACAATCTGAGTGGCCTGAACTGGTCGAAGATCGGCGATGCTTTCGTGGACAAAGCGTTGCGCTTCCTCGACGAAGCCGGCTACATCCCTGGCTTGTGCGAACGACTGGTCTACAAGAGCTACATCACGCCGGACTATTTCGAACACGGGCTGAACAGCTATCTCGGCAATGCGTTCGGGCCAGAACCCACGCTGCTGCAAACAGCCCACTTCCGCCCGCACAATCGCAGCGAGGATATCGAGAACCTGTATCTGGTGGGTGCGAGCACGCAGCCGGGCGGCGGAACGCCAAGCGTGATGATGAGCGCAAAGATGACGGCGCGCCTCATCGCCAGGGATTTCGGCCTGAAGTAGAACCGCGAGCGCGAGGGCACGGCGCAGGTGACAGGTGCGCCACCTTCGCGCCTGCACAATGATCTCTGCCGATGCGATTCGAAGACGTCTACGCTGTCGTCCGCCTCATCCCGAAGGGCATGGTGATGAGCTACAGCGGCGTGGCGCGTCAGTGTGGCAGCCCGCGATCAGCCCGCTACGTCGGCTTCGCGCTGCACGCGCTGCCGGCGGACTCGCGCGTGCCGTGGTGGCGGGTGATCAACGCCCAGGGGCGCATCTCGAATCAGTATGCGCCGGTCGAGCAAAAACGCCGCCTGGAAGCCGAAGGCGTCGTCGTCAGCCCAGAGATGCACGTGGATATGCGGCTGTTCGACGCGGAGGCCATTGTCTACCAGAAGCTCAAGCGCGCACGCGAGCGACGGACGAATGGGGAGCGCAACGGCTCATCCGCCGCCGATCAGGTATCGCTCAGGTAGTCGCGCAGCCGGCGGCTGTGGTGGGGGTGGCGCAACTTGCGCAGGGCCTTTGCTTCGATCTGCCTGACGCGTTCGCGCGTCACGCCGAAGCTGTTGCCCACCTCCTCCAGGGTGTGCGTTTTGCCGTCGCGAAAGCCGAAGCGCATCTCCAACACCTCGCGCTCGCGCTCGCTCAAACTATCGAGCACGCTGCGCACCTGCTGCTTGAGCATTTGCAGTGAGGCCGAGTCGGATGGGGAAAGTTCACTTTCATCCGGGATGAATTCGCCCAGCAAGCTGTTTTGCTCCGAGCCGACCGGCGATTCGAGCGAGATTGGCTCGAGCGAGACGCGCATGATTTGCTGGATGCGCTTGACAGCCTGATCGAGCTTGCGTTCCAGGGCCGGGTCAATCGGCTTGCCGCTGGCGTGGGCTTCCATGATCGCGGCGAGTTCGCGCTCGTCGAGCAAGTCCATCTCCATGGCCAGGTCTTCGGTGGTCGGCTCCTGGCCCAACTCTTGCGTCATGCGACGTTGCAGCCGCGTGAGTTTGTTGATGGTCTCCACCAGATGAACCGGGATGCGGATGGTGCGGGCTTGATCGGCGATCGAGCGGCTGATCGCCTGCCGGATCCACCACGTGGCATAGGTGCTGAACTTGAAGCCGCGCCAGGCGTTGAATTTCTCGATGGCGCGCAGCAGACCCATGTTGCCTTCCTGGATCAGATCCATGAACGAGATGCCCCGGCCGATGTAGCGTTTGGCGATGCTGACCACGAGGCGCAAGTTCGAGCGGGTGAGTGAGCTCTTGGCTTCTTCGGCGCGCAGCTCGATCTCGCGCAGGTGATCCTCGCAGTCGGCCGGCGACGGCATCCAGGCTTTTGCCTCGTCCCACTCGGGCAAGGCCGGCGCGTACTCGGCGTGCTGCTCGAGCTGTTCGACGAACGCGACCGGGAAGATGATCGCTGCCAGGACGACCTCGAACAAGGGCTTGCTGATCTTCTCGACGGTCTGGTCCTGCCCCCAACCCAGCGAGCGCAAATATATTTGCACGTCCGATGGAAGCGGGTCGGTATAGTGCCAGGGCATGTTGCGCGCGTCCTTCAGGATCGTGGACAGCGAGGGTGGGGCGACCTTGCGCGCCTCGCACTCGGCGAGCACCGTTTGCCAGGAGCGTGCGAGATGCTCGTAGACCACCGGCCAGAACGCCAGACCGTGAGCGCGAGCTTCGGCATGGAGCTGGCGCGCCAGTTGCTCGGCGCCGAAGGTTGCGCAGGTTCGTAGTTCCTGGTCGGCGGTCAGGAGTGGCGTGGAGCCGATCTCGCGCAGGTACATCCGCACCGGGTCTGAACCGTCCAGGTCGTCGATCTCGGCCAGCCGGCGCGAGTCGAGGCCGGAGATGTCTTCTAGGCTGTCCTCGTCGTCTATCTCAGCCAGGGCATAGGCCGCGGCCTCCGCCTCGGCTTCCACGTTGTTATTGTTCTCGACGGTGTCGAGGGCATCCGAGTCAATGTCCGACGTGTCGAGGACAAGGTCGTTGGCCTCTCCGGCGACCGGATCCGACGCGTCCGCGTTGACGTCACCGACGAGAGCGGCGATTTCGGCATCGTCCGCTCCACGGCTCGGCATCCCGTTTTGCCCGGAACGGGTGTTCTTCAGCGGAGCCGATTTCTTGGTCGGCTTGACCCTTCGCGAGGATCTGGCGGAGGCGCTAGAGCGCGTTGGTCTAGTCACTGGCGTCATTCCTCTTGAGCACGATCAACACCGATCAGGTCACGTTGAGCGCGCTGCGCAGTTGCAGCGCTTTTTGTGCCCGCAGATGTTGTGTTAACACGCGATGCAACTCGAGATTATACCGTGCGGCTATATCGCCCTCGTTAGCTTGCTTGGCTTCTTCGATCATCAGGTTGATGCCGATCCGGTCTCGCACCAGGTTGCGCTCGCGCAGCCGGAGCGCAGTGCGCACCACCTCTTCGCGCAGCAGCGATTCGTCCTCCGCCCATGCCTCGAGCGCATCGTAATCGGCAATGATCGCCAACCAGTCCTCTGTGCCTTCGTCTCCGGCTTGTGGCGGTGGCGCGCCCATCGCCACGCGGCTGAGCTGGCGATAGCCCTCGCGCATCGCCGGGTTCGCGAAGTCGCGCTCGTCGAGCACGTCCAGGCCGGCGCGGGTTAATGCGACGTTGGCGTCCAGCAGCAGGCGTGGCTGTCGCCACAATGCGGCAATCAGATGCACTTCCAGGTCAACCCGGCCAGGTTCCTCGCTGCGCTCACCTCCCGGGGCTTCCCTTCTCGGTTCTTCCGCCCTTGTCTGCGGCTCTTTGCTCCTCGTCCCCTGGGCACTCGATCGCAGCCCGCGGGCCACTTCGTCAATTGTGGCCAGCACAGCGCGCGGGCTGATTTGCAGGCGACGTGCCAGATACTGAACGTAGAAATCCCGCTGCACCGGGTCGGTCGTGTCGAGCAGGATGGGAGCGACGGTGCGAACGGTCTGTGACTTGGCGTATGGGTCGGATAGATCCTGCTTCCTGAGGACGACGTTGATCGCGTGCTCGATCACCGGCCGGGCATTCGCGATCACGCTGCGCCAGCGCTCGGGTGACTCCAGCACCAGCTCGTCGGGATCCTTGCCCTCTGGCAGGATGGCCACGCGGATGTCGGCTTTCAGTTTCGACTCGTGGCGAATCGCGCCGCGCGGGTCGAACGTGGGCTGTGCTTCGCGATCCAGCGCGTCCCGCGCGACTTCGACGCCGCGCAAAACGGCACGGTCGCCGGCTGCATCGGCGTCGAGTGCCAGCACAATGCGCGGCGCCAATCGCTTCAGCGTCCGGAACTGATCCTCGGTGAGCGCCGTGCCCATGCCTGCCACGACGTTGGTGAAGCCGGCCTGGTGACAGCCGACCACGTCCATATATCCCTCCACCAGCACGGCGACCTGCTCGTTGCGGATGCTGGCGCGGGCGCGATGTAACCCGAACAGCAGACGACCCTTGTCGAATACGGCCGTCTGAGGCGAGTTCATGTACTTCGGCTCGCTGCCGTCGAGCGCGCGCGAGCCGAACCCGACCACCTGTCCTTTGGCGTCGTGGATCGGGATCATCAGCCGGCCACGAAAGCGGTCGTACCGCCGCCCTTCCTCATTTTCGATCACCAGGCCGGCGTCGATCAGTTCCTGAACGCCAAAGCCACGCCCGATCAGGTAGTGCGACAAGGCCTGATAGTCGGCCAGGCTGTAGCCGAGTTGCCAGGTTGCAACCGTCTCGTCGCGCAGGCCGCGCCGCTCGCGCAGATAAGTGCGACAGTCGGCCGCCTGTGGCGCGGTAAGCAACAAGTGATGGAAGTAGGCGGCGGCCTGCGTCAGCGCATCGCGCAGACGCGCCTGGTGGTCGGCGGATTTCTGTTGCTCCGGCGTGTGCTCTTCGAGGGTCACACCGGCGCGACGCGCCAGCTCGCGCAGGGCCTCGCCGAACGTCATCCCTTCCTTCTTCATGAGGAAGGAGAACACGTCGCCTTGTTCGCCGCTGGAGAAGTCTTTGAACGTCTGCGTGTCGGGGAAGACGAAGAAGGACGGGGTGCGCTCGTTCTGGAATGGCGACAGCCCCTTGTAGTTCCTGCCGCTGCGCGAGAGTTTCACATAGCCGCCGATCACTTCGACGATGTCTACGCGACTCTTCACTTCTTCGATCACGGACATGCATCGGATTGTAACTGTGCAAAAGAGAGAGGCGGGCTTCGCTT
>FWWM01017106.1_pt1 | contig 10632 bp, 7 predicted proteins | sample 2228351 | NCBI WGS metagenome assembly FWWM01 (sample SAMEA103939774, study PRJEB20133) | metagenome
GGTGAAGTCGCATTCGGGATAGTTGACGCAGCCGTAGAAGATGCGCCGCGCGCCTTTGCGCGCGCGCTTCTCCACCAGCTTGCCGCCGCACTTCGGGCATTTCACACCGGGGATGGCGACCGGCTCGGTGTGCTTGCATTTCGGGAAGTTCGAACAAGCGATGAACTTGCCGAAGCGGCCTTCGCGATAGACCAGCAGGCCGTCCTCGCAATCCGGGCACTTCTCGCCCGTGTATTGCACCACCCGTTCCTTCTTCGGGATGCGCTCGGCGGCCTGGGCGACGGCTTCCTTGAACGGGTCGTAGAACTCGTGCAGCACCGGCCGCCACTCGCGCGCGCCGGTCTCGATGTCGTCCAGCTCTTCCTCCACGTGCGCCGTGAACCCGACGTCTATGTAACGCGGGAAGTGCGTGACGAGCAGGTCATTGGCGGTGAAGCCCAGCTCGGTCGGCACCAGTTGCTTGCCCTCCTTGCGCACGTAGTCGCGCGATTGGATGGTGGTCATGATCTGTGCATAGGTGCTTGGCCGGCCGATGCCGTACTCTTCCAGCGCTTTGACCAGGCTGGCTTCGGTGTAGCGCGGCGGTGGTTGCGTGAAGTGCTGTTCCGGGATCAACCGGATGAGATCGAGCGGCTCGTTCGCCATCAGCGCCGGCAGCCGGCGCCCGCGCGCTTCTTCGTCCTCGTCCAGCTTGTCGCCCTCGTCGTGTCCTTCCTCATAGACCTTGAGGAACCCGGCGAACTTGATCACCGACCCGGTGGCGCGGAACCAGTAGCCCGGGATCAAGACGCGACCTTCCTCCGCCGGTGCTGTGGGCAGTGCCGCCGCTGCCGACCCTTGAGGGATCGCCTCGATGTCCACCGCCGTCGCGTCGAAGATCGCGTTGGCCATCTGGCTGGCGATAAAGCGCTTCCAGATCAGCTCGTACAGCCTGAGCTGGTCGCGGTCGAGGTAATCCTTCAGCGACTCCGGCGTGCGGAAGACCGACGTAGGGCGGATCGCCTCGTGCGCTTCCTGGGCGTTCTTGGCGCGCGAAACGTACTTCGGTGCAGCTTCGGGCAAGAACTCGGCGCCGTAGCGCTCGGCGATGAACTGGCGTGCTTCGCGCTGCGCGCTCTCGGCCACGTTCACCGAATCGGTGCGCATGTAGGTGATCAGGCCGACCGTGCCCTCGCCGACGTCAATGCCCTCGTAGAGTTGCTGGGCAGTCGCCATGGTGCGCCGGGCGTTGAAGCCGAGCTTGCGGCTGGCTTCTTGTTGCATCGTGCTCGTGGTGAAGGGCGCAGCCGGCCGGCGCGAGCGATCCTTGCGCTCGACCCTGACCACGCGGTACGCTGCGCCTTCCAGCTCGCTCACGATCTGCTGTGCGTCGGCTTCGTGCTTCAGGTCGGGGTCCTGGCCGCGCAGTTTGAACAGGCGGGCGATGAAGGTCTCCCTTCCGGCTGCGGGCGGCGAAGCCAGGTCGCCGATTTCGCGCTTGGCCAGCTCCGCCTCGATGCTCCAGTACTCCACCGGCACGAAGGCCTGGATTTCGCGCTCGCGTTCGACGACCAGGCGCAGGGCGACGGATTGCACGCGGCCGGCGCTCAGGCCGCGCCGGCTGAGTTTGTCGCTCAGCAGCGGGCTGAGCTTGTAGCCGACCAGCCGGTCGAGGATGCGCCGGGCCTGTTGGGCGTTGACCGCGTTGTCGTCAATGTGGCGGGGGTGCGCAAAAGCATAGTCAATCGCGTCCTTGGTGATTTCGTGGAACTCGACGCGGTGGACCGGCTTGCCGTTGATCTCCGGTTGCAAGGCATGCGTCAGATGCCAGGAGATCGCCTCCCCTTCCCGGTCGGGGTCGGTCGCTAACCAGATCGAGCTGGCTTCCCTGGCGTACTGCTTGAGTTCCTTGACGGTTGCTTTCTTGTCCGCCGGGATGATGTAGGTCGGCTCGAAGTCGTTGTCCACGTCCACGCCCAGCCGGCTCTTGGGCAGGTCGCGGATATGGCCGATGGACGCGCGGACGGTGTACTGGCGGCCCAGGAACTTTCCGATGGTGCGCGCCTTGGCAGGCGACTCGACGATGACCAGCGGCATGCCCGGCGAGCGCTGGTCGTTGCCGCTGCTGCGCGCCGATGCTCCCTTTCTCTTCGAGCCGGAGGGCCGTCCCTCAGCTCTCGATTTGCGTTCGCGTTTCACCGGCTCGGGCGGGGTCAGCCCTTCGTGCGCCGGCGTGCGGCCCATTTTGTATACCTTGTCGTAGCCGCAGTTGGAGCAGGTGCCCTGGGTCGCCGGTGAGCCGTTAGCGAAAAAGATCGGTTTCGGATCAAGCAACGTGTGCTTGCCGCGACATTTGAAACAGAATGCTTCCATGCTTGTGGTGTAGCGTTCGAACCAGCAGTGAGCGATCCGGCAAAGCGCCGATGGGCGGACCGTCGTCTGCGCCATCGCCGTTGCCGGCGCTAAACGATGCTCTTCAGCAACGCGTTCATCTCGCACTCGAACCGCTCGACGCCGAATCGCTCGGCATGGCGGCGAATTTCAACGGGCGCGAATGTTACACCAGAACTGCGCAGCACGGCCTCGGCGAGCGCCTCGGGGGTCTGCCGGTCAAAGAGCGTGCCGGTCACGCCATCCACCACGGTGTCGAGTGCACCGCCGCCGGCGTAGGCGATCACCGGTTTGCCATATGCCATGGCGCGGATGGGCGCGATGCCGAAATCCTCGTTGCCCGGGAAGACGAACGCCCGGCATTCCGCGAGCAGCCTTTGCAGGGTGGCGTCGTCCACGCGTCCCAATAATTTGACGTTGGATCGCGGCTGGCGCGCCGCCAGTCGCTCCAGCCGGGGGCGGTCGCGGCCATCGCCGGCAATGACCAGCGGCAACCCGAGCCGGCCGAAGGCTTCGATCGCCAGGTCAACGCGTTTGTAGGGCAGCAGCCGCGAGGCGATCAGGTAGAAGCCCTGGTCCACCTCACGGCGCGTAGGGGAGTAGGGCGGCATCTCGACGGGCGGATAGATGACGACCGACTCGCGGCCGTAGTAACTGCGGATGCGCCGTTGCACTTCGCGAGAGATGGCGACGAAGGTGGTGACGCGCTGGGCGACCCGGGTTTCCCAGCGGCGGAGGTAGGCACCGAACGCGCGCAGGATGGCCTATGCCCCAGGGGGAATGCGCTCGCGTTGTGCGTAGGCGTCGAATTCGTACGTGAAGCGCGTCGGGGTGAGACAGTAGCATACATGCCGAACGTCCGAGGATAGCCCGCGCGCACCGATGCAAAAAGCGCTCTTGTTGCTCAGGATCACGTCGTGTTCGGCCGGAATGCGATAGTGCGCCCACACCCAGGCGAAGAGCGGCATGTAGGGCTGATGGTGGCGATGCACCTGCGGCAGGTGATCCATCCAGGTCGAGCGGATGTCCCATTGCTGCCAGCTCGCCGGCATGCGTTGCCGGTCGTAGATGCTGGTGAAGATCGGCGCGCGCGGAAACATGCGGTTCAGCACGTTCAACACATCCTCCGCGCCGCCGAGTTGATTCAGCCAATCGTGGACGAGCGCGATGTTCATTCCTCTTCCGCTCGCCCGACGAGCAGCTCGCGCAGCCCCTGGGCGGCTTCGCGCAGCGAGGGCACGACCCGATGTGCCAGCGCCTGCACTTCGTCGTCTGGCGGCTTCAGGTCGGGCACCATGATCACCCGCATCCCTGCGGCATGAGCGGCGCGCACGCCGTTCTCCGAATCCTCGAGGACGACGCAATCGGCCGGCCGGGCGTTCAACCGCCGGGCTGCTTCCAGGAAGATATCTGGCGCCGGCTTGCCGTGGGCCACTTCGTCGCCGCCGACGATGACATCGAAGCGACCGACCAGGCCCACCAGGCCGAGCTTCTTCAGGACAAGGGCGCGGACGGTCGAGCTGGCGACTGCTTTGGGGATGCTGCGGGCTTCGAGCCAGTCGAGCAGCTCGTCGAGTCCGGGCTTGACCGCGATGCGGCCGGACGCGATGGCTTCGTCCACATAGCGCTGCTTGTGGTCGTACATCGCCTCGATGGGGATGTCTGGGCCGAACGCTTCGCGAAAGATGTCCCGCGTGCGCGCGCCGGTCGTGCCCAACACGCGCAGGTAGACCTCGTCGCTGAGTGCGTAGCCCCAACGCTGCATGGTGGCGAACCAGGCCTCGCGCGCCAGCGCCTCGGTGTCCAGCATCAGCCCGTCCATGTCGAAGATCACCGCGCAAGTGGCGTGATCGGTCGTCGCGCCTGCGTCGCAGGCAGTGTGTGGGATGGCGTCCGAAAGTCGTGCCTTGGAAGTCATACTGATCTCCGATTCGGCTCAGCCTGATTGCATGCCGGCGTAGTCCCAGAACCAGTAGGCCAGCGCCTTGTATTCGCCCCAGCTGTCGAACACCGCGTTGATCTCTTTCGTGCCGACCGGCCGGCCGCCATAGAAGTATTTCGACACGGTGCTGATCGCCTCCGTGTCCACACCGATGTAGTCGTAACGGCCCAGGATAGCGAGCAGCGTGCTGGCGGCATAGGGTCCGATGCCCGGCAAAGCCATCAACTTGTCGCGCAACACATCGGTCGGGAGTGTCGGCTCGCGCAGCGCTTCGAGGTCGTATTCGCCGGCCACGACGCCCCGAGCCAGCCTGAGCAGGTAGGGCGCGCGATAGCCGAGGCCAAGCCTGCGCAGCGTCGCTTCGCGGCTGCGCGCGATCGCCCCCGGGCCGGGAAAGGCGCGTTGGTCCAGTGCGCTTGCGGCGGAGCGCGTCGGGCCGTCGGCCAGTGGTTCGCCGAAGTGCCGGACGAGCGCGCTCACCAGTCGCTTCGTTCCGCTCCATTGGATGTTCGTGGTCATCATCACCTTCACGACGTCTTCCCAGACCGTCGCCGAGCGCAGCAGCCGGCCGCAGGCCCTGGCGCGACAGTGCGCCAGGCGCGGTTCGGCATCGGCGCGGGTATAGAACGCTTCGAAGTCGGCGTCCAGCGCGAACATCCAGGCTGCCTTCTGTGCCACGTCGTCGCGCTGGGATGCACTCAGCCGGCCGGCAGTTTCGACGACCAGCCGGTTGCCCTCGCCGCGGAAGCGCAGCACTAGCACGCGCCCGTCGCTCAGGCGCTCGATTCGTGTCAGCATGTGCGAGGTGTCGTCCCACGCCCACGGTGCAAGCTGGTACCAGCCATGGGAGCGCACGACAGCGTGGAAGTCGAACGGCGGGCGTGCGGCAAGGACGATCCTCATGGAATGACCAACCGGCCGCCTGCCTCGACGGCTGCATCCGACACGATGAAGTCCTCGTTCAACGACGACGCGTTCTGACCACCCATGTAACGGTTTTCCCCGAAAGCCAGGAACAGCGTCCCGTATACGTGCTCGTCTACCAGCGTCCAGCCGATCGGCCGGTCCAGGCGCGGATTCAGCCCGATGCCAACGTGGCCGATGCGGCGCGGTTCGCCGGTATGCGCGTCGAAGAAGGCATTCAGCGCGTCGGCGCCGTCGGCTGCCTCGATGTGCGTCGCCCGGCCATGCTCAAAGTAAAAGACTACGTCGCGGGCATCGCCGAACCGCGGCACGTACAGGCTACCCGCGGTGCGGTCTTCCAGCACGGTGAAGTAGACCGAGCCGGCCGGCAGGTTCGAGACCACGGCGCCGTTTGCCTGGTCCGGCTCGTCAATGTAGCCATCGTCGCACAGTATCGCCCGCTCGCCGCGCGTCAGGTGCAGCTCATGTCGTCCGCCGGTGCGGATGACGATTGCCGGCGCGTCCTCCAGCCGTGCACGCGCGCGCAGGAGGCCATCCTGCAATTCGAGCAGCGTGGGCGCCATGGCGTCGTACAGGTGCTGCTCCAGCGCTTCGAGCGACATACCCAGCCGCCGGGCCTGAGCTGCCGTCGGCACGGCGACGACCAGATTCGGGATGCGCCTGGCTTCCTCGATTTGGGTGAGGCGATCCTGGGCGGCGGACCACGCAGCGACGGCCTCGGCGGGAGCGCCATCCAGGTCGAGATACCCGCCGGTCAGGACGATGGTGCGGTCGGCGCGTTCCAGCCACGCGCGGCGATGGTGGTCGTATTGGGCCAGATAGTCCCTCGGACCGGATGTCAGCAGGCGCGCCACGTGATCGGGTGGAGCCAGCTCGACCAGCGGCGTCGCCCCCGACAGCTCCACCGTGAACACGACTTCGCGCAGCAGATCGTCGCGCCCGGCGTGGTCGAGCACCTGGATCAATTCGCCGGGCTGTGTGCCCACGCCCTGTACGGCGCGCCAGGCGAGATACGAGATGAATTCGGCCATGGACAGCGGGGCGATTGTAATCGCGTTGAGGTGATCCGCGCTCGGCGCAGAAACGCCGGCGCCCTGCCTGGTGCTCCCGGCGATGGGTACCGGCGGCCATGCCGCAGGGGGTCACGTGACCATGCCTAGCTTGATGGCTTCGAACACCTTGAGGCGGCGCAACAGCAACAGCGTGCCGACCAGCGCCACGCCCAGCGCAGCGGCGACGGCGGCATACATCAGGACCAGATCGCCCCATGCCACGCGCACGATGAAGGGCGGAACCTGGTTGACCAGCGAGCCTCCCACCTGCAGGAATGGGATGAACAGGGTGCTGGCCAGCGCGCCCAGCAGGCTGCCCGCCAGCGCGCCCAGCAGCACCAGCGCTGCCTGGGTGAGGATGAGATAAGCTGCCATCTGGCCCTCCGAGAGGCCGATCGTGCGCAGCACGCCCAGCTCGATGGATCGCCGGCGGAATGAGACCAGCGAATACAGCACGAACCCGATGGCGGTCAGCAGCGTCGCTCCCAGGAACCCCGCCGTCAGCACGCCAAACAGCCCCTGGCGAGCCGGTTGGGCCTGTGCCTCACGAATGGCTGTCTGCGCATCGAAGACATCTTTGACGATGAACTCGCGCGCGATTGCCTCGCGCGCCACCTCCTGTCCGCTCATGCCCGGCTGCACCGATAACAACACGTCGTAGGGCACGTCTTTGCCTAGCTTCTCGAAGACATACTCCAGATTGGCCACATAGCCGATCGGGTCGTCTCTGCCGCGCGTGAGGGTAGGGAAGTAGTCGAACCCGCCGCGGATGGTGAGCGTGATCGGCGCGCTCTCGCGCCCTGGGTTGGTGATGAGCACGATTGAGTCGCCGGGTTCGAGGTTGTGTCGGGCGAGGAAGTCGCGGCTGACCAGCGCGCTGTCGCGCGACGTCGCCAGCAGGTTCATCAGCGCGCCGAACGGCTGCGGACTCAACTCGTCCCGATAGGCCTTCGCCGCCACCGCCTGGAAGGCGCGCCGATCCACGGCCAGCAGCACCTGCTTGATGCCGAAGCTGCCGTATTCGCGCGCGTAGGCCGGGATCTGCGCAGCGCGGGCGAAAGCGGTCACGCCGGGGATGTCGAGGTGGCCTTCCGGCGGCAGAAACGTCCAATACTCTGGCTCGTTCGGATCGCTGATCTTCTTGTCCTGGGCCAGCTCGCCCGGCGCGAGCGTCACCTTGCTGGACTCGCCGGTCTCCACCAGGCGAACGTCGGCCCCCACGCGCAGGAACGTGGTGGTGCGCAGATGTTCGTCCAGCGTCTTGGCGATCGAAGCGCCGTAGACTGCAATGCCCATGGTGAAGATGAGCAGCACCAACGGGCCGGTGATCTCCCTGGGCGAGCGCGCCAGCTCGCGCAGCGCCAGCACGACCGGCGTCGGGGCTGCAGGTTCGGTGAGCCTGGCCAGCGCTCCCATCAGCAGGGGGAACAGGCGCACGGTCAGCAGGCCCAACGCCGTGATCAGCAGCACCGGCAGCAGGAAGCGCACGGGGTCGCTGAGCGGGTCACTCCCTGCGCTGCCCCCGGCGCCGGGCAGCGCGATGCTGCCCTGGCCGCGCAACTGGTGGTAGCCATACAGCGCCGGGATCAGCAGCAGCACGTCCAGGTACATGCGCTGCCAGAGCGGCCGGCGCGTGTTGCGGCCGCGGTCGGCGTGTTGCGATACCACGTTGCTGTGCGCTGCGCCGACCGCCGGCGCGGTCACGCCGAGCAGGCTGAAGCCGGCGGCGATCAGCGCAAAGCGAAAGGATTGCGGCACGCCGGCGAACTGGCCGTCGGCGGTCAGCAGCGAGAATTCGACCGGTTGCAGCGGCCCGAACTGCAGGAAGGTCAACGTGCCGGCCATCACGCTCGCCAGCCCATAGCCGAGCGGGATGCCGACCGCCAGCGCCGCGCCGATGACCACCAGCGACTGCGCCACGTACAGGCCGAGGATGTAGGGGATGGAAGCGCCGCGGCTGCGCAGGGTGGTGATTTCGTTCTCCTGCTGCCGCACCACCATCCCGGCCACCAGCACGACGAAGTAGAACACGATGGCGAACACCGGCACGCTGAAGATCACCAGCAGCAACAGCAGCTCGCGCGAGGTGACCAGATAGCGTTCGAGCGCATCGAGCAGGGCCGCGACGAGGACGACGTCCCGGTTCTCGCGGAACACCTCGCGCTGGAGCTGGCGCGCCCGTGCGGTGAACGGCGCCACGCTGTCGGTGTTCAGCTTCGAGACGTCGAGGATGTACTGCCAGCGGGCGGAGCGGACGCTGGCACTCAACAGCGGCGCAATGCGCGCGTCGAAGTCCTTCGGCGTGACAATGAGCGCATCCTTCAGCGTGTCCGGCGATAGCCCCCAGTAGTCCTCGCGTGGGTCGCGCGGCAGCCACACGCCGGCGATGCGCACCGGCACCTGCACCTCGATCGTCTCCTGGACCTGTCCGCCGAAGCCACTCTGGCCGGCGCGGGTTTGTGTCGTCGAGAGCAGGAAGGTATCGCCGGCCTGTGCGCCGTAGCGCTCGGCAAACGCGCGCGAGATCAACACCGGCACGGGCGAGCGGTCGGCTTCGCCGGCAGCGGACGCGACCAGCGAATCGTCGTCGGGCAAGGGCTCGCCCTCCTCGATCACCACGTGCTGCGCGAAGTTGCTCATGCCATCCACGGTAGGCATGGCCAGCACCCGATCCGTGGCCCGGCCGCCGTCGTACTTCGTGGCTGTCGCGCTGCCTGGCAGGGGGAACATCCGCCACGGCGGCGTCTGGGCGAAGACCGCCGTCTCGAGGATGGGCAGCATCGTGCGTGGCTCGATGCGCTCGCGCATGAACGCGTCCAGTCGGCGGTAGGCGTCGTGCGACAGGCTGTTCTCGGCGGTGGTGGCCAGGCTGAACTGCAATGCGAACGGCAGGTAGTTGGCGCTGCCCGGCCGGCCGATCGCGGTGTTCAGGTTGAGCAGCTCGTTGCGCAGCACGCGCAGTTGCACGGCGGTGACGAACACGGGGATGGACGCCGCCAGCGCCACCGCCAGCGTCACGCCCAGCCATAGACACACCACCAGCCCGAGCTGGCTGCGCATGCGCTGTGCGACGAAGTGGAAGAAGGCGCTGACCATGTGCCCAATCACGGCGCAACGACGACCTCGCCCTCCCGCAGGCCGTCCAGGACCTCGACGCGGTCGGTCGCCGCCAGGCCGAGCTTCACATCCACGCGCCGCTGCGTGCCGTCCGGGTTCTGCACGACGACGAACTGTCGGCCGCGGTAGGTGCGCACGGTCGAGGCCGGTATCCACAACACGTCGTCGCGGCGGCCGGCCATGGCCGTGACGATGGCCTTGACCCCGCTCTCCAGGTTGGCGTTGCGGTCCACTTCGATGCGCACCAGCCGATCGGCGCGCAGCCCGCCCTCGGCCGGCACGCGCCGGATCACGCCGCCGAACGTCACGTCGGGGTTGTTGGCCAGGCGCACCATCACCGGCTGGCCGACGCTCAGCTCTCTGGCCAGCTCGGAGGACACCTCGGCCACCAGTTCGATGCGCCCCGGCCTGGACACCACGGCCACCTTCTCCAGCGGCGTGGAGGGCATGCCGACGGTCACCGCCAGCTCGGTCAGGATGCCGTCGAACGGCGCGACCAGCGTCGCCCGCCCCAGCTTCTCCTGCAGCGCCTCGACGCTGATCCGGCTGGTCTCGACGTTCTTGACCAGGACTGGGTCGAGTGAAGCGTTGACGTCCTCCAGCCGCAACCTGGCGCGTTGTAGGTCGAGCTCCAGGAACTTAGCCTCGGCTTCGCGTGCCTGACGCTCGGCGAGCGACAAACCCGGCTGCTGGCTGCGGGCGAGGGCGGCGTCGAGCTTGAGTTGCGCCTGTTCCACGTCGAGCTGGGCCAGTTGCAACGTCCGCGTGAAGCTCTGCAGGGTATTGGAGAGGACGATCTGCGCCGTGCGCAACTCGATCTCTGCCTGGCGCAGTTGGTTCCGGATGTCGCTCACGTCCAGCTCGGCGATCACCTCGCCTTGCTTCACCTCGTCGCCGGGCTTCTTGAACACTTTTTGCACTTTGCCCTCGGTGACGAACGAGAGGGCGGCCGATTCCACTGGTTGCGATTGGGCGGTGAATTCCACCTGCCGCACCACCAACCCGCGTTGGACTGTGTAGGTGGGTGCGCTGGGCGCCGGCGGCTCCGGCACCGGCGTCGGTGTGGCGGGGGTGGAGGCGAACTCACATGCGGACAGCACGAGCAGCGCCATCGCTGCGAAGGGAAGTCGTCTCACACACACCGATTATATTGTGGGTGAGTGAAGGCATTGTGGGTGGGCGAAGGCATTGTGGGTGGGCGAAGGCATTGTGGGTGGGTGAAGGCAT
>FWWM01017107.1_pt1 | contig 10630 bp, 10 predicted proteins | sample 2228351 | NCBI WGS metagenome assembly FWWM01 (sample SAMEA103939774, study PRJEB20133) | metagenome
GAGCGCATCCATGCCGTCGGCTTGACGTACAACCAGCTCAGCGGCCGTTGGTGGGACTATCAACGGTGCGACGAGATCGGCAACCCGGACGAGTCGTATTTGATGTATGACGAGTCGCCGCTTACCACCCAGCACGGCAAGGCCGAGGTCATTCGCCGCCTGCGCGAGCGCGGCTGCCGCGCCATGCTGGTGGGCGACGGAGCGAGCGACCTGGCCGCCGCTCATGCCGTCAACGTCTTCGTCGGCTTCGGTGGCGTGGTCGTGCGGCCGCTGGTAGCAACCAACGCGCCGATCTTTCTGCGCTCCCCCAGCATTGCGCCGGTCTTGCTGCTGGCCTTACGCGATGGGGAGGGCGAGCACCTGCCCGTGAAGCGCCGCGCGCGGGCTCTGGTCGAAGCGGATCCCCAGGCGCTGGTCGTGCAGATGTGCTGAGGAGGGCGCATTAGGTACGACCATTGACCAACACGGATCGCCAGAGCCGATGCGGCTCTGGGTGCGGCTTCCACACGACGTGCTCCTGCACCACCATGTGCGCTCGAACGGTCTCTGCAAATACCGGCGAGTCCAGCTCTTCTACGAAGTGCACGCCGCGCGGCACCTGCGCGTGCGCCACTGCTCGGATGCCGGCCAGCACGCCAATAGCAACCTGACGATAGGTGGCATTCGTGCCACGCACGCTGCGGTTGTGCATGACGTTGAAGATCCTCACATCGCGGTCGTCGTATTTCAGCCACACGCCGACCAGGTCGCTGCCGGTGAGAGGGACAGAGACGTTGTCGGCCAGCAACAGACTCTCGACGGTTGGCGCTTCCCCACTCGAACAGCTCGATCGCAGCGCGGTCAACGACGCCGGATGGATGCCATAGGTGAACGATGTCGGCAGCCCGAGACTGCGTCCGAGGCTGACGACTTCTTCGTGCAACAAAACCAGGCCGCGCGGATAGGTCCTCTGTTCGAGGATCGGCTCCAGATGCGGCCGCATATCTACAGGGTGGTTCAGCGCGTTGGGCTGCAGCCATTCGATCTCCCCACCGCAACCCATCCTGCCGCCGGGCTCGCGCGCCACTTCTTGCAGAAACTCCTTCCGTGACCAGGTGATGAACGGCGCGCACTCACGCGGGGGCATGTTGGCCGGCGCAGAGCTGTCGAACTCGAAGAAGGCGATTTCGCGTGGTCGCCCATGCCGCATGACGGCGAGGCTGACCCACAGGTTGACGATGCCGGGATTCATGCCGGTGCAGAGCAAATGCGGCCGGCTTTCGAATTCGGCCCTGCAGGATAGCACCTGCGAATGCAGCTCTGGGACCGTAATTCGGTCGTCGTTGAGCATGGTGTTGACGTAGCTGGCGCTGGCGCGGTGTGCCGCCCGAAGCACGGGGAAGCTGTGCACGTCGGTCAAGTCCAGGACGATGTTGATCCGGTGTCGTGCGCAGAGCATTGCGATTTCGGCGTCTGCTCGCTCGACGTCCAGGTTGTGCTCGATGAAGGTGTAACGCAGCGTGTGGTGGTCGAGGAAGGGAGAACGGACGACGCTGCATTGCTTGTCCAGCAGGACCAAATCGCCGAACTCGTGGCGATACACGGGCAGAAGTTGCAGCAGCGCATGGGCGACGCCGCCAGACGCTCCGAGAATCAACAGGCCAGGAGGAGAGTGCGTTGACCGAAGATGTTCCTTCATCTCTCAATTGACAGGGCCACCCGCTACGAGCAATGACTCGATAGAGGCGATGAGTAGCCGGTGGCCGAGCGATTAGGCGCGCAGAACTTGGACGGAGGCTGGACGAAGCGAGCAAAGCCAATTCTACCCGCGACCCGTAATCCGGAAATGCGACGACGTGGTGCGCACCATCAGCGCATCGGGCTGCTGACCATGATAAGCCCCAGGTCGGTGGAGGCAAAAGCGTTCGGCAAACAACCTGACCGTTCGGTTGTCTTCGAACAGGAGGGGGAGCAGTAACTTTGGACCGGCCGGCCGAGCCCTACGTTTCCCCAGAGCCCGGCGCTATTCCGCTGCGTTCGAGCAGGGCAGCGATGCTCACCACTTCGCCGGTGCGCACCGATTCTTCCGCCGCCACACCAACCACGACCGACCAGAAACCCTCCTCGGCGGTGGCGGCGTTCGTGGGCTCGCCCTCGATTCGATTCACGAAGTTGACGTGCTCGAAGTAGGTGCCGCCGTTGTGGCCGGTCATCTCGATCAGCGCAGGGTAGCCGGGTGTGGCGATGCGCGATGGCCCATTCTCACCCAGCAATACCTCCAGGCCGGCATGCGGGCCATGTGTCGGCAGGAAATCCTCGCTTTCGTATGCCTTCAACCGGCCTGCCGAGCCGCACAACACGATCTCCTCGTACACCATCGGTGCGAACATGCACAGGTTGAAGTTTGCCCGCACGCCATTCGCATAGGTCACGATGACGAACGCGTTGTCCAGGATGTCGGACTTCTCACCCGCGTACTCGAAGTCGAGGAAGTTCACCGCCTGGCTGCCGACGGCGTATACGCTGACCGGCCTGGATTGGGCGAACAGGTTGAACAGATCGAAGTAATGGCAGCACTTCTCCACCAGCGTGCCGCCGGAGTACTTCGAGAACTTGTTCCACTGCTTCACCTTGTCCAGGAACGGCTCACGGTGTTCGAGGATGGTGATGGTCTTGATCTCGCCGATGCTGCGACGCACCAGCGCTTCGTGGATCGCCTCGACGTAGATCGGCTTGTAGCGATATTGCAGGCCAACTTGCAGCACCGCACCATAGCCTGCAGCGATGCGCATGATCTCGTGCGCGTCCTTGAGCGTGGTCGCCATCGGCTTCTCCAGCAGGATGTGCTTGCCGGACTTCACCGCCTCGCGCAGCACGGTAATGTGCGTGTAGTTGGGCGTGGCGATGATCAGGCCATCCACAGCCGGGTCGTTGCACGCGGCTTCGAGCGAGTCGTAAACCACCAACCGTTCCGGCGAAGCGAACTGGGCATATTCGCGCCGTGCACCTTCGATGCTGGTCGGGTTGGGGTCGTATACGCCGTGGATGACGGCGCGCCCCTCCAGCATGGTCACGCGAATGTGTTCCTGACCGTTCACGCCGCAGCCAATCACGTTGAAGCGATGACGGGGCTCGCCCAGCGCGAGCAGGTAACGATCGGCTTCGGGCAGGTAGCCAAAACGGGGATTGATTGCTCGCGTCTTGTTGCGGAACTCTCGATACCGTGTCATGACGAGGCTCGTCGAGCTGTGCTATTCGCAGCTCGAGTCGAGTGTAACTTCTTCGGGCGACGTGTCAAATCGCGACGGAAACTCGGGAGGTCTTCCGATGCCATTTCAACTTTCCTTCACCAGGTCTTAAAATCGGTGCGGCAGCATCCTGGATCGCGTTTTGCCCGCGTGTCTGAACGAGTAGACGCGAGTAGACGAAGGAGGAAATGAGAATGAAAAGCCGCTTGTTCGCCCCTGTGGCAATCGCGTTGATTGCCATCACAGCCTGTGCTGCGCCGCCGCCGGCTCAGGCACCTGCCCAACCGGCTGCTCCGGTCGCCGAGGCCCCTGCCGCCCGGCCCGATAAGCTCACCGTGCTGTGCACCCCGCAAGAAGACTGGTGCCAGGCCATGACCAGGGCCTTCCAGGAGAAGACCGGCATTCAGACCAACTACGTGCGACTGTCGTCCGGCGAAGCGCTGGCCAAGTTGCGCGCTACCAAGGACAACCCCGAGTTCAGCGTGTGGTGGGGTGGCCCGGCAGACGGCTACGTCGCGGCAAGTGCCGAGGACTTGCTGGAGGCTTACGTCTCACCCAACGCCGCCGAGATCCCGGCTGCGCAGAAAGACCCGAACGGCCTGTGGACCGGCGTCTACGTCGGTGCGCTCGGCTTCTGCTCGAACAAGGACGTGTTGAGCAAGCTCGGCGTCGAGAAGCCAACGTCGTGGGAAGCATTGCTCGATCCCAAACTGAAGGGCCAGGTGGCCATGGCTCATCCGGCCAGCTCTGGCACAGCCTACACTGCCGTGTGGACACAGGTCACGCGATTGGGCGGCATTGACCCGGCCTTCCAGTACTTGAAACAGCTACACCAGAACATCCTGCAATACACCAAGAGTGGTTCGGCGCCCGGCCAGATGGCCGGGCGTGGTGAGGTGGCAGTCGCCGTCATCTTCTCGCACGACTGCGTGAAGTTCGCCGATGAGGGCATGGAGATGCTCGAGGTGTCGTTCCCCGAGGAAGGCACCGGCTACGAGATCGGCGGCGTGCCGCTGATCAAGAGCGCGCCCGAAGCGGATGCAGCCAAGATGTGGATTGATTGGGTGCTGACCGCTGAGGCGCAGGAGATCGGGCCGACGGTCAAGTCGTATCAGTTGCCCACCAACCCGAACGCCAGGGTCTCCGAGCGCTCGGTGAAGCTGTCCGAAGTGAAACTGGTGGACTACGACTTCAACGAAGCCGGCAAGAACCGCAAGGACATCACCAAACGCTTCGAGGACGAGATCACCGTCGCACCACAGTAATCGCGCCACCGGTTGTATCGTCGCGCAGCGACCGGGGTGCACATCCTCTCCGGTCGCTGCGCTTCGCGTTCTGTGCAAGTTGCAGTTTCTCCCACCCGGCGGCCATCTGCCTGGCAACGCACGCTGCGCGAGTATCGCGCCCTTGCACGCGACCCGGCCTTTCTCATTGCGCTGATCGTTTCAGCGCTCTTCGTGCTCATCGCCATCCTCTACCCGCTGGGCGCGACGCTGGCCGAGGCTATTTCGCCCGAGGGCGCGGCCGTGCTGACCGATGTGTTGCGCCGGCCGGTCTACCACCGCATCATCCTCAACACCCTGGTGATGGGGCTCACGGTGGCGGCGATCGGCACAGCCATCGGCTTCCTGTTCGCCTACGTGCAGGTCAAGGTCGCCGCGCCGGAGTGGGTCAAGCGGCTGATCCACATTACGGCGCTGGTGCCGGTGGTCAGCCCACCCTTTGCCGTGGCCATCGCTATCATCGTGTTGTTCGGGCGCAGCGGGTTCATCACGAGCGGGTTGCTCGGCCTGCGCACCGACATCTACGGCTTGCCCGGCCTGACGATGGCGATGGTATTGTCGTTCTTCACGGTCGCTTACCTCAACCTGGCTGGTCTGATGCGCGGGCTGGACCCGGCGCTGGATGAAGCAGCCACCAACATCGGCGCGAGCAAATGGCACATCTTCCACACGATCACGCTGCCGCTGTTGCTGCCCGGCATCGCCGGCTCGTTCCTGCTGCTGTTCGTCGAAGCGATTGCCGACCTGGGCAACCCACTGGTGCTGGGCGGTAACTACACCGTGCTGGCCACGCGCCTATACCTAGCCATCATCGGGGAGTATGACCTCACCACCGGCGCGGTGCTCTCCATCATCCTGCTGGTCCCCTCGGTGCTGCTCTACTTCCTGCAGCTGCGGCTGGTGGCACGTGCGTCGGTGGTGACGATCACCGGCAAGCCAACCGGGCGCGCTCAACTCGTCACCGACCGGCGCGCGGTCATCCCTCTCGTGACGATCGCGCTCGGCGTGGCCCTTCTGATCGTGCTGGTCTACCTGACGATCGTCGCCGGCGCGTTCACAATTTCGCTGGGTGCGAACAACGCGTTCACCCTGCGCAACTTCGAGTACGTATTGTTGGGCTATGGGTCCAAGGCGATGACGGACACCACGATCATGTCCATCGTCGCCACCCTGGTTGCCGGCCTGCTGAGCATGATCGTCGCCTTCCTGGTAGTGCGCGGTAAATTCGCCGGCCGCAACCTGCTCGACCTGGGCACGATGATGGGGATCGCCGTGCCAGGCACGATCTTCGGCATCGGCTACCTGCTGGCGTTCAACAGCCCGACGACGATCTTCGGCCTACCGGTCATCCCCAAGCTCACCGGTGGCGCGGCCATCTTCGGCGGCGCGCTGGCCATCGTCCTGGTCTACATCATTCGCTCGACGCCAGCTGGCCTGCGCGCGGGCGTCTCGGCCCTGCAACAGATTGACCCAGCCATCGAGGAGGCGTCCATCTCGATCGGCGGCGACCAGGCGACGACCTTCCGCCGCATCACGCTGCCGCTTATCCGGCCGGCGCTGCTCACGGCGATGATCTACGCATTTGCGCGCTCGATGACGACGGTGAGCGCGATCCTCTTCCTCACCACGCCGCAGACGCGCATCATGACGCAGCAGATCCTGAACGAGACCGAGGCCGGACGATTCGGCAACGCATTTGCCTACGTCGTTGTGCTCATCGCTATCGTGCTCGTCGCCATAGGCGTCCTGTCCCTGTTGATCGGCAACCGTAGCGGAGCGGAGCGAGACGTTGCCCGCCCCACCCCAGCGCAACCATGACCGAAGCACACTCGCTCGTCCTGGAGGAAGTTACCAAGGTCTTCGAAACGCCGGAAGGGCGCCTGGTCACCGCAGCCGATCACGTCTCGCTCTCGATCGGCCAGGGGGAATTCGTCACGCTGCTCGGCCCGTCGGGCTGTGGCAAGACCACGACGCTGCGCCTGATCGCCGGCTTCGAATTCCCGACATCGGGGCGCATCCTGTTGGACGGCAAGGACATCGCCCACGTGCCACCCAACAAGCGCGAGATGGCGATGGTGTTCCAGTCCTACGCGCTCTTCCCACACCTGACGGTCTTCGAAAACATCGCCTATGGCCTGCGATTGCGCCGCAAGAGTGCCGCGGAGATCGAGCGGACGGTGCGCGAGATGCTGGCGCTGGTGAACCTGATCGGCCTCGAACAGCGCCGACCGGCTGCGCTCTCCGGTGGTCAGCAGCAGCGCGTGGCGCTGGCGCGCGCGATGGCGGTGCAGCCCAAGGTGCTGCTGTTCGACGAACCGCTCTCCAACCTGGACGCAAAGCTGCGCGTGTCATTGCGCTCGGAGATCCGCCAATTGCAGAAGCTGCTCGGCATCACCAGCGTCTACGTCACGCACGACCAGGCCGAGGCGATGAGCCTCTCCGACCGGGTGGTGGTGATGAACGCCGGGCGAGTCGAGCAGGTGAGCACGCCGAGCGACCTCTACACCCGCCCGGCGACGCGCTTCGTCGCCGATTTCATCGGCCGGGCGAACTTTCTGCCGGTCACCGTGGTGCGCGTCGAGGGCACGCACGCCCTGGTGCATCTGAACGGCCGGGAGATGTGCGTGCCGGCGAACAGCCGCGTCGCACCTGGATCGGCCGCCTTGATGCTGCGGCCGGAAGCGATTCGGCTGGCGCCGCACAACGAACATCCTGCCGGCTTCACAGGCCGCGTGCGGTCGGTCACTTACCTGGGCGACAACGTCGAATACGAGGTCGAGAGCAATGGCCAAATGCTCAGCGTGACCGACAACGAAGCGATCTGGGGCCGCATCTTCGCCGAGGGAGAGGCAGTCGGCTGGAGCTTTGACCCGGAACGGGGCTACATCCTGAGCGAATGATGACAAGGCCGGCGCAGACCAGACCGTCGGACGAAACTCACAGCGTGGGGAATGCGCCCCGTAGCACACCGGCGGGGCACTCGGTCCGCGCCGCAAAATATCCTTCGCCCGCGCACTGGGCGCACAGAGGCGCGCCACTCACCCATCGCTCGCGCTCGTTGATCACCTCTTCGCCACACTGCGCGCACGTCGCGCGCACGCCCGGCCGGCTGATCAAACGCTCTACCGAAACCAGGAGTTCAACCCACGCCCAGGCCAGCAGTTCGTCTTCGGCCATGCGCTGATAGGCTTCGAGCTGCGCGCGCCAGCGACTGCCCAGATCGGGGCACATCGCCTGCGCCCGCCCGCGCACCGTCGGCCGCGGCCAGATGCGCAGGCCTCGAGATAGGTCGGCCCGCGTGTCCACGAACGTCGCAGCAACTTTGCCCTGATCCATCAGGCGCATGGTGCGATGGCCGAGCGAGCATCCGGTCGCCACCATCACGCCATCGGCGAAGCAGCCGTCGGTCTCGACGAAGACGAACAAGCGCTTGCCGGTCTGCGGCAAAGGCACGTCGAGCAACCTGCCGGCTAATTCACCCATGCGCAAGCCGAGGATCTGGCGCGGGCAGATGTGGTCGTGCAGTTGCCACAGTCGGTCGCGGTAACGATCGAGCGAGAACATGGTCAGGGCGTGTGCGAGTCGAGCACTTCCTGGACCCAACTCAGCGCGGTCATCATGGCCGGGAAGCCTACGGTCGTGATGCCCAGCAAAACGGCATGGGTAAGCTCTTCGGCCGATGCTCCCTCGGCGAGCGCACGATGAGCGTGCGACTTGACTGCGCTCTCGCTGCGTTGTGCAGCCGCCATACCAAGTTTGATCAACTCGCGCGTTTTTGCATCGAGCGGGCCGCTGTCGGCAGCTGTGGCGACCCACTTACCGAGCGCGTCGTTGGCGCAACACCCGGCCGATGCAATGGGCATCCCGTCTACAATTCGAACCGTTTGGTCCATGTCCGCCGTGGCGGCTGTGCAACACACATCCGCAGATGGAAAGCGAGAGGCTTGATTCGCCGGCGTCCTCGACAGCCACCACTCATCGCGTGGCTTGCACGTAGCGCGCACCGGTTCCAGCGAGACAATGAGCACATCGCCCTCGTCTCTGATCGCGCTGAGCGTGTAATGCACGGCGGGCGTGACATCGTCACCCCATTCGAACTTGATCTCAGCTTCGCTGCTCAAGCCAACGGTGCTATCCACCTTGCGCCAGATGTTCAGAAACTTGCTCACCTTCATATGGCCTTCGTGTGATTCGTCCGCTACATCCCACAATTGCACGATGGTCTCCTCCCACCTCTGTGGGCGCGCGCCGCAGTCAAGCGAACGATAGCTGGCTGCCTTGATCTCAGTGACGTGGTAGCCGGGCTGAATGAGCCGGCCGCCATGTTCAAACACGAGGCACTTATCGGCATAAGGCTGCAGGCCAGCGATGAAATCGCGGGTGGTAACGATTGGCATGTGCATATCTTCCCAGTCCTTCACGAATAGATATTTGTCTATAGGTGAAAGTCAACTTATTGTGCGCTCGCCCATGAACATGCCGGTGGACAATCCGCTCCGAACTTTCCGACGATGACGGCTAACTGCGCGCCAGTTGTCGCTGCACCTGGCGCGTCACGGCCTCTCCGGGCGCGAATGCCAGCATGAGCTGGCCGCAGCATACGGTGATGCGTTCGCCGTTGAGCGAGTAATAAGTCTCCCGCCCTTCCCGCTCGACGGTGACCAGGCCGGCGTCGCGCAGGATGGCCAGGTGGTGCGACACTGTCGGCTGAGACACGCCGATCTGCTCGGTGATCTCACTCACGGTCAGCCGCTGACAGCAGCACAGCTTCATAATGCGCTGGCGCGTCTCGTCGGCGATGGCCTTTGCAAAAGCGACTATGTCGACCGAATCTCGCTTCTTCGTCATATAGACAATGATCTATTCGTCGAATAGGAATTGTATAGACGGCCTTCGATGTGTCAAGAGGGAGATCGAGTCAGCTCAAGTCCGCCGGCGCAGCCTGGGCATGCATCGGTCCGTCACGCAGCATCTCGTAGGCCAGCGCAGCCAGGATCGCTCCCACCGTCGGCGCGACCAGGTAGATCGGCAGCACAACCAGCGCATCGCCTCCAGCAAACACGGCTGGCGCGAGGCTGCGGATGGGGTTCATGGACGCACCGCTGATCGGCCCACCCATCATGATGGCCAGCGCCACTGTCAGGCCAATGGCCAGGCCGGGAATCGGCCCGGCGATGCGTTTGTCGGTCGCCACACCCATGATGACCAACATCAGCAGGAAACCGTAGATCACCTCGAAACCAAAGGCAGCGCTGGCGGGCAACCACGGCGCGGGAAGATGGGCGCCAAAGCTGGCCGTCAGCGCAACTTCGCGCCCGAACAAGAGTTGATGCGCAAAGCTGGCCAACAGGGCGCCGGATGCCTGCGCCAGCAGGTAGGCCGGCACATGCTTCCACGGGAAACGCCGTGCCACGGCGAACGCCAGCGTCACCGCCGGGTTGAAATGCGCCGCCGACACTGGCCCAAGCGCATAGACTAACGCCAGCACAACCAGCCCGGGCACCAGGGCGATGCCGAGCAAGGTGACCGCACCATCGCTGGCGCTATTGCTGATGACGGCACCGCATGCGCCGAATACCAGGAGGAAGGTGCCGATTGCCTCGGCCAGATAACGTTGCCAGGGATGTCGCTTAACTGACGGAGGCCGCTCTGTCATACCTGGCCCGCTCCTGTGCAACGAATTGCTTGATAGCAGCTTCAATCTGATCGCGCACCTCGCGGAACTTGGCTAGCTTCTGCTCTTCGGTGCCCACTGCGGCAGCCGGGTCGTCGAACTTCCAGTGCAGACGATACTGGACGCCGGGCCATACCGATGGGCACTTGGCTTCGGCATCGGCGCACACGGTGACCAGATAGGCGAACAACTGTCGGCCCAAGTATTCGCGCAGGCTCTTGGAGTATTGGCCTTCCAGGCTGATGCCGATCTCCTCCATCACCTTGATCGTCAATGGGTTCATACCCTTGGGGTCCGTCCCGGCGCTATACGCGTTGAACAAGTCGGATGCGTAGTGGCGCAAGAACGCCTCGGCCATCTGGCTGCGCGCCGAGTTGCCCGTGCACAAGAACAAGACGTTGACCCTAGCCATGCGTGACCTCCTCGTGTTCGACAAATTCCCTAAA
>FWWM01017113.1_pt1 | contig 10629 bp, 12 predicted proteins | sample 2228351 | NCBI WGS metagenome assembly FWWM01 (sample SAMEA103939774, study PRJEB20133) | metagenome
ATGGTGAGGCGCGTGCAGTACGACCCAGAAGCCGACATACTCTACATACTGCTGAGGGAAGGCCCTGTGGAGGACACGATAGAGGCCGGCGAAGACGTGTTCATCGAGCTGGACGAAAAGGGGGAGGTAATAGGTATAGAGATATGGCGCGCGTCGAACGTGCTTGAGTCTATAACGCAGACAATAGCGGCGAGAATAAGACAAGAGCTAGCGCGGTGAGGATCTGCATTATTTTCACTACGCTTCAAGGCGGTGCCACTACGGCCGTCGGCAACCGACGCGGACACAGCGGGGCTGAGGCGCCGGGCTTGCCCTAGGACGCCCCATTGAATTAAAGACGTACACGCCGCGGGATCTTTGTGCGGGAGTAGAAGTGGAGTTTGACAGAGAAATGATCCTCAAGAAGATGAAAGAGTGGACAAAAAAGGCATGGTGAAAATTGTCTTCGAGCTTGAGAGCTGTGGCAAAACGGCATGGCTTCGCCAATCGGCAGTGCTTCAAAGGGGGCCGGGGTATATGTGGATCCGCCTCGCAAGTACTTCAAAGCTTATACAGATGTCAAGGAAATTTCGATGATGTTGACAAAAGCCGCAACAGTTGAGGCGCTGGGGATGGCCTCTCTCGTCATAGGCGTAGCGGTGGGGCTGATAAAGCGTAAAGGAGGGTAGCGATATTCGCAGACGGCGCCTTCCGAGCAATTGGCTTAAACGAAATTGCGCTGTACGTCAAAACGCTTTTAGGCTATAGAGTACCCTCCTGCCAGCTACGAGAGGGTTATTGCCGTAGTGGCCGCTAGCAAAGGCGTTGCGATGAGAAAAAATTGGAGGCATTATCGGGAAGATATGCTACCGATGTGAAATATGGCTTAGGAGGGCTTTGAACAGCTAAAAGACGCAGAAAACGGCGTTACGAGGTAATGCTGTTTTTGCGACACAGGCGCTAGGAGGGGTTAATCGCCTAGCGTAGCATGGTACGACCAGAGGAATTAATAGAGTGTCTAAAAAGATATGACGAACAACACAGTGAAAAGTATAAAGAATTTCAACCTAGATTAGTTAGTGCAATATTTAAACTAGGAAATATACATAATTATATATGCACTGAAGATAAAACATTTGCAGGGGATGAGCCGCGAGCTGATCTTTATATAGAAACAGAAAGAGGCAGATTTATAATTGAGGCGAAACTCTGTATTACCTCAGGCGCTTCAATAGCAAAGGGGCTACTACCGAAGGCAAAAAACGTAGCTATGAGATTGGGCATACCACATGCCCCCCTAGTAATACTCACACCGAAAGAAAAAACCGATGAGGCATACGCCCAGCTTACAAGATACCTCCGCTACGTAATGAGGGAGCATGGTCTACACATACCAACACACGCCTTTACTTTACAATACAGAATTGATATTCAAGATGCCATAACAGTACACGTAAGGGGCTTACAACCTGACCTTCTCAGCATCCTAAGAAATAAATATCAGATTAGTGCTATATTAATATTACCGGTATGATTGGCATCAGAGTTTTTACAAGAGGCATATCAGCCGAGGAGAGGCCCAGAATTATTCAAGCCTCTGCTCTGGCGATAACCGACGCCTTCAAGGCACAGGGAAGTGTGGAAAACGTCAAAATATGCCAGTGGAAGTGGCACCCAGACGCCGCCGAGTGCAAACCCGGCGACTTTCAACAAATACAGATAGGCGCCACCTATAAATTCAAATTCACAACAGGCGAGATAGAAGCCGCGGTAAGCGTGGAGATCTTCCCCAGCCCCAAGCTGGCGGAGGCAATCGGCGCCTCCAATCGCCCGTTAGATATACTAATCGAGACAGTGGGCTGGGCCGGCGACGAGAAATTCCACAGCTTCTACCGGCTACTAGACCTCCAGCCCAACGCCGCCGTGGAGGTAATAGAGGAAATCCTAAGAAGACTGGCCTACCAAGACGTAAAGATAAAAACGTGGCAAGGGATAAGATACGCCAGAGTCGAGGAGCTCATAGCGTGGATAAAAACGAGCCAAAACTACAACTTTGATTTAGACAACGCCATGCCGATACACTACTGTCCCTGGACTGAGCAATTAGCCCACGACATCTACCGCATCTCACCCCCCAGCTACGCCAAGCTCGGAGGGCAGAGGGGGATGGAAAAGGTGGTTAAAAACGCCGCATTGCCGCTACTGAAGTATCTACAGGAGCATTACCGCACAAGAAAAACGGGCAGAATCTTGCAACTAATCCCCCACACAAACCCGGCGCCCAGCCACCACCACAGAGAACTTGTCAACACCCTAAAAGCCTCAGTACAACACGCACTAAAAACCGCCGCAAGCCAGGGGGCTAAAAAACTCCTAGAGGAAAAGGGAGAAATCACGTGGGAAGACTACCTAAGAGAAGTCATTAAAGAATTCAAAAAAAGTATAGAGGAAACAATACAACGCCGCAAAAAACTTGCACACAGCGACGTGTAGGATACAAAAGTCCCTACCAAAGATATAAAAATTACCACGGGATTGCGGGCGTAGAGGTTTTAAAAAGGGCTTTGTCTAGGTCCCCTTTCTACTTCCCGGGCGCGCCGGGGACTGTGCTCCGCATTTACTCCTCCCGCAGAGAAGCCGCCCGGGAAACTGGCTTTCCCCTCGGCGGGTTTCGCCCCGAAGGGGCTCCCCCCGCCTTCGGCCCGTTCGCTGGGGCCGCCCCACCCTGCCCGGGGCGGAGAGGGAGGCAGCGGCTCCTTCGTAAGCATTGATTGCACACACTTCAATTTTGAACTTTTCTCTTTCAACTACCTTGCAGTCTTTTAGATTTTGAACAAAACTGAGAACCGAATTTCGTTCAACAGTGGACTGGCGGCGCGCCTTGGCACTATGTTCTCACCAGATGAGCCGGGCGCAAGGGGAGTGGCCACTCCTGCAGAGGCTTCTAATGGCGTCTTTTTGCGATTTGTTTAATTTGTCGCAGTAGACGTATTTCCATTCTTTTTAAATATAGCGATAGAATAGCCATGATGCCAGATAGCATTCCAACAGAAGCCAAAGTTACTCCGATAATTCCCCAGACGTAGTGTTTTACGCCGAGGAAAATCCAACGGTAAGCCACCCAGCCCGCTATGAGGAGGCCGGGTATGGCCATGAGGGAGGCTATTAAAAACGTAAAGAACGTTGGGTTGTATCTAAACGCCAGTCTCATCATATCAAAAGATATGTGCAGGCCGTGTCTAACCCCGAGTTTTTTCCTCCCTACACGCCTCCGGTATTCAATAGGGACTTCGCATATACTACCCCCCGTTGATACTATGTGGGCGGCTATCTCTGACTCTATCCCAAAGCCCTGTGAAGATTTCTCCAGACCCTCCAGCGCCTCTGTTCTTACGGCGTACATGCCGCTTAAAACGTCGCTGATCTTTGTGCCAAATATTAAATTAAAGAATTTCGTCAATACCCAATTGCCGAATTTAAACACCAAGCCTTGCGCCCCCGGCTCAGGGCGTAGCCTTGCCCCTATTACTTCGTCGCATTGACCTAAAAGTGAAAGCAATTCGAACACTCTATTGGCAGGGTATGTAAAATCGGCGTCCATAATCACAACCGCTTGAGCATTTACTATTTTCAGCGCCGTCCTGATGGCATCTGCCTTCCCCCTCCCCTCTTGTAAAACACAACGCACGCCCCTTTTAACGGCCTCTTCACAAGTCCCGTCAGTGGACCCCCCATCTACCACAATAATGCGGTCGGGCGAAACGCCAATTGAAAAAAGCTCGTCTAAAGTCTTCGCCAAGCCCTCCCGCTCGTTGAGAGTGGGTAGAATTATCATAAAATCAACAGCCATGGCCTCTACGGCGTGATTTACTACAAGAGGAAAACATACACTGACTTAATAAACTATATAAATACTTAACGCATACTGTTTACCTATTGCGGCCAACTCTCCCACAGCCGCTTCAATCCCTCCTCTAGCGTTATTTGGGGATCCCAGCCTAGCCCTCTGGCCCTTGTGATATCCGCAAGACTGTGCAAAATATCGCCAGGCCTCGGATCGCTGTATACAGGATCGCCGTCTAGACCTGCTATACGCATTACCATATAGGCCAATGCCTTGATGGACACAGCCCGGCCAGACCCCACGTTAAAGGCGCCCTCGGCCCTCTTCTCTAATAAAAGCGCCACAAAACGCGCGACGTCTTCCACGTGCACGAAATCGCGCGTCTGCTCGCCAGAACCGAATATAACGGGCGGAAACCCTCGGCGAGCCCTCTCAATAAACTTAGTGATAACGCCAGCGTAAGCGCCCGTCTGGCCGGGGCCGTATACATTAAAGAGCCGAGCCACGGCGTATTTAAGCCCGAGGTTGCTGAGCAAGTATAGAGCTTGCTCTCCTGCCAGCTTAGAGAGCCCGTATGGAGATGTGGGGCGGGTCGGGTGTCCCTCGTCTATCGGCGTATACAATGGGTTGCCGTACACAGAAGCAGAGCTGAGGTAGACGAGGTAGGCCCCCATTTCCGCCGCCTCCCTTCCTACTTTTGCCGTAACTGCGGCGTTATTCCACATGTATTCATACGGCTTCTCCCAGCTTTCATCAACGCTTATATAAGCCGCGGCGTGAATAACTGCGTCGCATTTCGGCAGGCCGGCATCTCTTAAATCGGCAACTATTAGGGGAATCCCCACCTCTTTAAGCCTCTCCGCCCCAGAGGCTCTCTCTAAGCTGTCCACGGCAATTACGTCGTATCCCAGCGACTTTAAAAACGTCGCGATGTGACTGCCGATAAAGCCAGCGCCTCCAGTTACCACAACTCTCACGGCGAGTATGAATGACAACATTTATGTATTTTTAAGACAACGACGGAGCAGTTTAAGCCCGCATTTAGCGTCTAACCGCCGCTATTTCACTCTAACCCACAGCTGGTTCCAACGGCCTGTATACGCCAAAGTGCCGTTTGGGTAATAGGCCCAGAGCTCTAATACAAGCCTTTGTCTGCCAGTGGCATTAAAGGCAATAGTAAACGGCGCTACCCAGCTCTCGTTATGGAGGAGAAGCCTCTGTAATGTAATAACGGGAGGCGAGGGGAGCGGGGGCTCTGCCGTGGAGTTGTCAATTTTGACATAGACAACAAACCACACGGGCTTGCCCATATGATTGTAAACATATACATGGAGAAGTACTGGTTGCCCTCTTTCAACCTCCTCAGGATATCCGCCGATTTTGCCCCCCGGCCCCAGAAGTCCAAGCGCAGAAAACGGCTCCCCCACGCCCGGCCTCAGAGTAATGGCCACGGCTAAAGCAACCGCCACGACGGCCACAGCCGCTACCACGGCCAAGACCTCTTCGTCAAATAAAAGAGTAGAAGGGGACCCGGGGCCACGCCTTAAGCGCCCAGAGCCCCATATTTTTAGCCACAGCCAGCCGATAATTATTTTTCTATAGCGGTAGAGTAAAAACGCAACGGCGCCCACAATGGCAAACGCCACAGCGGCTAGCACTGTGTTAAAAAACGCCGCCTGTCTGGCCCCCTCCGCCAGTTGTCTGGCAACATCTGCAAAATCAGCTCTAAGCGGCTCTCCTGCCAGAGCTCTATTAAAGTCATCCGCCAGAGAGCGCACGTCGGCGCCAGCGGCCGCCGCCTCTACTATAAGCCTATACGCCTCAAATAAATCCACAGGGGCTTAAACAAAAGACATTAAAAACCTAATTCGTTGACCACGATACCACGACGGCGAGTAATAGCAATTCTCACGGTATTGCAAAGGGGAATAAGAAACTCCACACGACCACGTCACATTGCTTATCCTCACTATGGCCGCTGGGAGATGTTCAATATAATCGGCGATCCCCACAACACTGTTCAGGCACGGAGATCTGGAACTCAGTCTTTTTAAACAACACTCTTACAGCCGCCGAAGCTTTTGAAGGCAGATAGGCAGAGCTCGGCAGTGGAACGTAAACGACAGCGACGTTGACTAACGGTTTATATATTGACATTTTGACTACGGCCCTAAACTCCCCTTTGTTATCCGTAGAGACCGCAGACACCGCCCGCCCCTCTATAAGAATAGCCACAATTTCATTAACAAGTGGGCGGTTGCCAGAGGTCAAAACGCCTCGGATTTCTAAAAGCCGCCAGCGACCACCTCTGAGGAATTAACTAGCAGAGCGAGCGCGGTGGGCTTAGGCTTGGGAGGCGTATTGATAGTTATGTTAAGCCCCGACTCTGATAAAAACCTCGATAGCTCCGCTAACAATTGAGGATCTGCTCTGACCATCTCAACTAGCAAAGATAATTCAACAGGAGACGTCAGCTTCGGCTCCGAGGGTTTATAAACCGCAATAATTAGTAATACAAAGGCCAAGGCCGCTGAAAAAACCAGCCTCCGCCTCATAACTTCAAAATAGAAAGTACTCTCAAGGCGGCAAAATATCCAAAGACGGCGAGGAGGGCTAGCCCAATGCCCATGTGTACTAGGCCTAAAGGATTGGGCAACGGCCTAACAAAGGGGGCAACTGCCCAGTAAATAAGCGTAAACACAGACACAACAACGTCAATTGTAGACACGCCCAGGTAAATGAAAAAGGCAGAGAATAGCCCCGAAATAATAACCATTGCCACGTAGCCAGTCCTCATCTCAACACCACAACGGCCCTCCTACCCTCTACCCTCTCCTCTACCACTTCTACAACTCTATTTAAAACCTCCGCCACAATTGCGGCGGTCACTGACGCCAAGGCGCTCCCAAGCGCAGCCCCTACCACATGGCCGCGGTATAAATCAGGAAAAGACACGCCGGCGTACTCAACCACGTACTCCCCCTCTCTTTCAGCCACAGCCACAGACCTGGCAAAGCCCAAGACGTTAACTACACAAGACCTGAGCGCCTCTCCTAAATCGCTGGGTAACTCGCCGCAGAGCTCCAACGCCTTAGATCCGGGCGTAGAGAGGACCAACGCGGGGCCGCCTCGCGTCTTAAACGTAAAAGCCCCCCTTGGCACCTCCTCGGGGCGCGTCTGCGATATTACGGCGACTGGGCGCCCTGTTATTGACGACGGCAAGTAATAAGCCCTAGGCGGAATTCCAGAGGCGAGAATAAGCGCAGACACGTTCTCCCACCCCGCCTCTCCCAGTTTAATTAACACCCGCTCCCTCGCGGCTTGCTCCCCCCACGTCAACAAGCCCGCAGCTGTAATTGAAAGGCCAACGGCAACTAGGGGAGTTAAATTCGGCTGTAAAAACCCCAGGACAGTAGCGGCCACACCAATGAGAATTAAAGAGGGGCCTATCTCTCCCTGCATATTGCTCCGAGGGCCTCGGCCTTAAAACGCCTATAAGTAGCATAAAGAGAAAGGGCAGTGGTCAGAGCCGCCAAACTGATCACGACGGGGGCTAGCCTTATGCCAAACGGCGTAAAATTCAACACCAAGCCCACGAGGGGAACAACTGCGAGACTCAGCCCTATGGACAACGCTAAGCGCTCTAAAGGCGAGAGATCCCCACCCCGCGGGTATAGGGCCTCCACTAACGCGTAGCCCGGGAGAAAGAGGACGAAAAACGCCCCGAAAACATAACGGACGTACAACAGAGGCGGCGAATTCGCATAAAAGGCGAGGAGCGAGGCAGTTAGCGAGAGGCCTGCCATGAGCCAAAACCACGAGCCCCCCGGGCTTAAGAAGTAAGCCAATGCGTTGTCCACGCCGCTCTCCACCGCGAGCCGCCCCGATTTAACTTGCAATATCAACTCATAAGCCACTAAATAGCGCGACTTGCCGCTCCTCCTCGCCTCGGCCTCCACGGCCTCTCTCACCGTGGCACAACGCTTGGCATATTCTGTAAAATCCACGGCGTTGAAACTAAACTCTCATATAAACTTAATTTAAAATACCGGACGCACGGACCCCCGTGTCGGTATACAAGGCAGGGCTGTGGCTGTTTTTGGCGAACATCACGGCGCAATTAGGCGGCTATGTCTTCTGGTTTATAGCCGCGGCCTCAGTCCGCGCCTCAGCCCTCGGCGAGGTGGCCTACACAGTCACAATAGCCACTATTCTCACCACCTTAGCCACACTCGGAGTACCCACGGCAATGATGCGACTCCTCCCGGCCTCAAGTAATCAACGCTATGCCCAAGGCGCCATGGCCCACGCCCTTGTAGCCGCAACGGCAACGGCCGCAATCGCCCTCTGGAAGCCGTCAATTGCCATACTCGCAGTTACGGGTGTTATTGCGAACTATTACACGGCCTACTTTCAAGCCAAGCTAGACACAAAACCCATTTTCAACGCCACCCTCGCAGGCCAGGCGGCGAGAATAGCCCTAGCCCCCATTTTGGCACCATACGGCCCAGACGCCCTCGCGACTACATACGCCATACCTGGCCTCCTAATCGCCCTATACGGTGTAGTGAGGAGCAGTGTATCGCCCGAGCCGTTCGGCCTCAGAGAGTTAATTAAGGCCGGCATATCAGTGTGGCTTCCCAACGCAATCGCAATGCTGGGCACAAATCTAGGAGTAGTAACCGCCTACAATTTGGCGCAACCAGAGGAAGCCGGCTACGTGTACATAGCCCAAGTATTGGCAAATGCGGCGACCGCCCCCACTATAATTATCACCGGAGTTCTGCTACCCTATCTATCCTCATTGGCCGAGCGGGAAAGCGTAGCTAAGAAGGCCAACAAACTGGCGCTCGCTATGTCGACGCCGCTGGCGGCAGTGTTAATACTAGGAGGCAGACACGTCCTCGCCCTTTTGGGCCCCCAGTACACAGAGGCCGCCGACGCCTTAGCCGTATACGCAACGGCGAACACGCTGTCGCTCACAGTTACAGTTTTGTCAAGCCTTGTCTACTCACAGGGCAAGTACAGACACGTCCTCATAGGAGGATTGGCGTCTAACGCCGCGAGAATCCTCCTTTACGCATTACTGGGCACCTCTGATATAGGCGTCGCTGCCTCATTCCTTATAGGCACAGTGATAGCACTCGCCTACTACTCGGCAATAGCAAAAAACGTGGCCAAGTCCGCCGCAATTCTAACGCCAAGACTAGTCGCAATCGCCATGCCAGCCGCGGCAACGTCTGCGATAGGCATTTTGTTGGCAATTCCAGGCATCGCCATAAGCTACGCCCTGGCGGTAAAAATGAAAATAGTGACAAGAAGGGAGATCGGGGAAATAGCCCAACAAGTCTTGCCAAACCCCCTATACACAAAAATAGCGCCACTAGGGGCAAAAATACTAGACATCCTCGACTAGGGCTAAAAGATCCAAGTCGTTAAAGCAAAGAATAGCCAACCCCCTATTAAACAGACGTAATAACGGAGAAACTCCCCCAATGTGAAAAAGCCCTTTCGCGCCGTCAAAAGACGTGACGGGGACGTACACCGCCTCTCGCCTCAGAAGACAGAAGTCTCGCCGATGATCTCAACTCCCTCCACGCTGTGAAAGAAAAGCAGACCTTACAAACCACCCTCCAGTATCACAAAACCCATTGTGGATATAGCCCTTACGCTCTTCCTAGAAGCCACCTAATTTACAGCCATGAACTCGCCGCCGAACACGCGAAAAGGCGCTGAGGGATGCCCTTATAACAGCCGCTAAGAGAGATGAGAAGAGGAGGGCACCATCGGCAGGCTACGCCTTTACACAAGCCGCGGTGACGGCTACTTGGTAACCAAACGGCGTCCTCTGAAGAACTCCAAGCAGCCCAGCAATGTGGTCGCGGTCTTGAGCGCATGTGAGATAACAGCAGAAGAGTTAAAAACTAACTTTTATTTCGCTTTATGCTTCTGGCGGCGGGGTTTGTGCCTTCGCTTTTGTCGCTTTCGGCGCTTAAAAGCCGCGCGTTGAGGAAGGGAGTTTGGTTTAGGCTTAACCCCGCCGCCAGGGCGCTGGTAGACGCCGCAATCCTATACTTAAAAAGGGGCGGGAGGGTGAAATCCCCCGCCTTAATAAACGCCTTAAGGGCAGTGGCCGAGAGGATAATGGCCATGACGAGCCCCCTACGAGTATTGGCGAGGGCACTAGGCCAGGCCATAGCCAGAGCAAGAGGAATTGCTGTGGACGAGGAGAGGGCAATAGCCTTGGGGATACAGTGGATAAATACGCCGAAGAGGTACAAAAGCCCAATCCCAGTGATGGGGACTTAATGAGCGGTGTACGCGTTGTTGTGAGGGCGGGCAGAAAGGTTCTCCACGAGGGCTTTCAGAAATTTAACCGAGGGCCGGGCTCGTTTTAAGGCCGTACAACAAGCCACAAAAGCGGTGTTGCGTAAATACTTCGGCGAAATGCCGCGTATACACGGCTCTAAGGCCCTGTTGGCAATGCTAGAAATCCCCTAATAGCCGCGGGAAGCGACGACACTGGCATTGCCATAAGCCTATTTATGCCGATAACCGCAATAGGCCCTGGATTGATCAGCCTCCGCTTGAAAGGGATTTGGAATTGAGCATTGGCAAATACGTGGCTTGGTAGACGCAGAGAGGGCGCTTGGGGCGTGAAGTAGTAAGTATTAGCTGTATGATTGGCATCAGAGACATATCCGCCAGGGGGCCCGGCCGCTAGGCCATGCTCTTCGAGCTGGGTCTGGCCCTAGCCGCGTTGCACTTCGGCGTTCCCCTGGGGTACTACGCAGTCGCCACGAGGT
>FWWM01017114.1_pt1 | contig 10627 bp, 12 predicted proteins | sample 2228351 | NCBI WGS metagenome assembly FWWM01 (sample SAMEA103939774, study PRJEB20133) | metagenome
AAAGAGTGCGCCAACATTAAAGGCACTGCGGAGATTGTCGAGGACAATGTGAACGGGATGGCGGGGCAACCGGGCAAATTCCTGGGGTGGCAGTGAAGAATCACGCGAACGCACCTCATAGAAAGTCTCGATGCCATCGGTTGCCGGCAAGTGACGGGGATATTTTTTATTTTTCTCCATTTACCGACCTAACACCCTCGCTGCCGCCCGGTCAATCTGTTCAATAATTTTCAGCGCCCGGAGCAGGTTTATGCCCGATGCGATGCGCCTTGCCAGTTCGATAGAGCCTGCGGGTAGGGGTGGAATCAACCCAACCGGAATCGCTGGAGTCGATAGCTCATTCTCCAGACAGGTGTCATCTGGATGTAGTTGAGTTAGCCGCACGACATGGAGGGGATGGGTATGGAGAAGTGCGCAATCCCTTTTTCGATACCGAACCAGCTTGTTTTGCCCGATAATATGGGCGTAAATCTCCTCGGTAGGTTTTACATCGTCAGGGATAACCGTGTAATCTGCCCTGGATTTTGCAGGCTTGACCAGGCATATAAACGGCAGTGGGTCCCGGGCGATATCTTTCATTCTGGCACCGGTGATTTTAGTAAGGAGGTGCCCCTTAACCCTAATGGAAAAGTTCCCCGCATTTTTCTTTGCCCAGCCCAGTTCCACAAGCCGGCTGGCGACCTCAACAATCTCCGCAAGATAGGGACGGACAATTTTAAGCAGGACGCCGGTTAATCCCGAACCATTTTCCATACCCATTTAATTATCCAATGTCTCAACTGCTGTCAAGTGTTTCTCGCCACGGACTGTTGTTGTTTGTTGACTAACAAGCTTTCTGGATTAGGATATAGAAAAAGGAGCTAATTATGACTAAGTGGGAGTACAAATTTTTGCAGATAGATATTAACCTGAGCCCGATTTTGAAGATGGCGCGCTGGGGTGTCCAGGTACCCGGAGAGAAAAAACCGCGTGATACTATGGAAGGTGTGGAGGCTTACGTCAACGACCTGGGAAAAGAGGGCTGGGAACTGGTTACCGCGGTCAATGGTTCGGAACATAGTGGCATTATCACCCGGGCGGTGCTGTTTTTCAAGCGACCGGCAGCTCCATCAGCAGAAAAAGCCGGGGAATGAGGTTAAACTGGGTAGACCTTCTGACGATTGGCGCAGTTGCTACCGGAGCCGCGGTTCAATTCCTCCGCTCAATACGTGATTTCTCGCTGATCTTTTACGAGACCATTTTCTTCATCGCCGCGTTACTGGCGACGGTGCGGTGGTTTTTCACTTTACACAACTGGTTAACCATCCCGCCGGTAGCTGCCTTCGCCGGAATATTTGTTATTCTGATAATGGTGGGGATACTCCTGGCGACGCTGACGAATCAGTTCCTGAGCTTCAGTCTGGGCCCGTTTGATTATTTCTTCGGTTTATTACTGGGAATTGTTTGTGGCTTTGTATTCGGCCATGCAATGCTGCGGACCGTTTTACTCGGTTTCAGTCTAACCAACCCGGCAGTGGTCGAGGCGGTCCGCAGTTCCTGGATGGCAAGCCAGGTGCTCTACTTCGGAGCGTTTCGCGAGTTGCTTGGTATTTTACGAATCGCCCGTTACAACAATATTTAAGCCACGGTTAGTTCCACCTGCACCCAAGGAAGCACACCTGAACCGATCGGTTTTGTTTCCCGGCTGATGGCACTGATCGTCTTTAAACAATCAAGGGCATTACCCTTTATCGCCCACCGTCCCGGTTCTGGCAGGGCGGTAATTTCGCCATTACGGATTATTCTCCCGAAATAAAGCGGGTTACTGAAGTCGCCGGTTGTTCGGTTGGCGGTGTGGAAACCAAGTAACATTTTTATCACTACACCCCGATTTATTCCTTTAACAATCTCTTCAAGTGATTTATCACCGGGCGCCAGATAGATGTCATTGATAGTGCAGCGAATTGGCGCCTCGTGCTCGTCTTCAATTAATATCGGCCTTCTCCTACCATTGCCGGTGGACTCTTTGCCTTCCCGCAACGCACTCGCCCGGTCGTAAAGAAATGTTTTCAAGATGCCGTTTTCAATTATCAGGTTTTTACGGCTGGGGCTGCCCTCATCATCAGTAGGGAATGTGTTACCATCATACGGAGCGGTAGCATCATCCCAGAGGGTTACTATCTCACTGGCGACCCGCTCACCAAGATGCAAACGAGACATCCCTTCCTGAACGGTAGTAGCATAGAGGTGCTCGGCAACCAGCCGCCTTATCATCTCTTCCAGCATTACCGGATGGATGATTGCCGGAACGGTTTTACCTTTTATTCCTTCTGCCTCAGGAGTTGTCTCGGTCGCTGGCAAATTGTTGGCGACGGTTGCGCCCAGCGCGATAACCTCTTCCATATCCGGCAGTCTCCGGGTTCCAACAAAGTCAAAATCCTTGGAATTAATCTCCACCATCGCCGAAAAACCGGTTCTTTCCGCATAAACCGGTTCGGAACTGTGCAATGTGGTGACAAGGCGATTTTCCACTTCGATCCAGATTCTACCTTCGATTGTTTCGATCTTACCGGTTTCGTAGGCACGATTTACAAGCAGACGGGCGGTTTTTTGGACCTCGTCCGGCTTCTCCAGTAGTTGAGCGACTGCCGGGTCAAAGGCAAATAATTTCTGAACTGGGGGTTCAATTGTTACAAACGAGGGATAAGGCGCCGGTGCCGCCTTTACCAATGCGGTTTGTATACCCAATTCAATCAGGTCGAGATTCGGTTCCGTGACCGGCAGGTAGGCGATCCTCCCGCGTTTTAAAATCCGCAACCCGACTGAAAAGATCGCTTCATTCAGTTCCAGCGATATCTCACGATTTTCTATCCGGGCGTTGAGGGTCCTTTTGTTTGTCAGCAATAACTCCACATCATCAACCTTTAATTTCCTGCTTAAACGTGCGACCTTTTCGGCAAATTTTATCAGGTCCATAAGCTACCCCTGAACAGAAAGTCCAATATATTCATTGTTTTTAATCCTTGTCCATATCGGACCGCCGTCACCGACATATTTAGTCTGTCCCTTCCCGCAGAACCCCACATCCGTGATTGATAACGGTCCGGCGAATCCGTCTACATAACGGAGAGCGTATAGAGTCTTGGCGGAAAAATTCGCCGGTTTAACAGTTTTGGTGATTCGACCATTCTCAATCAAGTAGCCGATGAGTACCGAAGACGACATTCCATCCTTGGATACCGCACCACCCGCGGTCCCCTGAAGAATTATCCCGCGGGGAATATCTCTGATAAGTTCATCAAGCGACTTAAACCAGTTACCTTTTCCGGCGGGCATAACATAGGTGTTAGACATTCGGGGAATCCGCGGGTCACCCAGCTCACTAAATGCACCACCATTAGGTTTAATCCAAAGTACGCGGCGGTCTCACGGTTGAGAATCATTCCTTTTGCCTTACCGTTTTCCGCAAGCATCTTTGTCTGAACCTCAACGCCTTCGTCATCAATGAATTCAGTTCCAAACCCCTCATCAAACCTCCCCGGCAGTGGTCCATCAACAATATGGACATCTTCTGCCGCCACGATTCCCCGGGGAACGCCATTCTGGTCAATAATACCGGAACCGCCTGCCTTTATGATATCCGCCTCAAAGTTGTGTCCCAGCGCCTCATGGACAAAAACCCCCAGGGTGGTGTAGTGCAGGACGAAATGGGTAAGAGATTTTATATCTGCTGGAGAAAGGGTTATCGCACCCTGGAGTGCGACCGTCTTCTCCATCCATTCCCGGATATGGCGCACCGCGGCTCTACTCAAAAGAAAACCATTTTTCCCTCTTACAACAATAAAATCATACGACAAGGGATTCCCCAGGCGAGCACGGGTCTGGGTTAACTTTCCATCAGGACCTTTAACACGCGTAATTAACTGCAGAAAGGTCCTGGGCATCACCTGGGTTTTGAACACACCGTCGGTATCAGCAATAACCTTTTCTTCTCTTTGCGAGAAAAACCAGTACTCCGGTTTCAGTTCCATCCCCGGGTATTTCTTTTCTATCTCCCGGGCAATCTTCTCAATCCCATTAATTATTGCACTGAATATCCGGGACGCAGGAAAAGTTTTGGGAGCGACTGCCCCGTAATGGACTCTCCCGGGATTGGGTATCGGAGCAAGTTGCACCGGTTTGGGAGGAACAGGAGATACCCGGAGTAATTTAACACCGTTATCGATTGCCTCTCTTAAAGACAATGGGTCCAGCGTCCCTACCTTTATTTCCGTCTTCTTGCCATCAGATAAGAGTCGCAACTGCACCCGTGCCTTGGCGTTAAATGGCTTCTGAATCAAGTGGTCCGGCAATTTTTGCAGTTCTATTTTCAGAACCCTTTCGTAGATGATATCCGCATATTCGACCTTCTGGGCGGCGTATCTTAATACCTGGTCAATGACTCTTTTTATCTTTGTTTCTTCCGGAATTACAGGTGGCATAGTTTAGTATAAGAAATTGCTATAAAAGTCAAGCGGGTCCGTTACGGACCCGCCTGTTTTCTATCCCGTTGCTATTTTACCAGCGGCGGTTAGAGAAACCACCACTACCGCTTGAACGACCACCCCGGCGCTGACCGCCGCTCCTCGGGGAGCGACCGCCAAATCCACCGCGGCTTTCGGTGCGTTCACGTGCCTCGTTGACATTCAAAGCCCGGTCTTCAAGCGTGTAGCCATTTAATCCGGCAATAGCGGCTTGAGCCGCTTCGTCGGTAGCCATCTCAATGAAGGCGAACCCACGAGGGCGATTGGTAAAACGGTCGGTGACGATATTTACCGAAACTACCTCGCCATGCTGGCTGAACAGGTCTTTTAACTGCGTTTCGGTTGCGCTAAAGGGCAGATTGCCCACGAACAAGCGCTTTGTCATAACATATCCTCCTGTTTTTGCTCAAGAATCGTTCAAAAGGTGGGTTCGCACACGGACCGATTTAGGAAAACTCCTGTGGTGCCTATGCAGCACCCAAAGACCCTGAACGGTTCTCAGCACTCTTTATTCCGGGTTACTACTAAACTTTTTGTGTTGAATGAGAACCCGCTTTCATTCAACTAACATATTTTAGCATATTATATTAAAAAGTCAATATTAATTCACCGAAATTTTTTAATAATTTTAGCCACCCAGACAATTGATTTGACCCAGGCTATTTTCTCATTATACTCCCTGTAAAGCCGATGAACTTATCACGTCGCACCCGTGAGTCACTCAACGCCATCTGGTATATCCTGCCCGCACTGATTATCCTGATTGGCTTCAGGGTTATCCCCATCCTCCTTTCGGTGAGAATGAGCCTTTACGACTGGGGTATGGCAGGTCCGCGGCAGTTCCTCGGGCTGGGCAATTACATTGCGGTATTTCAAGACCCGATGTTCTGGAGGTCGCTTTTAAACACCGGCTGGTATGTCCTCTTTGAGGTCCCCATCACCCTATTCCTTTCTCTCTTCATCGCCATCCTGCTAAACCAGAAAATCCGTGGCCTGAGCATCTACCGCACAATTTACTACCTGCCGGTGGTCACATCAATTGTCGCGGTATCGGTCGTCTGGCGCTGGATACTTCACCCGGACCGCGGTGTCCTTAACTATCTCCTTTCCCTTATCGGCATCTCCGGTATCCGCTGGCTCCAGGACCCACGGGGGCTATTTCAGCTCATCCTGGGCGACGCGGTTGCGGATCTTCCCTATGCGCTCCGTGGCCCGTCAATCGCCCTCTGCTCCCTGGTGTTAATGGGCATCTGGAAGGCGCTGGGTTATAACATCGTCATATTCCTTGCCGGGCTGCAAAACATCCCCCGGACCTATTATGAGGCGGCAAGGATCGACGGCGCCTCCCGCTTCAAAACCTTCTGGAAAATCACCTGGCCCCTGCTTTCGCCCACCACCTATTATGTCCTGATTATGAGTTCCATCTCCGCCTTTGAAACCTTTACCCAGGTCTGGGTTATGACCGGACCACCGCCCGGCGGTCCCCTGCAAACAACCAAGGTGGTAATGTACTACTTCTACGAGAACGCATTTGAACTCTGGCGCCTGGGCTATGGCGCCGCCATCGCTTTTATTGCCTTCCTGATTATCCTGGGGTTAACCATCCTCCAGCGCACCGTCCTGGAAAAAAGGGTCCACTATGGCTAAACTGCGCAACCTGCCGGTCCACCTCCTTTTAATTTTGGGGAGTATCGCCATGCTGCTCCCATTCTACTGGATGGTCAGCACTTCGCTCAAAACACCGCTTGAGGCGCTGCGCTTTCCCCCCACCTGGGTCCCATCGTCGCTCCAATTCTCCAATTACGCCGAGGTGTTCCGGCAAATCCCCCTCTGGCGCTACCTTGCCAATACCGTATTTATCACCCTCTTGACCCTGATGGGGATTCTCGTCACCGGCATACCGGCGGCGTACGCCTTTGCCCGTTTTCGCTTTCCCGGTCGGGAGATTCTATTTATGGGGTTCCTTGCCCTGATGATGATTCCGCTGCCGGTTTATCTGGTCCCGTCCTATATGCTGCTCTTCAAACTGGGCTGGATTGATACCTATGCGGCAATGATTGTCCCCTGGATTGTCAACATCTTCTCCATCTTCCTCCTTCGCCAGCACATCAAGCAACTTCCCCAGGACCTCTTTGACGCTGCCCGGATTGACGGCTGCTCCAATCTCCGCACACTCTTCCGTATCGTCATCCCCCTGTGCCGGGCGCCGATTGCCACCATTACCGTCTTCAATGTCATCTCCTCCTGGAATTCGTTCTTCTGGCCATTGATCGTTACCAACTCCGACCGTATCCGTCCCCTGCAGGTTGGACTTGCCTACTTCTCCCGGGAACAGTCGACCAATTACACCCTCCTGATGGCTGCCACCACCATCGCCATCATTCCCCTGGTCATCCTCTTCTTTGTTGCCCAGAAACAGATAATCCAGTCTCAGGCGCGTGCCGGGTTGAAAGAGTAATCCTTGACATTTATCTTTACCGGGTTATTTTTTAATAAAACGAAAGGGCTATTTTATGACCTTCCATATCTACCTTGAAGGCAATCCGGTGTATCGGGTAAATATTATCGCTGAGAAGATTGTTGACGAGGGCGCCAATTATGCCCTCTACGACGAGAAAGGAACCAAGGTCGCGGAATTCAAAAAGGAGAAGGTGCTGGGTTACGACCTGAGCGAATACTAATCCTCTTCCTTAAAAGGCTCTTCGGTAAAAACCCCTTCTTTTTCCTTGATTAACTGATTTACCTTCAGTTCCGCCTCCGCCAGTTTCTCCTTACACAACCGTGCCAGTTTTATCCCGCGCTCAAAAAGTTCCAGCGACTTCTCCAGACTCAGATCACCCGCTTCCAGTTGTTTAACAATCTGCTCCAGTTCAGTTAATGCCCGCTCAAAATCAACCTCTTTGCGTTCGCTGTCTTTTTTATTTACCACCTCCACCTCCTTTTATCTTTTCCTCAACCCGACAGCCGAGCCGGCCATCCGCCACCCGGACATAGACACCATCCCCTTTATCCACCTCAGCGATACTTTTGACAACCCTGCCATCCGGCTTCTGACATATCGCATACCCCCGGGAAAGACTGGCAAGCGGACTCAAAACATCTAGCCGCGCCACCGTCTGTGCCAGTCGCTGCGCCGCACTGTTCTTAACCCGGGTCATCTCCCGCTCCATCCGGGCATAAATGGTATCCAGTTCTCTCCGCCAGCGCAGCACCTTCTCCACCGGATTCTGCCGGTTAAGATTTTCCATAAGACTGTTACACATCCGCTGCCACTCACCGAGTTGCTGAAACAACACCTGCACCATCTTTCCCTGCCACACCTCCACCCGATGCCGCACCTCTGCCAGCCGTCGACCCACCTGCTCAAAACCCCGATGCCTTGTCAGTTCATCAATCTGCTGACCCCGGTGGAAAAGATAGTCCTGAATGCCGTCGCACAGCTGGGTTGCCAGTTCTGCCAGTCGCCGCTCCAGTTCCTCCCAGCCCTGCGCCACCATCTGAGCCGCCGCGGTGGGTGTGGCGGCGCGCACATCAGCAACAAAGTCGGCAATGGTAAAATCGACCTCGTGTCCGATTCCGGTAACCACCGGCACCCTTGAGGCAGCAATCGCCCGGGCAACAATCTCCTCATTAAAGGGCCAGAGGTCCTCCAGTGAACCGCCACCCCGGCCGACAATTATCACATCCACATCTTCCCGGCTATTCAAATCAGCAATCGCCCGCGCAATCTCCTCTGCCGCACCATCGCCCTGCACCAGAACCGGATACAAAAGCACCTTCAGATGGGCACGATGCAACCGCAAAGTCCTGAGCATATCATGGATTGCCGCGCCGGTGGGCGAGGTAACAATCCCCACCACCCCGGGCAACCTGGGCAAAGGACGCTTTCTTTCCTGAGCAAACAGCCCTTCTTTCTCCAGTTTGCGTTTCAGTTCCTCAAACGCCCGCTGGAGCGCACCCAGCCCTTTCGGCTCAATTGTATCCAGAATTATCTGATATCTCCCATTCGGGACATAGACTTCCAGTCTGCCATGGGCAATCACTAAATCCCCGTCTTTCGGGCGAAACCTCAACCGCCGTGCCGCATCCCGAAAACACACCGCCTGAATCTGGGAGTTCTCGTCCTTCAGCACAAAGTAGATATGCCCGGAGGTATGCACCTTGAAATTGGAAATCTCGCCGACAACCCAGATATCAGCAAAGTATTCCTGCAGCATACCAGCAACCAGCCGGTTGACCTGGGCGACGGTTAAAATCTTCTTCGCCGGTATCGCTGCCATCAATAACTATCCGCGATAATCGTAAAACCCCTTCCCGGTCTTTCTCCCCAGAAATCCCGCAGCCACCATCCGCCTCAACAACGGACAGGGGCGATACTTCGGGTCACCCAGGTCCTCATAAAGCACCTCCAGAATCGCCAGCACCACATCCAGACCGATCAGGTCAGCCAGCGCCAGCGGTCCCATCGGGTGATTCATCCCCAGTTTCATCACGGTATCAATCGCCTCCTTGTCCGCGACACCGGTCTCCAGACAGAATATCGCCTCATTTATCATCGGCATCAACACCCGGTTGGAAACAAACCCGGGCGAATCGTTCACCACCACCGGCGTCTTGCCCAGTTCTTTTGACAGAGCGACAATCTCATCGATCACCGCCGGTGCGGTTGCCAGCCCCCGCACCACCTCAACCAGTTGCATCAGCGGCACCGGATTCATAAAATGCATACCTGCCACCTTGTCCGCCCGCTTGGTTGCCGCACCCAGGAGGGTAACCGAAATTGTTGAGGTATTGGTGGCAAGAATGGTCTCGGGCGCACAAACCGCATCCAGCCGGGCAAACAACTCCTTCTTCAACTTCACATCCTCACTCACCGCCTCCACCACCAGCCCGCAATCCTTACAGGCATCAACCGTCAGCGCCGACCTTATCCGTGCCTGCGTTGCCCCGGCTGCATCCGCGGTCATCTTTCCCTTTTCCACCAGTTTTTCCAGTGACTTCTTGATTACCGCCAGTCCCCGCTCAATAAAACGCTCCTCCACATCAACCAGAACCACCTCGTAACCGGTGGCGGCAAACACCTGGGCGATACCTGAACCCATTGTTCCGGCGCCGATAACGCCAACCTTTTTATTTTTCATCTGTTCCTCCCTTCAAATGTCACTGCTTATAAACATATTCCTCACATACAATGAGTCAAACTTCTCATCTCCCTGCGCGGGTCATTTTCTACAACCACCGAACCTGCCATCGCAACGACGAGAAAAACTATCCCGGCTTATTAGCGTCTTTGCCTTTCCCTTTCCTGCATCAGCCTTTCCCACTCCGCCCTTGCACCTGGTGAGGTCTCATACTCCTTTAAGGTCCCGAAGGCGACCCAGTTAAATGCCACCTCACGCTCGCCACTCAAACCCGCAATCGCCGCCATCTCCACCCGGAAGGAACCAAAGTCCTGCTCGGAAACATACAGCAGACCCGCCGGTTTACCCCGGGGCGTGACGGTAATAGTCACCGGAACATCAGAGCGGATGTTTTCCCGGAAGATGTCCGGATATTCAATTGTCGCACTGCCATCAACAAGTTTCCCGGTCCCATAGGCAACAATGGTCAAATCCGAACTGATGATGCACGGCGCCTCCTTATCTCCCAGGAGCCCACCGGTGAACCAGCCGCCCGTTGCATAACCCCGACCATAAGCGACAACCGCGGTATCGGTTGCGTTATTTCCGTAGGTGTGGACATATATCCCCTCGGCATTGGCATTCTCTGCCATAAACCTGCCGCCCGCCGTAGCGCCAACCGAGTAAACTCCGTATGTAGCAGCACTATCCACATGGACACCAGAACCGCCTGAACGGGAAACAAAAATTCCATTAGTCCCCGCCCGGGTAATATACAACCCATAATAGCGCGCCGTGGATACAAATACCCCAGAATGGGCAACACTGTCAACATACAACCCATAATTGCCCGCACGGTAAACAACAACCCCGTCCGACCCCGCACGGTTAACGTAAATCCCATATCCCCCGGCATGCTCAATCCGCATAGCCGAAGAGCCCACCGATTCAATCACGACTCCATGCCCTGTGCCGCTATTTCTTAATTTCAATATCGCCTGGGGA
>FWWM01017116.1_pt1 | contig 10627 bp, 3 predicted proteins | sample 2228351 | NCBI WGS metagenome assembly FWWM01 (sample SAMEA103939774, study PRJEB20133) | metagenome
CGGCAAGTGCGGTCTTGTCTTCTGCCTGAACTGTGCCCGCGCGAGTGTCGCCCGAATACCAGATTGCAGTCCGGCTCACGAGCCGGTCGAACTGGTCATAGGGGATGGTGCCGGAGTCGGAGCGTGACCAGACCGAGTAGGTGATACCGAGTGAGTCGAGGGCCTCGGTGTAGAATCGTTCGTAGCGGGCTGCGGAGTCGTTGTTCACAAGAGCGAGGTCAGCCGGATTTGTTACCAGACTGACTTGGGTGTCGCCGCGGACAGTGAAAGTCCAGGCCCGGTCGTGGTAGGGCAGCGATGTCCGAATCGAGAGCGTCACCGTCGTGTCAATGATGCGCACGGTGAACTGGCCGCTGCGATTGGTCATGCACGAGTCCCATATTGTCGGGTTGCCCGTGATGCTTGCCCGGACCCAGGCCGGGAATGCCGTGCCGGTTGTCGAGTCGAGCAGGGTTCCGGAGACAGACCAAAGGCCATGAACCCTGAGCGCAAGGCGAGCCGTGTCGTTGAACGGGTTGTCGTCACCGGACAAGTAGGCAGTAAAGGTATGAACGCCCGGGGTATCAAGCAGAATCGTGCCGGCTAGAATCGTCTCGATGGCGACAAACGGCAGCGAGTCAAGAGGTATGCCAATGACAGTGGCGCCGGTCTCAACCGTCAGAGTCAGGTTGTGCACGGTGTTCCGACCGACATTGGCGACCGGGACAGCAGCCTCAACTACGTCGCCGGCCACATAGACGCTGCATCGGTCCGGCGCGCTGAACTCGAGCACCGAAGCATCGCGGTTGTACGCCGGGGTCACGAATACGTCCATGCCCATGAAGTCGAGGTAGGTCGTGACCCAGGTCTGGTCTTGCGTCGGGGGGTCGGTCCAGGTTGCCGGTATGCCGCCGTCGCGGTCGGTGTCTTTCATCAAGAGCGTGTCAACAAGATACTGGTGCATGAGCCAATCCGGTTCGGCTCGAGTCAGCTCGGCGGCCGAGCGATAGGCGTTAGCAAGCCAGATGTTGTGCGAGCAGTTCCATGACCCGGAGGGGTAGAACCCGGGCAGGGAGTCGGCGTACGTCTCAAGCCACGCTTTGCCTGCCACAGTGTCTTCCCGGCAGACAGTGTGCGCCACGCCCCAGAACGCGGTGCCGCCGCACATCGCCCATGACTGGAGTCCGAGGCTGCCGCGGGCATTGGACTCAATCCACGTCTTGACTCGCTGCCCGCGCGCGAGCGCGCTGTCGCGCAGGACTTGGTCGCCCTGCTCCAAGGAGTAGGCGTAGGCCATACCTGACGACTGGCTGGTGACAAAGTAGTCAAGGGCTGTGGTGCTGCGCAGCGGGTTGGCCAGGTAGAAAGCGCGGCAGGTGTCAGCATAGGCGCGGAAACTTGAATCGCCATAGGCCCGGCGGTACTGAGACTCGGCCATGAACCCGAGTCCGCAGTTCCAGACCGAGTACCAGATGTTAACCGGATTGCCGCTGTGCTCGCGATAGGCGGGGTAGCGCAGGACATAGTTCCAGGCGCGACGAATCTGAGCGCGATAATCGTCGCGGCCGGTCAGCTCATACCAGCGCGACCATATCCAGATGGCTTCCTGGGTGTTGTCGGTCTCGATGACCGTGGGCATGTGCTCGGCCTCGATGATGCCGCCGAAGTCGGGCGATGCTGAGTCAGTGACTTGATAGCGGGCGACAAAGTCACAGGCCAGCTTGACCCGCTCAAGGTAGTTGAACCGTCTCGGGCCGGGAAGAAGACTCTCGGGCCGGGCCAGCCAGTCGGGACGGTACGAGCGGTAGTAGTCGCGTAGCTCTTCTTCGGTCCAGGGCCGGGTGGCGAGTGCCGCGCCAGCCAGGGCAAACAGGACAACAGCTGTCTTCCAGCGCACTGACACCTCCAAGCTGACAATACATGGCCGGACCCGTGGTGTCAAGATTGATGTGCCCGGGGCGCTGCCCGAAGCTTGTTTTGTGCCGAAACCGCGCTATAATATCACTAGGAGCGCGAGTAGATACGATGGGAAGGTTTGCGGGACGAGAAGTCCTTCGGGTTATCCAGACCGCGGCTCTGACCATGGCCGCGCCTGTGGCATCAGCGCCGATTCAACTAGGCGACTATCACTGGCCTGAACGTTCAGCCGGTCGTTCGGCCAACAGTGGTTCATGAACCTGCTGACTCTTCTTTTGGTTCTGGTTGGCCAGTCGGTTCGTTGGGTCGAGACGACCCATGCCGATTTTGCCGACGGTATCGTTGACCCGCAGATGTACGTCTCACTGCGCAGCCAGTTGGACCCGGACTCAGGCTGCGTCGAGTTCTTCTCCAGATTCGACGTTAACAACGATGGCTGGTATGACCTGGGTTGCTCCGACGATTCCGGGCCAAACCTGACCATCTATCTTGGTTCGCCCGACGGCTACTCCCCAGAGAACCGGCTGCGCTACGGACCGCTCGGGTCGGGTGGCAACATTGATTTGGCTGACCTGAACCTTGACGGACACGCCGAGCTCATCCACTCGGGCTGGCGTGACGGCCGGGCCGTCGTCTATTGGGGCACGCCGTCCGGGCCGTCGGCCTTCGATACGACAGTGCTCGACTACGACGGTGAGGGCGAAGACGTCAGCGTTTATGACCTGGACAAGGATGCCTATCTTGACATTCTGCTCGGGTCGAGCAACGGGAGACTCTACGTCTTCTGGGGAAGTCGAGGCGGCTACCGGACGTCGAACCATTCGGAAGTAAGTCTCGGGCGCTCGCTCGGCCATAACATCGAGGTTGCGGACCTGGACCGTGACGGCTGGGGCGACATCGTGCTGTCGTCGTGGACCTGGAACCAGAATCCGATTGTCTACTGGGGGCCGAACCGCCAGCCGCGCAACATCATCTGGCTGCCCGGGCGGTGGAACAACTTCCACGGCATCTCGGTTGCCGACCTCGATAAGAACGGCTGGCTCGACATCGTCTACACCGGCTACGACACCGTGGTAACAAGCTTCATCTACTTCGGATCAGATTCGGGATTCGCAGTGGATAGCCGGACTGAGGTCCATCCCGGGCAGTGCTATGGCGGCAGCGCGATTGTCGACCTGAACGATGACTCCTGGCTTGACATCGTCTTCTTGCGGGGCAACTGGATTCACGGCGGCACCTGGAAGCCGGTGGTCTACTACAACACGCTGCGCGCACCATATTTCAGTGACAGCAGTCGGGTTGATCTGGGAACCGGTACCTTCAATGCCTCGGGCGGCTTCATCGGCGACTTTGACCGCGATGACATTCCGGACGTCTTCGTGAACAACATGATACCCCGCGACTCGAGCTTCATCCTCTGGGGCCCGGACTACTTGCGGCGCACCGGCCTGCCGAGCCACATGGACCACCACGGCGTGTTTCGCGAACCGGGCAATGTCTATGACCGGAGTCTGACCGCTTACTACCGGTCGTCGGTGTTCGATGCCGGTGACACGGCCCGTTGCATGAGCGGTGCGTGCCGCTGGCTGGCGTTTGAGCCGCCCGGGTCTAAGGTTCTGGTCGCGTGTCGGAGCGGAGAGGTTCCGGTTCCGGATTCGACCTGGACCGAATTCGACTGGGTAGACTCGGTGACGGGCCGGATTCCGGACCGCTGCCTAGGCGGCAGGTACTTGCAGTATGAAGTTGTGTTCCGCTACTTGTGGCCGTGCTACCTGCCGAACCTAGAGAGAATTGAGCTTGACCTTGTGGTCGGGCCTCAGCCGTTCGCGGATGTCGGCGTGACCGAGATAGTTGTCCCGGGCCGCCTCGCTGACTCGGGTGTTGCCCTTGTGCCGGCCGCGGTCGTCTACAACTTCGGGACCCAGCCGAGCAACTTCACAGTGCGGATGAGCATCGGGCCGGATTATGCGGACACGGTGTTTGCGACTCTGGTGCCAGGCCGGTTCGACACGGTATTCTTCGCCTCTTGGACTCCGACCCGGCGGGGAATCTGGCCGGTCAAGTGCAGTACGGCGCTCGCGACCGACGTAAACCCGGAGAATGACGCCCAAATGTCTTGGGTCACGGTACGAGTCGAAGACGTTGCCGCGGTGCGCATCATCGCACCGACCGGCACGATGTACGAACAGGATACGGTCACCCCGCAGGCAGCGGTGCGCAACCTCGGTACTACGTCGGCGTCATTCCCAGTTGAGTTCAGGATTGGCGACGGCTATCTCGAACGGGCGATTGTTCTGGACTTGCTCCCTGACTCCGAAGCGATTGTGTCGTTCCGGCTGTATTATGCCGAGCCCGGCAGCCATCCGGTCAGCTGTTCGACTGCGCTCAGTGGCGACATGGTTCCAGCCAACGACCGGGTCGTGGATACGGTGCGCGTCGCTGCCCGGTTGGTGTTCGACGTCGGCGTCTCCGCAATACTTGCGCCGGTGGATACGGTTGACTCGGGTATGACCGTCCGGCCGCGGGCCGTGGTTGAGAACTTTGGGACTCAGGCGGCATCGTTTCCGGTCCGGTGTTATGTTGGAGAATCTTACTCTGACCAGCAGTTCGTTTGGCTCGATGCCGGCGGTCAGGATACGGTTGAGTTCATCTTCTGGAATGCGCTTGAGTGTGGCCGGTTCTCAGTTCGCTGCTCAACCGCCTACGCGGACGACTCAAATCCGGCAAACGACCAGAGGCTGGACACGGTTGTCGTCGTGCCGGCGCCGGTTCACGATGTGGCAGTGACAGCGATTGTCGCGCCCGCCGGCACACTCGATTCCGGCACCGTCACCGTGCCCCGGGCTGTGGTGCGCAACCTCGGCAACCGGGCCGCGGTTTTCCCCCTGCGATGTTACATCGGTGCTGACTATTCTGATGAACAGACCGTTTCGCTTGCCGCCTGTCAGTCCGACACAGTAGCGTTCCGCGCCTGGACTGCCTTGCTGCGCGGAGACCGGGCGGTGCGGTGCACTGCGGCCTATCTGCTCGACAGGAATCCGGCCAACGACAAGCGCGAGCAGCCGGTTTTTGTCCGAGTGCGTGACGTGGCCGCAACGGCAATCATCGCACCGGTCGGAACCGTTCCGGCTGGTGTCGAGCTGGCGCCCCGGGCATTGGTGCGGAATCTGGGCAACGTGCGCGAGAGCTTCGCCGTACTGGCAAGAATCACCACCGACTATGTTGATACCGCACGGGTCAGCGCCCTTTACCCAGACTCGTCGACAGTCGTCACTTTTCGGCCCTGGCGTGCCGTCACCGGCCGGCACACGGTCTCCTGTTCGACGATGCTCGGCCCGGACATGGTCCGGTCCAACGACCGGGTTCAGGACACGGTATGCGTCACACCGTCAGCACAGCAGGACGTGGGCGTAGTCGAGATACTCGCACCAGTGCCGGTTGCCGATTCGGGTCGCGTCGTGCTGCCGAGTGCAGTGGTGGCGAACTACGGTACCGCGGTGGCGAGCTTCGCGGTCCGGCTGACAATCGGCAGTTCGTATCTTGACGAGCAGATTGTTTCGTTGGCACCTCAGGAGCTGGATACGGTAACGTTTCGCGAATGGGAGGCGGTTGGTCGGGGCCAGCGGCTGGTACGTTGCTCAACGATGATGGCCGGTGATTCCAACCCGGCCAATGATACCCTGACCCGGGTGATAAGAATCCGGGTACGCGACGTCGGTGCGGTGAGGATCATCGCGCCGCCGGGTCAGGTACGTAACGGCGAGGTGGTCACGCCGCAGGCTGAGGTTCAGAACTTCGGGACCGAGGTTGAGAGTTTTCAAGCGGTCTTTCGTATCCAAGGGGGGTATGCCGACACGGTACGGGTCAGCGGCCTGGCGCCGAACTCGTGGTCGCGAATCCGGTTCCGCTCGTGGCCGGCAGTGACCGGTGACTACGGGATGGCTTGTTCGACCTGTCTGAGCGTTGACATGCGGCCGGACAACGATCAGGTCTCGGGTGTGGTCTATGTCGTGCAACGGGCCCTGCTCGTTGTGCCGGACACGTCGGCCTGGGCTTTCCCTTCGACAACGGTTGATTACCGCCTGCGGGTGACGAATCTGAGCTCGGAGATGGACACGATTGACCTCGCGACAACCCGGCCAAGATCGGGCTGGCTCCTTGATTTGCTCGATGCGGCAAAGGCAGGGCCTTTGCCGGACCGCAACAACAACGGCCTGCCCGACATTGCCGGGCTCTGGCCCGGTGCGACCGAGCCGTTCACGGTCAGGGTCACGGTGCCGGCAGACGAACTGGCGCTGGTTGAGGATTCGGTCGTCGTTACCGGCCGCTCAAGCCGGGACACGACAGTGACCGACCAAGCCCGGCTGCGCACCAGTGTCCTTACGGTCGCATCCCTCAACCTGAGTCCGGACGGGTGCGACTCGATTCCGGCCGGCGGGTCGGTGGACTACCGGTTGACGGTTGCGAATCTGGGTAACGCATTCGACCTTGCCGACTTGGAGCTCGAGCGCATTAGCGGCCAGCCGGGTTGGTTCTACCAATTCCTCGGCTTGTCCGGCAATCGGCTCTCAGACGGGAACCACAACGGCAAGCCGGATATCGGGCCGCTTGCGCCGTTCGCCGGCAGCGACGAGTTTCTGCTCAGGGTGAGAGCGCCGACTGATGCCCGACCAGGCGAGACCGATGCGGTGCGGGTCTGGGCACTGTCGGGCAACAACCCGGCCACCCGGACCTGCATCACGGCGCGCACCACCGCGCTTGGTCGGCTCACCGGGCTCGTGGTTGCACCCGACCAAGAAGACCAGCAGTTGACCGGGACGAGTTCGACCTATCGGCTGTACGTCAAGACCCGGGGCAACATGGCCGACATTATCGGGTTAAGGGCAATCCCGGATCAACCGGACTGGCTGGTTGCTGTCTGCGATGAGCAGGGGAGAGGCCGGCTGCCGGACCCAGACCTTGACGGGTTTGCCGAACTCGGGCCGGTTGTGCCCGATACCGAGCGCTACTTCACGTTGCTGGTTCGGACTCCGGACAATGTGCCCGACGACCTGGCCGGTAACATTGACTCGCTCGGCTGCTGCCGCATTCAAGTCATCGGCCGGTCAACAATGTTCGACGGACTCGGCGATACCGCGCTTGTTGTCATCCGGGCGATACCGCGGCTTGCGATTCACAACTTCCAGAACCCGTTCCGCGACCGTACCCGATTTATCTTCTCGATTCCGCAGCCGGGCAGGGCGAGTCTGCGGGTCTATAACCGGGCCGGCGAGCTTGTCAGCCGGGTGTTCGAGCTGGAGGAGTTCGCCATCGGAATTCACACCCGAGTCTGGAACGGAACCAACCTGAGCGGTCGGCGGCTCGCACCCGGTACGTACCTGTATGTCTTTGAGTTGACCGACACGCCGGATGACCTTGACCGGCGTTTGACCAAGAAGTTGATGATTGAGTAGCCGAGTACGTCGTCCGCTGTCCGCTGTTGGCCATTTGCCGTTTGCCATTTCGCATCAATCCTGGAGGAGTTGATGAGCTATCTTCAGACGATACTGTCCCTGGGTCTGACCGTTTGGTTCGGCAGCACCGAGGTGGGCACTACCGCGTTGCCGGTCCTTAAAGCCCCGGTCGGACCCAGGGCGTCTGCGTTGGGTGAGGCGTTTGTCGGTCTGGCCGACGATGTGACGTCGCTGTACTGGAACCCGGCTGGCTTGGGGCAGAGCACACGGCTTGAGTACTTTGTTTCACATCAAGAGTGGTTTCGCGGCATCAGGGACGAGCACATCTCGGTGGCGCTGAGCGCGGGAAGGGGCCGGCTCGGCCTTGGTTTGGCCTACTCAGGCGTGACCGGAATCGAAGCGTGGGACGAACTCAACCAGCGGGAAAGCAACCCGACCGTGGCGGACCACACTGCCATCGTCTGCGCCGGTTACGGCGTGCCGATTGTCAACTGGGTTCATGCCGGAGCAGGCATCAAGGTAGCCTATGACTACATGGGAGCAGCCTCAACCGGCGGGACCGGAGTTGGTGCTGATTTCGGCGTGCTTGTCTGTCCGGCTCAACGGCTCAATGTCGGACTATCGGCCCGCAATCTGGGCGCGGCGTCCTATGCCAGCCGAACCGGGCTTCTGCTTCTGCCCGTGAGCCTGCAGGTCGGGGCCGGCTACAGTTTCCGGGACCTGAATTTGGTTGCCGACGTCGCTTTACCGATAGACAACCGGCCGAGTCTGCACCTCGGCGCCGAATACACGATGCTGAAGACCATCACCCTGCGCTGCGGGTATCGGACCGGGCCGCAAGATCTGAGCACGCTCGGGCTGGCAAGCGGGATGTGTCTCGGATTGGGGCTGGCGCTTGGCCGGCTTGCGGTGGACTACGCCTTCGTTCCTTACGGCAGCCTCGGCAGCGTGCACCGCATCGGCATCAGGGCAGGAACGACCGGCAGCGGCAAGGGTAGCCTGGATTTGGCCGTGGTTGACGCCGCAACCGGCGAGCCGATTCCTTTTGTGGCTGAGTTGTCCGGTGTGCACGAGGGCCGGTTCGAGACGGCACGGCGTGAGCCTTCCCGGATAGACGGTTTACGCGACGGCTGGCTCAGAATCGCGGCCAGCTCTGCTGGTTACCAACCGACCTTTGACTCGGTCTATGTCTGGGGCGACCGGGACCAGAAGGCGAGAGTGGCGCTGTTCCGACCGGGGCGGGGAACAATCTGGGGCATGTTCCTTGATGCCGAGACCAAGAAGGCGATTCCCGGACTCGTGACCTATTCAGGCAAGACCTCAGGCGAGGTTGCGGTTGACGAACAGGGCGGCGCATACTGCATCAAGAACCTTCTGGCCGGTACCTACATTCTCCACGCCTGGAGCACGCGGGTGTACCGGTCGCAGTGCTGCACCCTCGACGTCGCACCAGACAGAGTTGTGGTCAGGGACTTCTTGCTCGAGCGCCGGAACTCGCCAGACCGCTGACCGATCAGGCAGGGGCCGGACCGGCAGCCAGCCGAGCACACCGCGCCTGGCAGCGTAGAGTCAAAGGCCAGAAGTCAAGGCGCAAACCTCAAAACGGCGCGCGGATAAAGGAAGAGAAAACCCGGGACAGTCCCGGGTTCTCCGCATCGGGTTTGACTTTTGCCCTTTGGCTTTTGACTTCTGACTTGGCCGGCACCATATCTCCGTCCCCTCCACTGTCCAGGGGTCGCCCCCGGGATAGTCCCCTAGGTCGTCCTTGAGGTGATCTTCAAAGCAGTTTCCGGTAAGGAATCATCGGTTGTCGGGCCTACCGTTCTCTGGGCGGCCCATCCGGCGGCAGGCCGGACGGTCGAGTCAGCGGTTCAGGGAAGCATTGGCGAGACTGGCCCAGAGGCGACCGGCCGGGTCATGGGGCCGGTCGCTCTCCGGGTTGCTTTCCGGGTCGCCACCCGGGTTATCTTCGGGGCGGCTCGGCATGCGGCAAGGGTTGAGCCTGGTTTGACTTCAGCGGGCGATGCAGACCTTCTGGATTTGGGACCGGCCGGTTGCCGAGTTGCGCAGGCGCAGGAAGTAGACTCCGGGCGTGAGTTTGCCGGCGTCCCAGACCAGTGAGTAGTGTCCGGGTTCGACGCAGGATTGCACCAGGCACGCGACTTCGCGGCCGGTGCGGTCGAAGACCGCGAGCTCAATCTGAGCCTTGAGCGGGGTTTCGTAGTCGAGCTGGGCGTATCTGGAGAACGGGTTGGGCCTGACCCGGTTGAGCCGGAACTGAAGCGATCGGACTCGGCTTGATGCCAGACCGACGTCCGGGGACTGGAGCAAACGAACCATCCAGTCGTGGGTGGTCCAGAGCCGGAAGGTGTCCTGGTTCGACGAGAAGTACGAGCGCAGGTCAATCGGCGGGTTGCGGTCGGAACCGATGCCGATTGCCGGCGAGTTGTCCGGCCAGTGAATCACCACCCAGACGTCGGAGGAGTCCTGACGGGTGATGTCGAGGTCGAATTCGGCCCAGCCCGGGGCCACGGGTGCAACAACGTTGTTTATGACCTGGAGTGGGTTGAGGGTGTCGGGTTTGTTCTGGGTGCCGGTGCAGACCATTACGTAGTCAAAGGGCGTGTTGGCCATGTTGACGTAGATGCGGCCGTGACGCAGGGAGTAGGGCGGGGGTATCGTCGGCGAGAACCGGACGTAGAACTTGTCGTTGTCGCGGCGGCCGACCCAGTAGTAGGCCTCAGGCGAGCCGTCGTCGTAGATTATCTCGTAGGTGACGCGGAAGGGCCGAACCAGACTGTCGTTTTCCGAAATGAAGTCTTCGGCTGAACGGCAGACTCCGGCGGCAAAGTACGCACCGGCCGGAGCCGGGTTCCAGGTCCTGAAGCCGACAGCCGCGGTATCGCCCGGGTTGATGAGGCGGGAAGTGGCTGAGTCGTGGTAGACCAGCGTGCCGGCTGAGTCGGTCACGTACATCCGGCAGCGCATCTCTTCGGCGTATGAGCCGTTGTTCCTTACCAAGAGCTTCGGCGCAAACGGGATGTTGACTGTGACTTCAGTGCCGGGTGGGTTGACGGCTTCGGCCCGGGCGTCGTGGAAGCACTTGGCTTCGACGACGAGCGAGTCGTCGCCCGGGCATTCATCGCCTGAGAGCGTAGTGAAGAACTCGAACCGATATAGGTCATAGGCTGTCGGTGTCCAGCGGTCGAACGCTACCGGCGCGCTGCCCCGGGGCGGGACCGGGACGGTGACGGTGCTGTCGTGGTAGATGATGCTGT
>FWWM01017119.1_pt1 | contig 10626 bp, 13 predicted proteins | sample 2228351 | NCBI WGS metagenome assembly FWWM01 (sample SAMEA103939774, study PRJEB20133) | metagenome
TTTTTAATGCTGGTAGTGGGTGGAGGACTTTAACTTGTGTGCTTGTGTATGTATATGCTTATGCTATTGGATATAGCTATTATAGGAAGGGTGAACTTGAGGTCTAATTTCTCACCCGGCGTATAATAGATTTTATCATCCTTATGTTTATCTTCTGAGAATTCTTCTATGGAAAGCACATTAAGTTCTATCTCTGCATTCTTATAACCATAGGCTAAACCCAATATAAAGGCGAGTGCCTTATTACTGCCTACTTCTATTTTTTGCATTCTAGATCTTTCTCTTTCTTCTTAAGTAAGCCGGGATCTCTTCAATTTCTGGTTGGACTGGCTCTATTGTGCTTTCTGGCACAGCTTTCTTTATAGGTTCTTTAAACTCCGGCTTTTTTACAACTTTTAACTGGCTAAGGCTTTGGGCGTTTTCAAAATCTGTGGCCACAACGGCCACCCTCATAAAGTTTTCTTTATCACTTTCCAGCATGGCACCAAATATGATAAGGGCATCCTCGTGGGCCACTTCCCTTATCCTTCCTATGGTCTCTTCCACTTCTCTGAAAGGCACGTCCTCGCTCACCCATAGTGTTACCAAGAGTCTCCTTGCACCTTGTATGCTGTTGCCTTCAAGGAGAGGACTGCTTATGGCCTGTTCTACCGCATAATCCCTTCTACCATCGCCCCTACCTTCACCCATACCTATGAGGGCAAGGCCACCCTTCTCCATAACAGTCTTAACATCCGCAAAATCCACGTTTATAAGGGCTGGAGTCACCACTATGCTGGTTATACCCATCACCGCCTTGGCAAGCACATCATCCACCATCTTAAAGGCATCCTTTATGCTAAAGTTTTTGTCCGCAATTTCTACCAGTTTTTGATTGTTAACCACTATGTAAGTATCTACAACATCCTTTAGCTTCTCAAGCCCTTCGTTGGCTACGTGCATCCTCTTTGGCCCTTCAAAGTTAAAGGGCTTTGTTACCACAGCCACCGTAAGTATGCCCATATCCTTGGCTGTTTCTGCTATTACAGGAGCTGCGCCTGTGCCAGTTCCTCCACCAAGCCCACAGGCTATAAAGAGCATATCTGTGTTTCTAAGAATTTCCCTTATCTTATCCACATCCTCAAGAGCCGCCTGCTCTCCGATCTCAGGCTTTGCACCAGCCCCAAGTCCCTTTGTAACCTTCTCACCTATCTGTATCTTATTGGGTACTGCCAGAGAAGCAAGGTGTTGAACGTCTGTATTTATGGCAAAAAGCTCCACACCTTCTATACCTTCAAGGTACATCCTGTTTACCGCATTGGAACCACCACCCCCAACTCCAAAAACTTTTATCCTTGTAGGGTTCAAAATATCCATCTTACGCCTCCTTTTAGATTATATCCCTAAAAAAGGACATAAGCCTATCCACAAAATTTTTAAACGTAGAGTTCTTTTTTTCCTTTTCATGCCCTTTTGAAAAAACATCACGCTTGTCAAAGATAAAGCTTTTATGAGCAAGTTTTATTAGCCCCACAGAAGTAGCATAAGCAGGGTCTTGCACCTTTTCTTTGAGGCCTATAACACCCATAGGATAACCTATTCTTACAGGGAGGTCAAAATACCTTTCTAAGAATTCTCTCATGCCCGCCAACTTAGCAGAGCCACCTGTTATAACTATACCAGCATGCAGAGAGTCAAGATTTACTCCTTGTTGGTTTAGATAATCGCTAAGCTTTTCCATAATCTCTTCTAATCTTATCTGTATAACTTCAGCCAATTGTTTTCTGCTTATACTAACCTCTTTTTCTTCGCCCCTTGGCTTTATTTTAACCCTTTCCGCCTCATTAACCAAATCAGCATAAGCAAAGCCATTCTCTATTTTAATTCTTTCCGCTTGTTCTACGTTTATCTTCATAAAGTGGGCTATATCCTTTGTAATATTTGATCCGCCTATAGGAAGACATCCAGTTACAAGTATGGAACCTTCCAAAAATACCACGAAGTCTGTAAGCCCAGCACCCATGTCTATCATAAGTACGCCTTCTTCTTTTTCCTCGGGTGTAAGCACCGCTTCTGCAGAGGCAAGGGGTGATAAAAACTTCCCCAATACCTCCATTCCTGCATTAAGAACAACTTTTTCTGTATTTTTAAGGATGCTGGAACCGATCTTTACCACATGAACTTCGGCAGAAATTCTAGACCCCAAAAGGCCCACAGGGTCTATAACACCTTCTTGGTCGTCAAGTATGAACTTTCTTGGTATGGCGTCAAGCACCTCATAACCTTCCTCTTTTGAACGCATTATAGCTCTTTCTATGAGCCTTTCTATATGGGTGTAATCTATCTCTATAGGTTGTGAAGATATGCTTATAGTATCTTTTTCATTTTGACTTTTTAGAGTTGGGCCAGAAATACCAAGCACTACGTTTGATATTTTTGAACCGGCCATCTCTTGAGCTTCTTTAATAGCTGTTAAAACAGAATTTACCGCAAGGTCTAAACGTGTAACATAACCTTTATCAATACCTTTTGAGGGTGATTCTCCTATGCCTATTACATGTAAATCACCATAGCTATCCACCTCACCTACTAAAGCTACCACCTTACTGGTGCCTATGTCCAAGGATGTTATTAGCTTCATTTCCCTTTCCACCTCTTATTATTACTAAGCCTTCTTTGCTAATTTCTATTTCTTTGTACATATCAATATTATAATCTTTGAGTAGTTTAGCCACATGCTTTAAAAGGCCACCATCTATGAGGAAAAGGGGTGGAAGTATTAGTTTTGTTCCACCTTTGAAGTAGGCTATGGTGCTAAGCTCGGTTGCATATACATCGGTTAATGTGCCATTGCTATCTAATAACTTTATTAAATCTTTCATTATTGCAAAATTTTTATTAATCAATTCTACGCTGTAAGTATAAATTGTTGGAGTGTGGTAATTTATATAGGGTGATTGAAACATTACACCATCTTCATCAAAAAATATCTTTACTTCATTGTTTATAACGGAAAATACAGGCTTCCTTTCTTTTACACTTAATTTTAGTTCTACACCATTTTTGCTAAATATTCTTGTGATTTCAATATCCTTTACGGCGTTGCCTGTATTTTTGTTTATATTACTCATTAATATATTTTTGTTTATAAAAAGCCAATTATTTTTTAATTTTTTGACTTCTTCAACTATCACCTGTGGCGGTATGCTTTCAAGCCCATCTATGTGGAGCGCCTTTATCTTAAAGAAAGAAATGTTATCGGTAAAATACGGTAGAAAAAAACCAGCTAAAGCCATGGAAGAGAACCATAATGCCAATAGAAAGTGTGAAAGCCACTTTCCCCGTCTCCCTTCTTTCATGGTTAAAATAATAACATAATTCTTTTTGAAAAAAGTGGTAGTGTTTTTGAAAGGCACTATAATCATAGAGCTATGTCCGCAAAAGGAAGGTTTTTAATCCTAAGAAGGTTTAGGGCGGGTGATTGCGACCTTATGGTAAAGGCTTATAGTCCTTACGGTCTTGTAAAGCTATTTGTATCAGAGGGACTTCTTCCGGAAAGGGGCTTTTTGGGTTATATGGAGCCTTTTAATCTTTTATATGCTGTTTATAATCAATCCGGAGATGTTTTATTTTTAAAAGACATAATTGAAGTAGATTTTTTTTCTTATCTATGTTTTAGGGATTATTCTGCCTACTTGTGGATGAATTCCTTGGTAAGCTTTGTAGAAAGGTGGTTTGTCCAATATGACCCAGAGCTTTTTAACATGCTTATAAATTATCTTAGACTAAATCCCAAAAACCGTGCAGTTTTACTTATAAAGTTCAAATTGGAATCTTTAAAACGTTTAGGTCTTTACAAAGAAGATATTTTTGATAAAAAGCTTATAAAAATTGCTAAAATTATAGCAGAAGAAGATAAACTGATAAAACTTGAACGATTAAAAATAAATCAAAAATACCTTTTGGAACTTGACAATGCAATAGATTCTCACCTTTCCAATTCTCTATAGTTTTCAAGTATCCTTTTGATTATGTGTGAAGTGGAAATGTCAAACTTGAATTCAACCCTTTCCACTTTGCCACCATAAGACAATACAAAATCCGCACCTACAATATCTTTTAACTCCCAGTCTGCACCCTTTACAAGCACATGAGGCCTTATGGCTTTTATAAGTCTTTCTGGCGTGTCTTCATCAAATATAACTACATAATCTACCGGCTTTAGGCTATCAAGAAGATAAGCTCTCATTTCTTGAGGCACTATGGGCCTTTGAGGTCCTTTTATCCTTTTTATGGATTCATCAGAGTTCAAGCCTACCACGAGAATATCTCCAAATTCCTTTGCCTTTTTGAGATAGTAGGCATGTCCGGCATGCAAAATATCAAAGCATCCGTTAGTAAAAACTATTCTTTTATCTTCTCTCAAAGGTTCAATTGCCTTTAGCAATTCCTCAAGACTAAGAACCATAGCTTTTTAACATTATAGCTGTGGAGTATATCCTTTCATACTCCCTTGCGCTTCTTTCCCAAGAAAAATCTCTTTTCATACATCTCTTTATTATCTCTGCCCAATCCTTTGAATGGTCGCATATATACATATCGTAAAAAACCCTTGCCTTAAGTAAAGCATGCATAAGGTCTTTGCTTGAATACTCCTCAAAGGAAAAGCCGTTGCCCTCGTGAGGAGCTTTTACAAAATCCACTACCGTATCTTTTAGGCCACCGGTTGTCCTCACAATGGGAACCGTTCCATACCTCATGGCTATCATCTGAGATATACCGCAGGGTTCAAAAAGGGAGGGCATCAAAAACATATCCGCACCGGCAAAGATCTTATGGGCAAGCTCTTCGTTATATTCTATCCTAACTCTTACACTTTCTGGATGCTTTTTCATGAATTCTATAAGCATTTCTTGATATCTTTCTTCACCAGAACCAAGAAAGACAAAGTCAAAGCCTTCTCTTACAGCTTCGCATACAATACCTTGAACTATATCCAGTCCTTTTTGAGATGTTAGCCTTGAGACCATGCCAACAAGGGGTTTTTCATCTCTGGTTTTGAGGCCAAAAATGTCTTTTAAATGTTTTTTGTTTATCCATTTTCCTTTGGAGAAGTTTTTTGCTGTATAGTTATGCTTTATAAGCTTATCCGTCTCCGGATTCCAGATGTCGTAATCTATGCCGTTTAGAATCCCAAAAAAGTATTTCTTTTCTCTTATGAGGCCCTCAAGGCCATAGGCATAATGCCTTAATTCTTCCGCATAAGAGGGGCTAACTGTGGTTAAAATATCGCAAAAGGCTATGCCAGCTTTGAGAAAGTTTATCTTGCCATAGAACTCTATGCCTTGGTATGGATGAAAGACTTCCCAAGGTAGGTTTAGCATGGGGATAAAATGGGGGTCATAAATGCCTTGGTGCATGGCGTTATGTATGGTAAAAACGGTGGGTATTTGTTCAAACTCTGGGTAATAGAGCTTTTTGTATAGAGGCAAAAGACCAGTATGCCAGTCGTGTATATGGATTAAACTCGGCTCAATGCCAAGGCTTTTTATAACTTCAAGGCTTGCCAAAGATAAAAAGCCAAACCTTAAAGGGTTATCTTCATACTCTCCCTTTGGTGTGGCGTATATGTGTTCTCTCTGATAGTATTTTGGAAAGTCAATAAAGTAATACCTCACATGGTCCTTTATATCCTCGTAGATGCTAAACTCCTGCCAATTGCCATCAAAAAAGACCTTACCTTGCCCTACTCCCTTAAGGCTTGCCTTTATTTTTGAGTATTTTGGCATTATTATATAAAGGCTATGGCCAAGCTTTATAAGAGCCTTTGCAAGAGAATGTATGACGTCCCCAAGTCCCCCAGCCTTTATGTAGGCCGAGCTTTCGGAAGCCACCATTACTATTTTCATATTTCCCCCTTAAAATTATAATGCATACACCGGGCTATAAACTCATCCTTGTTTGTCTCATTTATTTTTAGCAAAAAACAGTGGTGGCATGCCTCACAAATGTTTATAATTATAAGCCTATATGCTGTCCGTTCTAATCCGCACAAAAAACGAGGAAAGAAATATAGGAAGGGCTATAAGGAGCGTGCTACCTTTGGCTGATGAAATTGTAGTGCTTGACTCTGGTTCAACGGATAGGACGGTAGAGATAGCAAAAAACTTAGGTGCCAAGGTATTTTTTAAAGAATGGGAAGGTTATGACAAACAGCTAAACTATGGCATTGGCCTGTGTTCCAAGGATTGGATCCTTGTGCTGGATGCGGACGAAGAGGTCTCAAGTGAGCTAAGGGAAAGCATAAAGAAAGAGCTAAAAAATCCAAGGTATGAGGTTTATAAGCTATGCAGAAAAACCTTTTACCTTGGCGATTTTTTGAACCATGCTTGGTATCCCGAATGGAGGGTAAGGCTCTTTAAAAAGGGTAAGGTTAGGTTTGAAGGGGAGCTTCACGAAAGGGTCATCTTTGAAGGCAAGGCGGGGAAGCTAAAGGGCGATATACATCACTATTCTTATAAAAGCTTGGAAGACCAGTATCTGAAAACTATTAGATATGCTAAGATAATGGCCGATAGGATGAAAGAAGAGGGCAAAAGGTTTAGGCTTTACAACCTTATATTCAATCCTTTATGGTACTTCTTTAAAATCTATTTTCTAAAGCTTGGCTTTTTGGATGGCTTGAGAGGCTTTTTAGTTGCCATGTCTGGTGCCATATATGTGTTTTTGAAGTATAAATTCCTTTATGAGTTGGAACTCAAAGACAAAAAAGGGAGGATTTGGTAGAAATGCTATATAGCCTTAGGATGAGAGCGGAGCTTGAGGGAAGGCATGTATCGGGGGCAGAAAGGATAATAAAGGCTAATGAGGTTGAAAAAACTATAAAAGAGTTTTTAAGAAGGCCTAAGCTTTATGATAGGATGGTTATAACCATTGAAGACGTCAAAGAAATTGAGTATATACCAAAGGCCTTGCCTATTTATAGCTATGACTTTAAAAGCGTAGAGGAGGCTCACAGGTTTGCCATAAACATGCTTATGAAGGAGGGAGTAAAGGAAGAAGTAGCCCTAAAGGGCTTGGAGCTTTTAAAGAAGGGTCCTAATCCAAAGGGTGGCAATATGAGGGGTGCGGTGCTTATGGATATGGAATCTGGTGAGAGGCTTGAGCCAGACCAAGAGAGGGGCGTAAGGACGGTGCGCTTTGATTGGAAAGACAGAAGGTTTATAAAAAGGCTTTTGAAAGAAAGAGGAATAAAAAGGTTCTACCTTGAGAGGCTTTTGGATGCCTTGGCTTTGGCTACAAAGAATATACACTGCGGAGTTGCGGCGGAATTATGCTGGAGTGATGACCCAGATTATACAACGGGCTATGTGGCTGGGAAAACCGTAGGCTATGTAAGGATAAAACCAATGAAAGAGGAGGGAGTCCCCATAGGTGGAAGGGTTTATTTTGTCAAAAGAGAGGATTTTGAAAACTTGGTAGAATGTCTTGAAAAGAGAGTAGTCCTAATAGAAGAATTATGATATTCTTAAATCCTTATATAATGCAAGCTTAATTAACTATAAACTCTTTGAATTGCATTTAAAGATTTTTGTTTTTATGATTACAGGGAGGAAATTTTGTAAGGGAGGTAAAAAGATGAGAAAGGTGTTGGCTGGAACAGCCCTTTTTGCACTTGCAGGACTTTCCTTTGCCACCAACGGAGACAACCTTATAGGTGTTTCTCCAGCCTCAAGGGGTATGGGTGGCATAGGTGTAGGTATGCCCGTAGGACCCACCGACAGCATCTTTAGAAACCCCGCATGGATGAGCCAGTACAAAGGCTTTAACCTGAGCTTTGGTGGAATACTCTTTATGCCTGAAGTAAAGGCAAAGGTTGATCTTGGCGGTGGTCCAGTTTCCGGAAAAAGTAAAGCAGACCTTTTTGTAGTGCCGGAAGTGGGTATAGTTCATCAGATAAACAATCAATTGACCTTTGGTATAGGAGCTTTTGGAGTCTCCGGTATGGGTGTGGATTATAGGAATCAAGACCCTTCATTCTCCAATATGAACACAACCTTCCAGTTTATGAGGATTATACCAGCACTTTCATATAAGATAAACGATGCCATTTCTGTTTCTGGTGCTTTACATCTTGCTTACGGCTCTTTAGATATGGAAGCTTTTGGAGTAGGCGGTGGGCAGTCCCAAACATACGGCATAGGAGCGCAGGTAGGTGTGGCTTATAACATGGGCGACTTTGTATACGCAGGTCTTACCTATCAAAGCCCAATTTCTATGACCTATAAGAGAGTTTTTGACTCCAATGGTGATGGAACATATGAAGACCTCAAACTTACCCAGCCTCAAGAGCTTGCCTTTGGTTTGGGTGTAAAGCCCATGGATAACCTAAAGGTGGGTATGGATATAAGGTGGATAAACTGGAAGAATGCAAAGGGTTATAAGGAGTTTCAGTGGAAGGACCAATGGGTAATTGCCATAGGTGGTGAGTACAAGCCAATACCCAAGCTCGCCCTAAGGGCTGGTTATAACTACGGAAAGTCTCCTATAAGGGGTGGAGCAAAGGATCCTGCTAATGCCAACACTATTCCAAACCTTGCAGCACCCTTTAGCGATTTTGATATAGCCTACCTCAACCTCATAGGCTTCCCAGCTATAACAGAACAGCATATAACCCTTGGTTTGGGCTATGAGTTTACAAAGACATTTAGTGTAGATTTGGCATACAAACATGCCTTTAAGAAAACTGTAAAGGCTACAGATAATTTGGGGGCAGGTTTGCAAATAGAAGCCTCCAACGCTCAAAACGCCATATCCATAGGCCTCAACTGGAAGTTCTAAAAAACTCCTTGGGAAGGCTCTTCCTCCCCTCCTTAAAAGGTGATAAGTCTCATACAAAATTCCAAAGGCTTCTGGTAGAATACTCTCAAAACTTCTTAGGAGGTAATCAATGGAGTTTAGGCATGTCTTTATATGTGTTAATCAAAGGCCTCCGGGCCATCCCATGGGTTCCTGTGCAGAAAAGGGAAGCAGAGAGCTATACCAAGCCTTTATGGAAAAGGTCCAGATGGACCCAGAGCTTTTTATGAGTACTGCTATAACACCAACGGGCTGTCTTGGTCCCTGTGGGTTGGGTCCCACCATAGTGGTCTACCCAGATGCCGTTTGGTATGGCAATGTAAAACCCTCCGATGTGGAGGAGATAGTGCAAAGCCACCTCAAGGGTGGAAAGCCAGTAGAAAGGCTTGTGGTCTCAAAAGGGAAGCCACCGGGTATGTTTTAAAAGGTTGGGGGCTATACAGCCCCTGGCACTCCTTCTTCTTCAAACTCTATTTCCATCCTTTCTGCGGGTATTATAGTGGTTATGGCATGCTTATAAACAAGGGTTTGTTGACGGCCATCTTCCATAAGTATAGTGTATAGGTCAAAAGCCCTTATCCTTCCCTGAAGCCTCACACCGTTGATAAGATAAATAGTTACCTTTACCCTTCTTTTCCTTGCTGTGTTCAAAAAGGCCTCTTGCAACCTGTAAGCCATCTTTTAGCTCCTCCTTTCCAAAAATTCCATAGTTGTCTGGTAAAGTTTTTCTGCTAAAGAAATATAATACTGGGAATTTTCCAAATTTTCAAGAAGTTCTAATGGGAAAACCCACAGGCCACCGTAGGCACCTACAAAGGACCCCAAAAGGTATCCTATGGCGTCCGTATCTCCACCTACCATACCGCAGGCATTAACACCTTTCCAAAAGGCCTCAAGAGGCTCCTCTATATACCTTAAGAAAAGGAAAATTGCCAAAGGTAGAGCTTCAAAGACAAAGGAGGAATTTCCTATTTCCCTTATAGCCTCTTCTTCCTCTGCACCAGAGGCCAAAAACTCTGCCACCTTATCAAGGTAAGACCTGTTTTTATCATATTTTACAAAGGCTTTTAGACTCTCAATAAGAGTAAGTCTGTCTTTTAAATTTCTCAAGTCAAAGCTCTCAAGGACCAAAAAAGAAATAAGGGCAGAAACTATGGCGCTTGCATCGTAAATTTCTTTACTCCTGTGTGTTATAAGGCTTACAAGCCTACCAGCCTCCGCAGAGAGGTAGGGATTATAGTAGTGGAAAAGGCCTGTGATGGTGCAACGAAGCACACCCTCCACGGAAGAAGATAGGAGGCCTGCATCATCAAGGCCCACGCCGGAGGATATAAGGTCTATGGCCGTTATAAGGGTTGGGTCCGGGTATCGGTGGCTTTCTTCTTTTCCTGCCCATTCTTTTAGTTTTGTAAAGAAATGATAAGGGTCAATGCTCTTTTTCTCCACTATGCTTTCGGCAAGCAGTATGCTTATAGTGGTTTCATCCGTAGTTTGTTCTGGCTCCAAGCCTACCGATGGACTGTGAGGATGAGGCTCCACAAAGCCCCTTACAGCCCCACCGTAAAAGCTTATCACCTCCTCAAAAGGCACATCTTCAAGGCTTTTACCAATGGCATCTCCAAGAGCGCCACCCAAAAGAGTTCCTTTAAACTTTTCAAGGACTATATCCATAGTTTTTTAAAATTATACCTTAGCATACGCCGAGTGAGAAATTCCCTTTAAGCTAAACCTTCCATATCAATAAAAAGACAGCAGGGCTACTATAATAGTAGCCCTAAAAACCATCGG
>FWWM01017121.1_pt1 | contig 10624 bp, 9 predicted proteins | sample 2228351 | NCBI WGS metagenome assembly FWWM01 (sample SAMEA103939774, study PRJEB20133) | metagenome
GGCGGCTACACCACCTGCGGCGACGGCATGGACTTCTGGACGGAGTGGGGGCAACGTGTCTACTTCACCTTCCCCAACTCCAGCGAGGAATATGCCGATTTCAACATCCAGAACCAGGCCGATGTCGCCGATTGGCCGTGTTTCTCCAGGTACTACGTGACCTTCCCGTTGCCTGCGTTGCCGCCCGGCATGATCGTCTTCTCCGCCACGCTGACCCTGCACTTGTTCGGCAGCGCCGGCGATCCCGACCAGCGCCCCGACTCGCTCATCCAGGTGCTCACCGTCAACGAGGACTGGGACGAGGCGACGTTGAACTGGAACAATGCGCCGCTGGCATTGGAGAACGTCAGCCGCACCTGGGTGCAGCCGGTTCGAGGCAACGTGAACTTTCCCGGCATCCCCTACCGCTGGGATGTGAGCTACGCCGTAGCCAAGGCCTATGCTGCCGGCGGGCCGCTGCGCCTGGCGATGTACTCCGCCGATAGCGAATACCACAGTGGCAAGTACTTCGTCTCTTCGGATACCGGTGATTGGAACGAGGCCGGCCGCCCCCGACTCGACATTACCTATGGCCAGGTTTTCAGCGTGACCGACCAGGTCTTTGTGCCGATCGTCGGACGCTGAGATCACCCGAACAGCGCGCGCACGGTCGCCAGCGCTTCGGCTTCGCCCGAAGATGGATAGAACTCCAGGCCGATCTTGCCGTTGAAGCCGAGCCGGTGCAGCTCGCGCGCGATGTTGCCGAAGTTGATCTCGCCGGTGCCGGGCTCCTGACGGGTGGGGACATCGCCGATGTGGACGCTGTCGTATAGCCCCCAGAAGTCGCGCAAGCCCTGGATCAGGTTGCCGGCGGTGCGCTGCTGGTGATAGCAGTCGAACGCCAGCCGGAGCTGGGGATGGGCGATGCGCCGCACCACGTCGGCGGCCAGCTCGTGCGTGCTCACGGTGATGCCGCCGTGCAGGTGATACGTGTTCAGCGCCTCGAACCACACCACGACACTCGTCTTCTCGACCAGTTCCATTACACGCGCGGCGCCGTCCAGCAGGTTGGCATACTTTTGTTGCAAGGTGTAGTCACGCGAGGGTGGCTTGACCCAGCCCTGGATGGCTCCCTCTCCAACTTTCCCCCTGGAGGGGGAAGGGAGGGGGTTGATCTGCTCGCTGAACATGAACAGATGTTGCGCGCCCCATCGTTGTGCTTGTTCAAGTGACTCAGCCCACGCATCGAGGCACAACGGCAGGTCGTCGGCATCGGTGAGCGAACCGCCGGCTTCGTCGAAGGTCGAGTTGATGACGCTGCCCTGCGCCCGGCATGCGGCGGCGACCTCGTCCATCAACGGACCTTTGCTGCGCCAAGCCCACACGTCCACGTGGTGAATGCCGAGCGCGGCGAACTTGGCGACACGCTCGGGCAAGGGAACATGGCGAAACCAGAAATCGGCGTAACCGGTGTAGATCATGGGGATTGACGATTTTTGATTTGCGATTAACGCGCAAGACCCTTCGGAGACTCCCGCCCACAGACGCCAGACGCAATACGCACCCAACTATTATCTCGGCACCAACCGGAACGGCCGGGTCATGAAGCCGTAGTAGCTCTGATAGCCCGCGGGCCGCGGCACCATTGAGTAGTCGCCGGAGAACACCAGCGTGCCGCTCAGGCCATCGCGCGTGATCCACTTGGGTGGGATTTGCGGCAGGTAAGCGACGTGCTCGCCCTCCCAACATGGGTCATAGTGCACCAGATACCACGGCCCCCATGGCGATGGCCCCTCATACAGGTGAAATTCGCGCTGGCGATGCCAGTGGGCGCGGGCGAAGTCGCGCGGTGTGGCGTGCGAGTGTGGCACCACGTCACTGCCGAAGGTGAGCAGGAAGCGCCTGAGTGGCGCGTTGTAGGTCATGGTTGGGTGGCCGACGTGGCCGTAATCGCTCAGGATCGGGCGCGCCTCGGCTTCGTCCTTCGACCAGGTCGGATTGCCGGCATGCGCGCCGCCGATGTAGAACTCCCACTGCGAACGGTCGAGCACGCGGTCTTTGTCGCGCGGCGCGCGGGCGAGGAAGACATGGCTGCCACATTCCCAGCTCTCGTCGTTGGAGATGGCATACACGTAATCGCCCAGCCATGCCGGCACGTTGCTGTATCCCGGTCCGAAGCCGACAAAGGCCAGCCCGGCGAAGTTACGCCCGAGGAAATAGGGCGTGTGCGCATCGGGGATGTTGTGCCAGGTTTGTCCCCGATCATCCGAATACATCAGCGCGACCACGCCGCCGTGGCGCGAGATGGCGTTGACGAAGAACATGTCGTTGGGATTGCCCAGCGGCGCGTCCATCTGCGCGTCGTTCAGCGCGTAGATTTCTTTGCCGGGGTCGCTGAAGTCGTAGTCGTAGGCGGCTACGAACAGGCGCGAACCGATGGCCAGCGCGCCGTCCACATAGCGCATCTGTCGCACGGTGTGGCGCTTGAGGCCGGGAAACTGCGACACCAACTCGAGTTTGAAGTTGGGCGGATTGCCGGTAGCCCGCAGCAGATTGGCGAAGTGCGGCTTGCTGCCGAAGTTGGCGCCGTCGTCGTCCACAAAGTAGAGCGCGTCGTCGTCGCCCCAGGCATGCCAGTGCATGTCGCTGCCGGTGCCGGGATATTTGCGTGCCTCATCCGTCCATTCCAGTGCTTTGATCACCGGGCTGGGCGGATACATCATCAGACGGGGTGGGAACTGTACAGATTCGGGATTCATCTTCGTGTTGTCTTTTTGGTGATTGCTGGGTTTTGGATCGTCATGCCCGTGAAGATGGGCATCCGGAGAGCGTGAAGGCTGGATTCCCACACAAGCGGGAATGACAGTTGCCTAACCCTTCACGCCGGTGAAGACCTGGCCCTGCATGAACCAGCGCTGAGCGGCGAAGAACACCACGATGCACGGCAGGATCGAGAGCGTGGCAGCCGCCATCAGCAAGTGATACTCTGGCCGTGAGCGCATGCCGCCGGCCAAGTAACGCAGCGCCACCGCTACGGTGTATTTCTCCCGGTCGCTCAAGTAGATCAATGGGCCGAGAAAGTCGTTCCACGTGCCGACGAAACTGTAGATGGCGACGGCGATCAGCGCCGGCGCGGCCAACGGCAGCATGATCTGCCCCCAGATGCGCAGGTAGCTCGCGCCGTCCATGCGCGCGGCGTCCTCCAGCTCGCGCGGAATCGTGAGAAAGAACTGGCGCAGCAGAAAGATGAAGAACGGGCTGCCAAAGAAGGCCGGGATGATGAGCGGGTTGTAGGTGTTGACCCATTGCAGGCGTTGGAACATCACGAACTGCGGGATGATGAGCACGACGCCCGGCAGCATCAGCGTGGCCAGCAGCAGCACGAAGATGGCGTCGCGGCCCGGCATGCGCAGCCGCGCGAAGCCGTAGGCTGCTAGCGAGCTCGACACCAGCGTGCCCAGGATCACCATTGCGCTGATGAAGATCGAGTTGCCGGCGTAGACCCAGAACGGGAAGCGCCCGAACAGCTCGCTGTAGTTGCCCCATTGCGGCGGCAGTGGCAGCCACACCGGCGGCCAGCGCATGGCGTCCTGGATCGTCTTGAGCGAGGTGGTGACCTGCCAGAACAGTGGGACGAGAAAGATGATGCAGCCGGCGATCAGCACGACATACGATGCCAGCCGGATTAGGCGCGACTGCCAGCGCCGGTTGCGCCGCAGCGATGAGGCCTGCGGCAAGGGTGCGGTAGAGGTGATCCCGGCCATCTTGCGTCTACCCGCGTCGCTCCGACTCGACGTACACCCACATCGGGCTGAACTTGAACACCAACGCGCTGAGGAGGAGCGTGAACAGGAACAGCAACCACGCCATCGCCGTCGCCTGCCCCATCTTCAGGTAGCTGAAGGCGTTGTCGTAGAGATACAGCACGTAGCTCAGCGTGGCGAACTGCGGCCCGCCGCCGGTCATCATCATCGGCTCGGTGAAGAGTTGCGTGGCGAAGATGATGTTGATGACCAGGTTGTAGAGAATGACTGGGCTGAGCATGGGCAGCGTGACGTTGAATAGCCGCTGCCAGGCGTTCGCGCCGTCCATCTCGGCGGCCTCGTATAGTTCGGTTGGGATGCCTTGCAGGCCGCCCAGCCAGATCGGCAGATACCAACCCATCGTCCACAGGCTCATCAACATGATTGAGAACAACGCGATGTTCCTGTCGCCCAGCCAATTCGGTCCTTGCAAGCCCAGGCTGCTGAGCAACCCGTTCAGTAATCCCGAGCGATAGTTGAACAACCACGCCCACAGCATGGCCGTCGCCACGCCGCTGAGCACGGCCGGCAGGTAATACACCGTGCGGAAGGCCGCCACGCCGCGCAGCTTCTGGTTCATGATCAGCGCCAGCGTCAGCGAGCTGACGATCCACATCGGCACGACGATCAGCGCATAGGTCAGCGTCACCCGCACGGCCTGCCAGAACAGGTTGTCGCTGAACAGCCGCCGATAGTTCTCCAGGCCGACGAAACGCGGGGTGCCGGCCAGCGCATAATCGGTCAGGCTGATGTAGGCGGACACGGCCAGCGGGGTCACCCAGAACAACACGAAGCCAATCACGGCCGGCGCGATGAACAGGGCACAGGCGATCGCCTCGCGCCGGCGCAGGGTGAGCCAGGGCTTGTGGGCGTGGGGCAGGCTGGATTGCATGATCGTCATGATGTAGAGACGCGCCGCGGCGCGTCTCTACATGTCAGATCCATCACGGAATCGGCGGCGTGTCCTTCCGCTGCTGCTCGAAGTAGGGTTTGCCCTCTTTGTCGAGATACTCGACTGCCTGCTGTGGCGTCATCTCGCCGCGGCGCACGTTGTCCACGGTCGGGTCCAGGAACTTGCTGGGGAACTCCCACAGGTTGATGTTGAGCGGGTAAGGCGTGAACATCGGCCCCGGCAGCGAGGCGGCCCTGACGCGCGCGCCATAACCTGCTGGTGCCCAGTCCGGCTTCAACACCTCGTCGGATTCGGCCACGCCCTTGAGCACCGGCGTCTCGTATGCACCTTTGCCGACCAGCTTCTGCCCTTCTTCGGTCGCCGTGATGAAGCGGATGAAGTTCCAGGCGATGTCGGGATTCTTGCTGGCGCTGGCGATGGTGTTGGTGGCGACCATGGTGTTGAGCGCCGGCCGGTAATCCTTACGCATCTTGGGCGTCATCACCATGTCCCACTTGAACGGTAACTCGCGGAACGACCAGCCGGCGTCCCAGTCGCCGCCGCTGTACATGGCCGCCTTGCCCGCGCCGAACGGCCCGGCGTAGTTGCTGTACCCGGAGGCTTCGTCGGGCGTCGGCGCTGACTTGTCCACGTGCGTCAGGTCGTAGTAAACCTGCATCACCCCGATGCCCGTCTCATTGTTGAAGTTGCACGTCTCGGGGAAGGCTTGTGGTATAGCCCAGAAGTCGGCTGGCTTCTGGCCCCACCACATCCAGCCGACGTTGTCGAACGTGGTGCCAAGCTGCACGCCGAACTGGCTGCGGTCGGCCTTGGTCAACTGTTTGGCGGCTTCCCGCACGTCCTCCCAGGTCCAGTCGTCGGTGGGGTAGGCTACGCCGGCCGCGTCGAACAAGTCTTTGTTGTAGTACAGGATTGGCACCCAGGTACCCATGATCAGCGCGACGATCTTGCTGGTGCCGTATTTGGCCTGTACGTCGTCCTGCATGTTCGTGGTGAACTGGTTCGGATCGCTCAGCACCGAGTCGGCCTTCATGTAGCTGGTCAGGTCGAGCAGTTGCCCTTCCAGCGCATAGCGCACCAGGCTGAAGTCGCCGTACATCACATCAGGCGGCTGGCCGGCGGCCATCAACGCAGCCACCTTCTGCCACATCTCATCGTAGGGCAGCACCGTCACTTTGACTTTGGCTTCGGGGTTGGCGGCCTGAAAGGCGTCGCGCATCTCCTCGCGCGACTGGTTGGCTGGCCCGAGGTCGTACGTGAAGTATTCGATCTCGCCCGCTGTCGAGGCAGCAGCGGGAGCCTCGGCCGGCGCTGTGGTAGCCTGTGTTCCCGCAGCCGGCGCAGCTGGCTGCTGTGGAGCGGCTGCGGGCGCGGCACAACCTGCCAGGGTCACTGCGCCTGCGGCCGCGCCGATCTTCAAGAAGCTGCGCCGCGATAGTTTTGATCTATTCATCTTGCGTCCTCCTAACTGTTTGTGTCAACGGATGTGTTCGGATCAACGGACGACATCCGCCGCATCAACGTCTCATCCTTCAACAAGTGGTCTTCGCTCGTAATCACCTCCTCGCGCCAATGGCAAATGAAAGATGACAAATGGCAGATGGTTAACCTGACTTGCGCCGGATCAACTGCGTCGGCAGCACCACGCGCCGTTCACCGGCCGGCTTGCCACGCAGATGATCGAGCAGCAGCTCAGCCGCGCGGCGGCCCATGTCGAAGGCAGGCAAGCGCACGGTGGTCAGCGGCGGCTCCACGTAGCGGGTGAACTCGAAGTCGTCGAAGCCAATCAGCGCGATGTCGTCCGGAACGCGGAGCCCGCGCGCCTTGATCACCTGCAACGCGCCCACCGCGATCACGTCGCTGGCAGCCACGATGGCGGTCGGGCGTGACCTGGCTGAGCGCTGGCGCAACGCCCGCTCGACCGCAGCGCCGCCGCCCTCCACAGTCCAGTCCGGTCCGGATAGGAACGCGATGTGCCTGCCCAGACCGGCGTCGCGCATGGCTGCTGCGTAGCCATCGCGCCGCAGGTCAATGGAGGGCCAACGCTGCACGCTATCGAGAAAGGCAATGCGCTGGTGACCGGCGTCAATCAGCGCTTGCGTCGCTGCCTGCGCACCCTCGAAGTTTGCGGCCATCACGCTATAAGCGTTCGCGCCTTTGACCTCCCGCTCCAGCACAGCGATGGGATGGCCGCTGCGGGCCAGAGCGCGCAACACAGACGCTTGCTGTGCAGCTACGCCGGAGATGAAGACTACGGCCGCGTCCACCTGATGCGTCTCGAACGGCGCGAGAAAGTCTCTGGGCTGCGGCGACGTCGGCAGATAGTTGATGACGAGGCTGTAGTTGTGCTCGCGGGTGACCGACGACAGACCAGCCAGCACCTCGCCGTAGAACGGGTCCGCCAAGCCGCGGGGGTTGGGGTCGGACAACAGGAAGCCCAGCGCTTGGCTGGACTGGCGGCGCATGCCCTGCGCCACGCGGCTGGGCTGATAGCGCAGCTCAGCCATCGCTCGTTGCACGCGCTGCATCGTCTCCGGCCGCATGAACGGCCGGCCATGAATCACGTTGCTGACCGTCTGCACCGACACGCCGGCCGCCTCGGCCACATCTCGGATGTTCGCCATGTCGAATATCAATCCCCCTCCCCAGCGGGGAGGGGCTAGGGGAGGTGGCTACCCTCCGAATAACGCTTCTTTGCCAAAGTAGCGCGGGCGTGGCATGCTCACCCACAGCAGCCGGGCAGGCGCATCGCTCAGCACCTTGACCCAGAACTGCGTGCCCATCTTCAGCAACAACACATCGCCGGCGCTGACGCGCGCCCGGTGCTCTTCCATGAACATCGGCGGGCTGCGCCAGGTCAGGTCCATCTCACCCTCTACCACGTACCACACCTCGTCGTTCCACAGATGCCACGGCGCGCTGATATCGTCTTCCTTGCGCTTGACCGAGAAGCCGGCCACGCACGCCGGGTCGTCGAATTTCAAGTCCTCCCACGACGTGTAGTGCCCGCCGTGCGACTCGAACTTCTGCAATGCATTCGGATCAAACCGTGAAATCTGGATCATGGCGCCTCTATTTGTCCTCGCTCTAGTGCAGGGGGAGAGGGCAGGAGAGGGGGCCTCGCGCCTCCAGTAACCTCGCCCGCGCCTTCACTGCCGGGTTCGCCAGCGCCGCCGGCCACTCGCCGCGCAGCACGCGCGCTGCCTCGTATGCCGCCATACGTCGCACCCGCGCATACGACCCATCGGAGCAATATGCTGCATGCGGCGTGAGGACGACGTTGTCCATATGCAGCAACGGGTTGTCTGGCGCAGGTGGCTCGTGCTCGAGCACGTCGAGCGCCGCGCCGGCAATCCAACCCTCGCGCAACGCCCGAACCAGCGCTGCTTCGTCCACCACCGCCCCGCGGCTGGTGTTGATCAGGAACGCGCCGGGCTTCATTCGCCGCAACTGCGCCTCGCCGATCAGATGGCGCGTGGCCGGCATGAGCGGCGTGTGAATGGAGAGGTAGTCGCTGCTTGTGAGCAACGTATCGAAGCTGCACGGCTGTACGCCGTGCGCGGCAATTGTCTGCTCGCTGACGTAGGGGTCGTGGGCCTGTATGCGTAGGCCAAATGCCTGGGCCTTGGCGGCGACCGAGCTAGCGATGCTGCCGAAGCTGAGCAGGCCAAGCGTCTGGTCGTACAGGCTGCCCATCGGCGTCAGGTCGCGTTCGAGGTGGCGCGGGTCGGGCCACCAACCGGCGCGCGTCTTGCGATCGAGCGCGATCAGTCGTCGCGCCGAGGCCAACAAGAGCAAGAGGGCGTGGTTGGCCACGTCCTCGGTGCAGAAGCCGGGCGTATGGGCGACCGCGATGCCGAGGTCGGTCGCGGCGGCGAGGTCGTAGTGGTCGAGGCCGATGGTGTAGCCGACCACGGCCTTGCAGTGTGTCAATCCTTCCAGCGTGCGCCGATCGAACGACATGAACTCGCTCAGCACCACGTCAGCGTCGTGAGCAACGGCAATCAGCGCGTCGGCGTCCAGCGTGCCGGCGCACACCAGCGTCGCGCCGGCCTCCGCCAGGATGGCCCGCTCGATTGGCAGCGCCGCGTCGCTGTCTGCTTCGGCATGAACGACTTTGAACATGGTTACAACTCGCGCCGGTATTTGCTGTCCGGCGCAAGGGCCAGCACCGGATCCTCATGCGTGATGATCTCCAGCAGCGCCGGCCGGCCAGCATCCACTTCGGCAACGCAGCGCCGGATCGCCGGCGCCACGTCATCTGTCTTCTCGATGCGCTCGGTATAGCCGCCCAGCGCGTCGGCCACCTTCGAGAAATCGCCGGACAGATAGCGCGTGCCGAAGCGCTCAGTCGAGATTGGCAGGAACTTGTCGTAGCCGCCCATCATGCCGTTGTTGATGACGACGGTCAGGATGGGGATGCGCATGCGCACGGCGGTCTCGAAGTCCATGCCCACCATGCCGAACGCCGCGTCGCCCATGAAGTTGACGACCAGCTTATTCGGCGCGGCCAGCTTCGCGCCCATGGCCAGGCCCAGGCCGGTGCCGAGCTGTGTTGTCTTGCCCCAACCGATGTAGCCATGCGGCGTGGTCGCCTCGTAGAACGGCGTCATCTGGTCGCGCGGGTTGCCGGCGTCGTGCGTCATGATCGTGCGCGAGCGGTCGAGCGTTTTCGCCAGTTCCCAGATCACGCGATACGGGCTGACCGGGGTGTCGGACGCTGTCAGCCGTGGCCACCAATCCTTGAGAAAAGCGGCCTTGACAGCGGCGATCTCACGCACGACTTCGTCGCCGCGGCGGCCGTTGGTGCGCAACTGCTGGCGCGCTTCCTCGATCAGTTGCCGCAGCACCGCCTTAGCATCGCCGATGACAGCGTGCGCCACCGGGTAATCTTTGTTGATGTCGGCTTCGCTGTTGGTGATCTGGATGATGGTTTTGCCGGGCGGAATGTTGGCGGCGTAGACCGAACGGGTGAAGCTGGTGCCGATGCCGAACACGACGTCGGCCTTGGCCAGGAAGTGATCTACCGCCCGCGGGCGGGCGTGACCGCCGGCGCCGAGCGCGAGCGGGTGATCCTCGGGGAAGCAGCTCTTGCCGTTGAGCGTGGTCATCACCGGCACAGCGACCAACTCGGCAAACACCTTCAATTCATCCCATGCTTCGGCGAAGAAGATGCCCTGGCCGGCCACAATGACGGGCGACTTGGCGTGGAGCAGGATGCGCACCGCCTCGCGCACGTCGGCCGGGTCGCCCTGCGGCCGCGATGTCCGGGTCGGCAGATAGGCGAAGTCGCCAGCCTCTTCGTTCATCACGTCAGTCGGCACCTCCAACAATACCGGGCCGGGCTTGCCGTTGCGCAGCAGGGTGAAGGCGCGCTGCAACATCTGCGGGACGCGTGTTGCATGATTCACCATCTCGGCCCACTTGGTGACTGGGCGGTAGGCGCGCACCGCGCTGAAGTTGGGCGGCACGCCTTGTTCGCTGCGCTCGTAGCCGCTGGGCAGTAGCAGAATGGGCGTGCTGTCGCCATACGCCTGCGCCACGCCGGCATAGGCATTCTCGATCCCGCCGGCATATTGCAGCGCGCACACGCCGATCTGCCGGCCGTTCCGGATGCGGGTGAACCCGTCGGCGATGTTGACCGCGACGCGCTCGGTGCGCGCCAGCACCGGGCGCACGTCGAGCGAGGCCATCGCGTCAATGATGGCGTTGTCCGGGTAACAGGTGAAACACGTCACCCCTTCGGCCTGCAGGATGTGGGCGATGGCATCTTTGGCTTTCATCGTCGGCATGGGCTTGACCGGTCACTTGAACGTTCAAGCTACAACTGGAATTCTAGAACGAATCGCCAGGCTGTCAATCGTGTGATCGTTGGCGCCAGGGCTGGCCAGAACCAACGGAAATCCAGCAAGGCGCAAATAGAACGCTA
>FWWM01017123.1_pt1 | contig 10623 bp, 12 predicted proteins | sample 2228351 | NCBI WGS metagenome assembly FWWM01 (sample SAMEA103939774, study PRJEB20133) | metagenome
GTGACGCTCGAACTTATGGCGATGGACGGGGCCAAAGAAATCACCCTGACTGACATCGCGAACTTCGTTCCCTCGATGGGGCCGTGGATGATGTTCGTGGGCCGCGGCCCGGTTGGGGCACCGGTCCCCCTGTACCTGTTCCACAACGATTCCCTGCTTCGGGTAACGATTCTGCCGGATGAAGGGGACCACAGTGCCGGACCCTGGGTCCCGGAGCCGGGCGAGGAACTGCCAGATGCGGGAACTAACTGAACCAGTGCGGGGTGAGGGGCCGGTCCCCGCCGAGTTCATGATTATCGGTGAGGCCCCCGGTCGGACCGAGGCCAGAACGGGGCGACCGTTCGTCGGGCCGTCTGGGGTCCGGTTGACCGCCCTACTGCGCTCCATCGGGCTGGACCGTGGTCGGGTGTACATCACGAACCGAATCAAGGTGTTCGCCCGGCCCACGGTCAAGCTCTGCCGGGCCTGGGATTCTGTACTGGCGGATGAACTGGAGCGGGTCCGGCCCCGCATCGTCATCGCGCTCGGTACGTGGGCATCGCGGTTCTTCGTCCCTGATATCCGATTGGCCCGCGACCACGGGGTCCCGGTCGAGGTCGGCGGTCGACTCGTCATCCCGATGTACCATCCCGCGGCCACGCTCCGTAACCCGAACCTGTGGCCCGTCCTGGTCGACGACTTCCGCAAGGTCCCGACCGCCCGGCCCGTCGAGCCGCCGAGCGGGGAGTACAGGATAGGTACCCCGCTGGACGCGGTCGAGTACAGTTCGGCCCATCCCGTCCTGGCACTGGACTTCGAGACCGATAGTCCGATACGGGGCGGCGTGTTCTCCCCGACCGAGGCCCGCCCGATTGGGTTCAGTCTCAGCGGGGCCGAGGGTCAGGGGGTCTACGTACCGTTCCCTGGAGTCGTGGGGGCGGTCGTGCCGAACCACCGTATCATCGCTCACAACGCGAAGTTCGAGTCGACGATGTTATCGGTGTTGGGGGTCGAGCCGCCGGTCATGGATGACACGAAGATTATGGCCTGGCTCCTCGGCTATCCCGACACAGGACTCAAGACGCTGGTCCAGCAGATTCTAGGGCGGCGGCCCGTTCGGTACGAAGAGGTTGCGGTCGACGGCTCGCTCGTCGGCCTGGACCCCAAGAGCGTGGTCGAGTACGCGGCGGCTGATGCCGACCACACGTATCGGCTCTATCGCGTTCTCCGGGAACAACTGGAGTCGTGGGGCCTGGTCGAACTGTACGAACGGGTCGAACGCCCCCTGACGAACATCCTGGCCCGGATGGAGATTCGTGGGGTCACAGTGGCCCGCGAGCGGCTGGAGTCGGCCCGGTCGATGTTCGAGTCGCTGGAACGGGCCGAAGAATCGGCGGCCCACGATTGCGGCGTCCCCGACTCGGTGAACATCGGGTCCGGCGACCAACTATCCGCCTGGCTGGAGTCGATGAACGCCCCGATTCGTTCCCGGACTGAGGTCAAGGGAACTCTTCGAACGGACTCCCTGACCCTGGAGTCCATAGCCGATTGGCACCCCGCGATTCCCCACATCCTGCGGTTCCGCATGTTCCGCAAGCTCCGGGGGTTCGCCGAGTCCTGGGCGCGGTTCTTGCATCCCGACTCGACGCTGCATCCCCAGTTCAATCAAGCGGGGCGGGCCGGGGTCGAAGAGGACGAGGGCGATGGGGCCGCGCCGCCCGGTCGATTGTCCTGCTCATCCCCGAACCTGCAACAGATTCCGCATCATGGGCGCGGTCGGGGGGCCGAGTACGAGCAGTACGGGACCGTACTGCGCCGCTGTATCGTTGCGCGGCCCGGCTATCGGTTCGTGGTCGCGGACATCGGCCAGCAGGAACCCAGGGTGACCGCGGTCGTGGCCCCCGAACCCACGATGCTGATGGACTTCGAACGTGGGGTCCCTATCTACGCGCCGATGGGCCGCGCTATCTACGGGTACGATATCGGGAAGTCGACGCACCCGACCGAGTGGCACACGGCCAAGACGTTCTTCCTGGCCCTCGTGTACGGGGCGGGGCCTGATAAGTTGGTCGAGATAGACCCCCGATTAGGGCGGGATGCCGCTCGACGTGGGTACAAAGCCCTGGTGGAGCGGTACAAGGGACTCGTCGGGTTCTCGAACCGAGTCCGGATGGACGTGAGTGAACAGGGATTCGTTCGGGACTGGTTCGGGCGGGTCCGCTGGTTCCCCGCGATTCTCGCGCCCGAACGGTCGGTTCGGGAAGCCGCGATTCGTGAGGCCTGTAATTTCACGATTCAGGCCCCCGCGGCCAGCGTGAGCAAGATAATCATGCAGCGGGCGGTCGAGCGATTGAGCGGCGTCGACGCCCACCTCGTTCTCGTGGTCCACGATGAACTGGTCATCGAGGCCCACGAGTCGGTCGTCGGCACAGTGATGGACGTACTGGCGACCATCGGGAACGATATCATGCCCATCCCGTTCCCGCTGGAGATTTCGGTCGGTAGTTCGTATGGCGAACTGGAGCGCGTGCTATGAGTTCTGGAAGTCCAACTCGCACAATCCCGGTCTGCGAGGCCGTGAATGGCCGGGTCGTGGGCCGGGTGATTGTGGCCTCCGATGAGGCCGTGTTCGAAAAGAAGGTCCGTTCCTCGACCCACCTGTTCCGGATGTACGATGGCTGGGGAATCGACCGGGGGGTCTGGCGGGCGATTCGCCGCCACATCACCGCAGTCCGGGTACTGGACCTTGATGAGGGGCTGATGTACGAGGTCGGCGCGGACACCTTCGATACCGAGGCCAAGGAGATAGATTACGGTCATGGTAAGCAGCTTGTTCTCCCCCGGCGGTACTGGGCAGTTTCGGAGTTCAATCGCAAGTACATCTCCAAAGTGCCAGACGCCAACGGGGGGGATATCCATGACGAGCAATGATGAACGCCTGATTATCGCGACCGGTGATTGGCAGGTCCCGTTCGAGGACGAACGGGCGATGTGGGTCCTGTTGAACTACATCGAGGATACGCGGCCCGATAGAGTCGTCTTGCTAGGGGACATCCTCGATTTCCCCGGCCTGACGACCAAGTTCACGCGGCGGGCCGCGGACCGGGGCCGGGTCGAGCAGGACATCCAGCAGGCCCGCGAGTACATCCTGGAGATTGCCCGTAGGGTCACGGCGCTTACGTTCATCGAAGGGAACCACGAGGCCCGGTACCGGCAGTATATCGCCGAGTGCGCCCCCGAACTGGACTCCATGACCGACGGGCCGCTATCATTGGCGCGCCTTCTGTCGGTCCCAGGGATGGAGTACATCGGCCCGTACCCAGAGGCCGTACTGATGGGCCGGTTGGTCCTCAAGCACGGCGAGGCCGTCGGTCGGTACGCGGCGGCCCGCGAACTGGAGATGGAAGGGTCCAGCGGGGTCAGCGGGCACATCCATCGGTTCCAGTCGTACTATCGTACCGACCGGTCAGGGGCGCACGCCTGGTACTGTACCGGGTGCCTGTGCAACATCGATGGCCCCAACCTGCCCCCCGGCGAGCATCGGGGGGTCCGCGACCAGCAGCAGGGCTGGTCGACGATTTATCTGGACGACGACGACCGGTTCGCGGTCTACCAGACCGTGGTGATATCGGGGACCGCCATCGCTCCGGACGGTCGGCGGTATCGGTGGCTGAGAGCGAGGGAGTATGAGCAAGAGGGTCCGTAGGATGATTGAGGGGGTACTGGTGTTCTGTGGGCTGATGGCGGTGGGCGCGAGTGGTGTGTACGGGGTGTACTCGGTCCTGAGCGATAATCAGCCCGCCGTTCAGGACGACTCGGTGACCTGCGTTCAGGGCGGGCTGCTGTTCGAGGACGGGATGGGGGTCTTCGTCGCCCCGTATCCCTACGAGCCGCCCCCGCCGGAGTCCGGGGTCCTGGCGATGGCGCTCTGTGGTCGGGGACTGATGTACCACAGCGCGGGCCCGTACGGCGCGAAGGTCGCGAACCAGAATCGGGCGGTCGACTGATGGACATCACCCTTATCTGGATGCTCGCTCTGGGGGCGGCCTACGCGGTCGTCCTGATTGTCTGGCTGACCAGGGGGCGGATATGACCTGCATCTACTGTCGGGAGTACATCCACACGGCTCCCCAGAACCCGCTCTGCGGGATTCTGCACCGGTACCCACGAATCAACGCGCTCGCGATAATGGTCCGGCGCGGTCAACATCCCGATTATGAAGTCTATCGGGGCGAGAAGTTCCTGTACACCCGGCTCCACGGTCCGGGTGTATCGTTCGAATCGGTCTGTTCTGAGATACACCCGCTCGTGTGGGGCGACCCCTGGCCCGGCGACCGCTCAGCCCTGACCCCGGCCCAGATTGCCCGACTGGCCGAACTCGACCGGCAAATCGAGAAGCTGGCTGGCCTGTTCCAGGTGCCGGTCGACGAGCGCAACGTACCGTTGGGTCACGTCGAGCGGGCCGTGGCCTAAGAGCGCCTGGCCCGCCCTGATGTTCGCGCCTCGTTCCAGGTCCACGCGGGCCACGTGCGCCCAGTACCGAATCTTGAGGCTGATGGTCTGGGGGCGAGGCCGAACACCCGTGTATCCATAGCTGAAAGGCTATGGCCCTTGAGGCGCGATATCGTTCTGGTACATCGGGACCAGGCCCCGATTATCAGCGCCGGGTCTTCTTGGTCTTTTTCGGGTAGTGGCCTGGTCGCGGGCGGTACTTCTTGTTCGTGGTGTGCGGCATGGGCATCCTCGATGAACTGTACGCCCCGCCAGTCCGCGAATCGGACGGCGGGGAAGATGGTGGACGCGGGGGGAGTCGAACCCCCAGTGCCGGTCGTTCGACCGGTCGATAGCCCGTCGCGCCCGATTACCAGAACAAATGTCCTAGAGCAGCCCCGATAATCAGGGCCGCCACAATCCGGGCGATGGTCGCTGGTCGTTCGGTCCTGCCTATCACGACTCCCGCGATGAGGATGACCAGAAACCAGACCAGCGGCTCGGTCCGGTGCGACTCGCGCAGAATCTCCGTGACCGGGCGACCAACCGTCCTTCGGATTATCCACTGGTACAGCCTGTTGAGCATGGCTCTAGTCCTGGGTCAGGGCTTCCTGGATACTCAACGATACCGCATCGTGACCGGGGTCCAGCTTCTCCCTGTTCACGGTCACATGGACCCTCGTCTGTTCGATGACCCCGTCCTCATTGATATCGTACTCCATGACCGCCGGGTACACCTGTTCCTCTAGCGTCTCCAGGTCGGTCAGGACCTTCTCCCACGATACCGGGACCCGGCGGCCCTGCTCGTTGATAATCGCCTGGCCGGTCGTGACGAGGACGTCCCATACCCGGATACGACGCGGTCGCAGTACTTGATGCAGACTGAACCCGTACAGCTTCGGACTCACGGTATCGTTCGTGCTGAGCGTGAACCGGAGCTGGATGAACCGCCCAATCGCGTTGGTCTCTGGAGTCGAGACGTTCTCGAAGTACGCGGTCTGGATTCGAGCGGTCCCGGAGAACGTTCCCAGGGTGCGGCTCGTGGCCGGTTCGCCGTCGAGTCCGTATGTGACCGCGATAGTATGATTCGCATCCACGTTCGCGCACCAGATGTCCAGGGCCAGCGCGGCCTTGGGGTCGAACGTCCCGCCGATGTAGATTGAGGTCTCGAACCAGCCCGAACTGGCGATATCGGGGGTCGTGTCGGCCCAGGGGGCGACCGAGTTGGTCGGCAGGTTCCACGTGTACGATTTCCCCGAACCCTGATGAGTCCCCAGGATGTACCCCTTGTTCGCCGCGATAGCCATCGCGTCCACGGTCGCCATCGTCAGGGCCTCGATGGTGTGGACGTGGAGTTCGGGGGCCTCTTCGTTCACGGCCAGCAATCGGAACGTATCGCTCGTGGTCTCCTTGACCACGACCCACAGATTGTACGGGTCGGCGGCCAGGCCACTAATCACGCCGCCCAGTTCCCCGTTCCGGGTCGCCCGGAACAGCCGCCCAATGTTCTGGAGTTCGCCGGGCCGGTATCGGAGCAGTCCGTATGGTCGGACCGCGAGGTACAGCCATCCGTTCCACTCGACCCCGACCTTGAAGTTCGCGCTGTTCAGGTTCACTCGGAGCGTGGCCGTGATGTTCTTGAACCCCGACCGGTCGACCGTGTCGGACTGGTTCGGATAGAACTGCTGGAACTCGTACAGGCCGTCTTCTTTCCCCACGATGAGCGTATCGGCGAATCCGTGCAACTTCGTAATCTTCGCGGTCGTCTCGCCGACCTGGATGGGGTTCGACCAGCTCGTCCCGCCCCCGTTCTGCGGGGTCGGCGTGTTCGCGACCGACGTATCGGTCTCGGTCTTCCACAGTACGGTCGACCCCGACCCCGACCTGGAGACCGCCCAGTATCCGGCCTTGTCATCGGGTGATGTCCGGGTAGAACCGGTCCAGACCCCGGTCGTATCGCGATATATGTACTTCTGACTTGTACCACCTGCCGCGTACAGCCGCCTGTCGAACGATACCAGGTCGGTCATTGCGGCATCCGCAGATGCGAACGCCGGGACCCAGATGTTGTTCGTGGCGTCCCAGTACACCACGACCTTATCGAACATCGCCCAGGTCTTGCCATCGTGGTACGCGATGGCAGCGGGGACCGAGCCGCCTGGTAGGGTCGTCGTGATGGTGGAGCCGGTGTACGTCATGTTCCACTCGTCGACGGCGTACACGTCGTCGGTCTCCACAATCGAGGTTGTTTCCAGTTCAATGCGTACGAACGTGGTTGCTGGGTCAATGGTCCGTGTGACGGTCAACTGGGTCCAGGAAGTGCCGACCCCGCGGTCTGTCCCATGCGTCGTTCCCGCACTGTCGACCAGGTTGACGCGAAATATCTCCGCGGTCGCCCCGGCCAATTGCCTGACCCAGACCGTCACCGTGACCGAGCGCCCCTGCAACGCGGTCGGGTTGCGAACGTTCTGTTGCATGACGACACCAATGCACGCTGTACTGGCCGCCAGCCTGAACCCATATGCCCCGCGGTATGGCGCTGACGTATCTGCCGACTCGTCGACGCTATCGTTGAACGTCCATCCGGTCAATGTTCCCTGTTCGGCCCCCGGATTCTCGATGAAGTACTCCTGCATCGCCCCGGTCGATTGGGCGGTCAGCTTCGGCCCCAGAGCGGCGACCCCCTCCCATCTCAGGTCAACCTTATCGCTGATACTGTACCGATGCGCCCCCTCGCGATGGTACGGACTCAGAGCGCCCTCGTGCCAATCGTCCTGGGAGAACACGAAGTCAATCCGGGGGTCGGCGTGGGTCGCCTGGAACGGGCCTTCGGACTGGCGCTGCGGGACGACGCTGATTCGTCGTTCGCTGAACAGCATTCGCCCCGACTCCTGGTCGTTGGCAATCGGCAGCACCAGTTCCACGTTCCCGCCGGTCTTGCGGTCCCTGAGTACTATCGTTCTAGGGGCCTTCATCTAGACCACGCGCTCCAGGGCCTCGACGACCTCGCCCAGGTCGGCGAGCGATTGCACCGACCGCGGCCCGGTCGGCGTGTCGACCACCAGGTCATTATCCACGACCCGGAACCGCAGCCCCTCGATAATGGCTTCGTTGTTCTGGGGGGCCGTGTCGACCCCCAATCGTTCCTTGAGCAGTTCCCGGAGCCGGGCTGCTAAATGTACGTCTCGGAACTTGCGCCGCTCGCCTGCCGCGGCCTTCGCCGATTCTCTTAGACTCATGTTCACCACCTGGGGTACAACGCGATGGCTCGTTCTGTACCCGACCCGCGCCCGTTCCGAATCAGTCCCTCGGCCTGGGTCCTCAGTACCCCGGCCAGTTCCCGAATCCGCGCTCGGTCCGGTTCCGTCAGGTCCGCCATCTCCCGCTCCAGGATGAGCGCCGCCGCAATCTTGGCGATAATCAAGGAATCGTGATGCCCGACCTCGACCACATCGGTGTCGGCGGTCGGGAGTCGGAGCGGCCCGGTCACTGGAATCCAGAGTCGGTACCCATCTGGGACCGCCTGCTTGAGCCGAATCACCCCAATCTGCTTCGACTCGGTCGGGGATGCGGGTTCGCGGTACACGTAGAAATCGTACTCGACCGGGCGATGCGGCCCGCCGGTCCGTACCGTTTTATCGGTCGGGTTGACCATGACCGGCTGGATAAACACCTCATCCGGGCCGTCCGGGGCCAGGTCGACGGGGAACGGGTACTCATAGAACAGCGGCCCGCCCGATACCCAGACCGCGCCCACATCGCCCTGCACGCTCCCGCTCACCTTGACCGCGATGTTCATCGCGGACCGCCCGATGGTCAGGGTCTTCTCGACCAGTTCCCACTGCCCGTTCCCGGTCGCGTCGGGCGTCGACCCCACGCTCGACCCGTTGGCCTCAATCGAGGCGCGGAAATCGGCCCCGGTCGCCCGAATCACGGCTCTGAGAACGACAGATGCCCCGGCCAGGTCCGATAGGAACGCCCGGTACGGGAGGTTCAGAGTGATGCTGGCCCCGATGCCGAGTCGGGCCGCCACGTTCCCTGGAACCACGATATCGGGGTCTGCGATGGCCTGGAGCCGGGTCACGGTCCCGGTCCGCAACCAACCGTCGAGCGTATTATCGTCGCTCCAGTAATCGAACGCCGCGTTGTAAATCGGACTCCCGGTGAGCCAGTGATGCACCCAGAACCGCCGCACCAGCACCCCCCGGTCGTACAGTTCCAGCAGGGCCTCATCGATTGCCCGGTGTATCACAGTCGCCGAGAACGGGAGGACCTCGTAGTTCAGGGTGTCGGGGGCCGCGGACAGGGCGGGCTGGAAGGTCACAGTACCGCTCGATTGGGTCGAGTCGGTAATCAGAAGGTCCGTGAACGATGCCCCGGACGATAGGTAGACCCAGGCCCCGATTAGCTGATTGTCGTGAAACCGCGTCAGGTTCGCGTCGACCAGGGTTGTGGTCGACCCGCCGGAGTCGGCGGTCCCCGCCTCGAACAGGCCGGGGTCAATCTGCTGAGCGACTTGTTGGCGGATTTGCGTTCGTGTTCTCATCTAGGTGATAGTCGGGCTGTTCCCCGCCGCGACCCTGTTCGTCCCGTTCAGCGAATCCTCTTCAAGACGTCCCCGACCTTGGCCCCCGCAATCGCGGCGACGAGCGCGACTGCGATGGTGAACAGGAGACCGTCGTGGCCCTGGGCCAGCGCCCAGGTCTCCATAATCGTGATGCTGCTTATCGCGGCGAGCGGGACGATAATCTTGGACATCAGATTCCGACTCCAAGTAGCATCAGGGTACTGGGCGGCAGGGTGACCTGGGGCGGAGTCCACGCCGCGATTCCTCGGTACAGCCGCCCAATCGACAATCGGTCGGGCGCATCTATCGTACTGTCGAGGGCGACGGCCCGCGTCAGCACGTACCACTGCTGTACCTGCACGACCGACCCGCGCTTTTCGACCGTATCGACCGCCATACTACGCCCACTTGTTCCGGGTGAACGTGGTCCCGTCGTCCGAGACCGACGATGTCGCGATGCTGGCCGTGTCGCCGTCGTTCCTGACCGCGGTCTGGGTCGCGGTCTGGGTAATCTTGTTACGGGCCAGGGTGAACAGCCAGCCGATTTTGTCTTTGAGGCTCGATGTGGCGCTCGGAACCGATGCGGGTTCGCTGTACGTATCGGTCGCCAGACCATCTACGACCTCGGCGTTCACGTCGGCCTTGGCCTGAGTACCTAGCTGGTTGGCCTGGGCCTGTACAAGCTGCCCGGTCAGGGCAAGAGGCGCAGTACCGAGCCACTGTACCAGGTCGATTTCCAGCTTGTCCGACCCCGCGATAAGGGAATCGTACACGTTCGCAGGCACGACCACGAACCGCTTGCTTACGTACAGAGCGCCGGTCACATGGATGTAGACATCTAGCGACCCCAACGTGTTCGTATCGGTCGCGTTGAGCGTGACGCTGTACCAACCGTTCGCATCGTGGGCCGGTGCGGTCGTGTCGTTCTTGGCGGCCAGCGCCCCGCCGTTCTTGGATATCTTGACGTCAGCGGCCCCGATGGTCAGGGCCGTCTCTTCAGTGTTGCCGTCGGTGGAGTCTAGGAACGGCCCCATCCGGAAGGTGACCGCCGTGTCCTGCTTGAGGAACATCCTAGTACCTCATGCTGGCATAGTGGTGCTGCAAGACGGGGATGGACACACTGGGCGCGGCCCCGTCACCAAAGGCCAGGTACTCAATCTGGCGGTCGTTGGCGTCCGCCGTGGTCCAGTTCAGGGTGAATCCATCCGAATCCAGGCTCGCCAGGTCGGCCTCGGCGTCCAGGGTTGGGGTCCCCTCGGTCAGGAACTTCAGGACCCTGGCCCGGTCCAAGGCCTGGTCGGACACGGTGAACGCCTGAGCATCGGCGTCGCCGAACCAGATGGAACCACGGGCCGTCGGCCCGGACGCGGCCCCGATGCAGCCCCGCATGTTCGCAGCGCTGCTGAAACCGCTGTTGATGAGGGCTGACAGCAGCATGACGCCCCTCGGTTGGAAGCCTATGCCCGTAATCCCCTGGGTCCCGGTGCTAGTGGGCTGATTGAACGTGCCGACCCGGTACGCGCCGCCCCGCAGGGCCAGATAGTAGAACCAGCGTTCACTCCCCGCCACGACCGACCAGTTCAGGG
>FWWM01017125.1_pt1 | contig 10621 bp, 9 predicted proteins | sample 2228351 | NCBI WGS metagenome assembly FWWM01 (sample SAMEA103939774, study PRJEB20133) | metagenome
CAGGGGATTGAGAACATTTTAAGGAGGGTTGATAATGATGAGCTTAGGGGTGTATTAAGAGGAGTTGTCAATTTTGTGGGTATGGAAGAGATGGTAGTAGGGATAGTTGATGGTAGTCATATGGGAGGGGTAGGAGTGAGTGTATTTTGTGGACTTAAGAGAGGGGAGGCGTTTGTAATAGATTACGAGGAGTATGAAGGTAGAGGGTATGAGCTCAGAGGGAGTCGTAATTTGATAGAGAGGGTGCTTGAGGAACGCCCAGGTAAGATAAAGATTATACTACTTGATGGGTTATACTACTGCGGTGATTTGATAAGGAAGTGCAAGGGGAAAGGGGTTGATATAAAGGACTAAAGAGGATAGGTTAGTGGTTATTGATGAATTGGAGAATTACATTCGTCTTTTTGAGAAGGGATATGAAGGGATATGTTGCCATGAGAGTGGGTATGATTATGAGAGGGGAGAGAGTTTTGAAATCTGGAGCAAAGTTATATGGGATAAGAATGTTGGGATGGCGATGAAGGTTTGTAAAGTTGTTGAAGAGAAGAGAGAGGGGGAGAAGGTAAAAGTAGAGGTATATTATGTTATAACCACGGATTTGGAGTTAAGTGGGAAGGAGATGAGAGAATATGCCATAAAGAGGTGGAAGATAGAGAATAACCTCTTCAGGGACCTTAATCAGAAATTTGGAACAAAGCACAAATACTCCTCTAACAAGTTAGTCCAGTTAAACATACTTTCTCTTATCTTCATAGCATGGAACATAATAAACTTCATCAAAGTCAACCTACCTCCTTCACTCCTCCCAAGAGGGATAACCGGGGAAACTAAAATACACATAATCCTGGTCTGGTTGGCTAAAGTGTTAGTAATTCCTGAGGAAGGCTTCACTTGAATAGGTAATAGTCTTATCCAGTTCGATAATATTTTCTTTTAATTGCCTTAATCGAGGGGATTATAATCCCCCTCCCCTCTTCTTAAAAAAATAGGGGTATCACTAGGGGGCTCCGCCCCCTATGAAATCTCTTAGGGTGGGAGGGTGGGAGTTGCCCTAGATGGATGCTAATAAAAACTCTAATACCCAGAATCTAAAATACAATGGTAAGAACTTCTAAAAATAGATGTTGAACTCTAGAAAGTGATTTTGAATTTTATGAAATATTACACTCAGGTATGGAAACCTCTCTCAAATTACAATTTTTTTAAATTTATCTAGGTAATCCGAAAATTTATTGAGGTGATATGGTGCGTTTATATTATACCTTGATATCTGTCTTTGTTATTTTTTATAACTCATGGGCTGTTCAGGTTTACCTAAATTTTGATAAAGAGGTTTTCAGGATAGGTGAACCTATAGAGGTTACTTTTTCTGTTGTCAACAATGATAATACCGATTTTAGTTTTTATTTATACGATTACCTGTATAAGACGTTTTTCTTTGACGTGAAATCAACAAAAAATTACTCTCCTGAGTATACCTTTGAGTTTTCCAGAAGACACTCTTTTGTAATGGATGTTGGCAAGAGGTTAATTCTCCTGAAACCTATGGAATCCTTTTCAGTGAAAATAGATATATCAAAGATATATGAGTTTAAAGAAGTAGGAGGTTACTATATAGTAGGTATTTTTTCTCCAGACGGGCTAGCTGATACAATTTACGGACTTTCTACACAAAGATATAAAATTTTCTTGAAACCCCCTTCCCCTGTTGAAGAGGAAATTGAGAAACTAGATAAGGAAAAAGTAGCTAGAAAGCAACAACTTCCAGGTTTGCCACCATACGAAGTGGTTAGAAGAATGCTTGAAGCAAGAAAAATCAAAAATGAAGAAGAATACGTTTTGTATTTTGATTTCGAAAAGCTAATATCTGTATTTCCAAGTTTCTCAAAAAGGTATAACGAAGCGTTAACAGTTAGCGAAAAATTAAAAGTAATCGAAAGATTTAAAGACTATTTTGTTTCATATTGGGGCGATACTATACTATCATACGATGTTAAAAGAACAGAAATAGAAGGTAATCAAGCTAAAGTAGTAGCAGAGGTTGAATTTGCGTTGAGAAATACATCGTATAAACTTAGATATACCTATAGTCTTTACCGCTCCTATGACAACATATGGTATATCTACTCCTATGAAGCTGTTAACATAAAGTAGATTTTTACACAGCTTCTATTATAAACAAAACATCGTCTTTTTTTACTGTTTCTGAGTTTTTCTTCAGAATTTTGACTACTTTACCTGCAACAGGCGATTTTATCTCGTTCATCACCTTCATAGCTTCAACAATACAAAGAGTTTGCCCAGGATTTATGTGTTCTCCTTCGTTGACAAAAGGTGGAGAACTCGGAGAAGGGGATCTGTAAAAAGTACCGTTTATGGGTGATTTTACCCTAGAGAATTTTGTCTCATCTGTGAATTCGTCTTTGGATTTCTTAGAGGTTTGAAGAGGAGTTTTGTGAATTTGCGCTTGGGGCTGGGGAACATTACTCTGATGAAGTGTTTGTAATAACATTGGTTGATATGTAGGATTAGGTATGAATAGCGGAGTAAGTTGAGGTGTCTTCTTAGAAAGTTTTATTGATAGCTCTGGAGTTTCTATATTTAGTTCAGCAAGATTGTTCTCAGAGAAAATTTTAGATATCTTTTCTATTGTTTCTATAGGAATTTGATGTTTCTGAGTTGACATAAATCCTCCAATTCCGATGCTGATCTATTATACATACTTGTTTTTTTCTGTTTCAACTCAATATCCAAACCTCTAGAATATTCTCTTTCCGTGAAAGGGCGCAAATTATTGGAAACAGGGATCGTTAAGGGACTACATCCCCTTTTTGTTAGGGAATTTTCCTTTAAATAGAAATTTCTGTACTCTGGTTTGAATATATTGACTTTTCTAATGTATAATTTATAATGTATTTGAATATGTCTACAAGGGGAAAGAACAACATAAAAAAGGACAGAGAAGCTTTATATTTTGATGCAAAAGAGGTTAGGAATTCTCTGTATCCGGAAGTTTTGAAGATAGTTTCTGATATGGGTTACGAGTTAGTAGACTTTGACGTAAGGCATGGTAAAAAAGTCGAAGTCAGCCTTGAGATATACCATAAGGAGAAGAATATTTCCATAAGAGATTGTGAAAAGGTTTCTAATGTTATTTCCAGGGTTCTCGATGTCAAGGACCTTATCCCAGTCTCTTACAATTTAGTGGTTAGCTCTCCGGGTGCTGATAGGGTTTTGAGAACAGATAGAGATTTCGAGATTTTTGTTGATAGAGATGTTGAAGTTAGAATTAAAAACTATGATCATTATGGACTTACTTCGGACTATGTCGTTGGCAAACTTGTTGGAAAGGAAGGCGAGATAGTCAAAGTTTTTTCGGAAGGTAAGGAAATTTGGTTTGATTTTTCTGATGTACGGAATATTAGGCTTTATTTCGATATCCACAAGTATTTGAGAGGTGTTTAAGGTTTATGAGTGCTTTGAGTAATATAAAAGAAGTTTCCAAAATGTTGGATTTGCCAGAAGATCTTGTTAAAAAGATGATAGAGAAGGCTTTAATCGCAGGATATAAAAAAGAGTTTGGTAAAGAATACGATAACGTTGTAATTGGATCAAGTGAGGATCTAAAAAAACTCGAGGTGTTTTCTATTAAAAAAGTAGTCGAAGAAGTCAAGGACCCTGTTTTAGAAATCTCCTTGGAAGAGGCCAGAAAGTATGCTAAAGATATTAACATCAATGAAACTATAAACATTCCCGTTGATATCACCAAGTTTGGAAGACCTGCACTTGATGTTATAAGAAATACTCTGATTCAGGAGAAGATTGAAATAGAAAAAGATAAGATAGCTTCTATAATAAGAGCCAAGATTGGAGACATTGTTACGGGGAAAATTACTAACATAAGAAACAGAAACATATTTGTAATAATCAACGTAGGTAGTGAGAAAATAGATGGTATATTGCCTTACGATAAACAGTTACCAGACGAATACAGAAACTACAGAGTGGGTGACAACATAAATGCTTTGGTAGAAGACGTTATCTCTTCCGAAGAGAATGATCAGAAAGCAAAAAGAAAAGGTGTTACATTTAGTGATTCAAAAGCTTTATTGTCGAGAGTTTCTCCTGAATTTGTAAAAAAACTCTTCGAGAATAACATTCCTGAGGTTCAGAAAGGATTAGTTGAAATAAAGAGTATAGCTAGAATACCAGGTGAAAGATCAAAAGTTGCAGTATATTCTAAGTTTCAGGGGGTTGATCCTGTAGGTGCTTGTATAGGGGTAGGTGGTAGTAGGATATTATCAGTATCCAGGGAAATAAGTGGTGAAAAAATAGACATCGTCCTGTGGAGTGATGATTTGCTTTCATTTGCTAGAAATGTTTTTGGTAGAGATGCAGTTGAATATGTGGAGGATAGAGGAAGTGAGGTAATAATAAGGATTTATGAAGACAGATTTGATGTCATTGGCAAAAAATCTATAAACATCAAGTTATTCGAAAAACTAATAGAAAAAAATGTTAAGGTTATTGCGGTAGATGTTAGTAGTGAGAAGAAAGAAATATTTATTGATAAAGACGAGATTGGTGAAGATACCTATGTTGATTACCTACCTATAGACAAAAGTGTAATAGTTAAGCTAAAGGAGAAAGATATAAAGACTATAGGTAAACTTGTTGAAAATTTACCAAATCTGAAATCTTTAGGTTTTTTACCTAAGGAAATCTCACATATAGTTGAAATTGTAAATGAGTATATTGAGGTTGAGGTAGAGGAGGAGTAAGTATTTTATGGATGATTACAAGAAAAAAATAAAAGTTAAAATAAAGTTGAAGAAAAAAACTTCTGATGAGGTTCTATCGCAGGAAGCAAAGTTAGCACAGACTCAAGAAAGTTACGAAAAGTCTATAGCAGAAGAATCAACTTTTTCTCAATCTCAGCCAGATATAGGATATGTCGAAAGAGCAGAGAGAGAGAAAGAAAAATTGAGTTTTAGAGATAGTAATCGGGAATTTAGAAGCAGAAATTTCTATTCGAATAGAAGAGGTCAGGTAGAAAGTGAAAAAGAAGTTAGATACCAGGAAAGAAGCAGAAGCTTTGATAAGAGATATCCTAGAGAATTAGGGGATAGAAAACAACAAGGAGATCAGAGGTTTAGGGACAGATACAGAGCTGGTTTCAGAGACACTAGGGGGGATAGATATAGTAAAACAGATGAGAGAAAGGTAGATAGATTTAAAGCAAGTCAAAGTGATAGCAAAACAGTTAGAAAGATCTCTCTCGCCGAGAAATTAGGTGTTAAGAAATCTGTTACTCCACCTACTCCTGTCCAAAAGGTACACAACAAGTTTGCATCAAGGTTTAGGGCAAAGAAAAAAGAAGTTTTTGAGGAGGTAGAAGAGCTTTTAGAAGAAGAAAGGAACATTAATGTTAATTTAGGTAGTCAAAAAGTTGAAAAGTATGCTGTTCCTGAAAACATAGAAATTCCAGAGGTGATAACTGTAGGTGATTTTGCTAAGAAGCTAAACCTAAAAAGTTCGATAGTAATAGACAAGCTTGCGGAATTGGGACTTGAAGTTGTGATAACTGATAAGATAGATGCAGACACTGCTTCTATCATAGCTAGTGAATTTGGTTGTGAGGTTAGAGTAAGGTCAATATATGATGAGATAAGGATTGAAGAAGAGCCTGATGACCCCAGATACGTTAAGGAAAGGGTGCCTGTTGTGACAGTCATGGGACATGTTGACCACGGTAAAACGACATTACTAGATGTTATAAGGAACACTAATGTCGCTGCTCGAGAGACTGGGGGTATTACTCAGCATATAGGTGCTTCGGTTGTTGAGATAAACGGGAAAAAAATAACATTTATAGACACCCCAGGACACGAAGCGTTTACTGCTATAAGGGCTAAAGGTGCGAAAGTCACGGATATTGTTATCTTAGTCGTTGCCGCAGACGATGGAGTTAAGGAACAAACTATAGAAGCTTTGAATCATGCTAAAGAAGCAGGTGTCACAATAATTGTTGCTATCAATAAGATAGATGCAGCAGGCGCTAATCCAGAAAGAGTAAAACAACAGTTATCTAATTATGGATTGATACCAGAGGAATGGGGTGGGGATACTATGTATGTCGAGGTTTCTGCACTTAAAAGGAAAAATATAGATAAACTTCTTGAGGCTATATTGCTCCAGGCTGAGATTATGGAGTTAAAGGCTGACTACCATAAGAAAGGTATAGGATATGTCATAGACTCTAGGATAGATCCGGGTAAGGGGACTGTGTTTACACTCATTGTAAAAAACGGAATTGTTAAGGTTGGTGATAACTTTGTTGTAGGTAATACATACGGCAAAGTTAGGGCTCTTTTTGATGACAAGGGAAATAAAATTGACCAAGTTACCCCGGGGCTTCCTGCTGAGGTTCTCAGAGCAGAATCTTTACCTGAGTTGGGAGCACAGTTTAATGTAGTCGAAGATGAAGAACTCGCCAGAGATATAGCAAAGAAAAGAGAATACCTTTCGAAAGTGGAAGGAATAAAAACCCTTTCTAAGAAAGCTTTAGACGCGTTTTCTGATAAAAAAGAACTTAAATACATAATCAAAGCAGATGTCATAGGTAGTGTCGAAGCTATAAAGTATTCCTTGGAAGGGTTAAGCGTTGAAGATATTTCTGTTAGGATTATACATTCAGGTGTTGGTCAGGTAACTGAAAGTGATGTTATGCTTGCTTCTACTGCATATGCGACCATATTAGCTTTCAGAACTAGAGTCGATACAAGAGCTATAGAAACTGCGGAAAAAGAAAAGGTTAAGATAAAAAAGTATAACATAATCTACGATCTTATCGAAGATGTTAAAAAAGATATAAAAGGATTAAAAGAACCTATACTTGCTGAGAAAATTTTAGGTGTTGCTGAGGTAAGAAAAGTATTCAATATAAGCGGAGTAGGAGCTGTTGCAGGGTGTTTTGTTAAGCAAGGTGTAATACAAAGAAAAGCTAAGGTAAGAATATATAGGGACAACAAACTTGTCTTCGATGGCAATATAAAATCTCTCAAGAGACTCAAAGACGATGTAAGCGAGGTAAAAGAAGGTTTTGAATTTGGTATCTCATTTGAGAATTTCAACGATATAAAAGATAACGATGTAATAGAGTGCTATACAATGGTTGAGCAGGAATCTTGATATGAGAGTTCTTGTTATAGGTCACGGTGATTTTGTAGACACAGTATGCGATAAACTTGAAGAAAATAAAGATAAGGGAAACATAAGTTTCTTCCTAATCACGAAATCTGCTAAAGAAAGAATGCTCACCGAAAATTACGAGATTGTTTCGGATTATTCTGTTATCGATGAAGAATTTCTTCAAGATAGAGAAATTGAAGGTTTTGACAGAGTTATTATTTCCCTTCCTGAAATAAACCTAAATGATGCGGTTTCAATAGTATCTTTTTTAGTATCTAAAGATATATCTGTCTTAGTTGTTGTTCCTAAAGCTAAATATAAAAAGGTTTTTGAGAACCTCGGCGCAGAGGTAATTATACCAGAGGTTGAATCAGCTATTAGGGTTATCCCTGACATATTATTTAAATCAGGCCCAGTCGAGTTGATAATGCCTTTTCTTGAAGACTATTATATCGCCCAGGTAAACTTACCCGATAACTCCAGATATATAAACAAACAAGTTAGGGAAACAAATTTTAGAAAAGATTTTGGAATAAACATAATATTTGCCTATCAAAGAGCCTTTATTCCTATGGACAATAGTAAGTTTAGATTTCGGATTTCAAAAGTCGAGATAACACCTACTACTGTTTTGACACCGAATATTTCCCTTATAGTCGCTGGTACTTTAGAATCTATAAGAAGGTTTGTTGATGCTCTTATGCATGAAAGTTAATTTCTATCACTAGCGAATTTGATGATTCTCTGATGAGTTTTCCTATGTTAAATCTTTTTACATCCATTTCTTCTATTTCTAAGATCTGTTCCTGAATTTCTTCGGATGTTACAATGAAAAATGTATCTCCATCTTGAATTTTGTTAAATTCGAAATACCTTTTATGCTTAGGCATAGGAATGAGAGATTTCTTGTTTGTAAAAAGAAATATACAACTTTTACCATCATTCACTATTTTCATTAACATTTCTGATTTAGGTATGAATCCAGTGACTATACTTATATCTACATCCATTGGTGAGAGTAAAGAAAATATATTTCTTATCTCTCTGGGGAGTCTCTGTATGTTTATTCTATTTGTCCAGAAATAGTATTCTAGAAACCCTTTACATATTGATAATATTACACTACTATAGAGTGAAATATCATTTACCCATACTATACAGAAGTATGTGCCTTGCTCAGTTTCTTTATGTTTGTAAATTACAGGTTTTAGGAGGAAATATTTCTGGTTATAGATAACCTTTATATCATAAAGTTTAGATGAAAATTCTTTAGGTGGAATTACAATTTGGCCTAGCACATTTATCCGTTGGTTCGTCAGTGTTTTGCTTAGGAGTTTTGTGTTGAAAGAAGATTCTATCAAAGCTCTTATGTATTCACTCAGTATCTTAGCGGCTATGTTAAGCTTTATTAAATCATCTTTTTCTGTTACTCCTGTTTTCTTTTTTCCAAGCAATACTATCCCAAAAAACATTCCCTTATGCTTTAGTGTTATTATCAAACTGGCGTTTTGTATTCTTGTAATTTCAGGAGTAGAGTTCCTTTTAGATAAAATTTCATCATCTTTGAAGTAGTTTTTTATTTCTTCCACTTTTACAACATGGGAAGGATTGTAATACAGGTACTCCTTGAATCTTCTGGACAGTAGCCTTCTAGAAATAAACTGAGAATAAGTAAATCTGAAAATTTCTCCGAAATTGTTTAAGAACCACCATAAGCTTTTGAAATCCAATATATTTCCTAGACTTCTGAAAAATATATCTGGTAGTGTTTCTTCTTCCTTAGATTCGAATTTAGACTGTGCTACTTTCTCTATAGGGCTATAAAAATAAATTATAGATACTACTATTGACGCCAATATTGAAGCTATTATTTTCAATTCTATCTTTACATACTTAGGCAATAAGTTGAATATGAAAAGAAAAGTTACCACTAGTATTATGGAGAGTATTATTATCGATAAGAATCTCAAAGCCATTTTTTCTAACACTACAGTTCTTTTCCTCATTAGGAAAATCAACACAAAAACAGGATATCCTAATATTATGGTTGGTATCATCCACGATTCTAAATAATACCTGTGTGGGATAAAAATGGCTATTGTTGACGGAATTACGAGAAACGCCACAGATGCTATAACAAGTGGCAGTATTGCTTCTCGCGTATTGTATATTTTTAGTTTTTTTGACCTTATTAAGTCATATATAGGCATTACTATGGCGAATATACCTGATATGCCTGAAAATGTGAAGTAAAGGTTCTGCATACTTATAACTTGACCAGGTGAAGATAAAGCTATTATCGATATTATCAAAAATGACACAGATATAGAAAGAGCAGTGGAATTAATTATCAGTCTTAAATCTTTTGTAAATTTCTGGAATGGGAATACCAGAAATAAGCTTATTATAGCAAATGGGAAGAAGGCATATGCTATCCTTTCTGTAAAAACAAAAACCAGGTTGTAGGGTGTAAAATATATTGAAGGAGTTGCTATGAAATTAATCCCAAAAAGCGTAGAAGCTAAAAACCATAATATAGATTTTTTTGATTGGTTTCCTAGTATAACTATTATGCCCATGACTAGAAGCAATAAACCAGCTATCTGCCACGTAAATACAGTGTAGAAATAATCTAGAATCGAAAATTTCACCGCATACCATTCAGCTTTGTAAATTCTGTCTTTAACTAAGTATTCTACCTCAACTTTATACTGGGTGTTTTTGTTTTTTTCTATAAAATCCCAGAATTCCTTTGGAGATTTTATTTCCTGATTATTTATCTTGTAAAGTATGGCATCCATTGGTATTCTGTTTTCTTTTGCAGGCCACCAGTTTGGTGTATCAAGAATAGATATGGCATTGTTGTGGTATATCAGTAAACCTGGGAAATATCTTTCTATTATACCACTTACTTTAAAAAATGTGTAGTATATTATCGAAAAAGCATACAAGGTTATAATAAATATCATCAACTTCGAAAGTATTATTTTTCTGAGTATTTCATTCATTATATGAATATTATATAACTTATTTTTTCTTTTCAATGATATTTCTAAGTTTATCAGGAATTTCTACTTAAGAAAAATTCTTATAACAGATGTATAAGAGGAATGGGAGCAAATTAAGGGTTGGGTTGGAATTGCTCACTTTAGCGGAGTCTGAAAATTCTAAAATAGAAATCTCTGCTAAGTTTATTGAAAAACTTTCATACTCGTAGAATAAAAACTTCAATATCCTTGTTTCTTTTTTTGTAGTTAAGATAACACACTACACCTAATTATTGTTTTAAAGTTTTTCCCCTCTAAGATTACTCCTTTTTCTAAGAGATAAGTGTCTCTTTCTTTAGGCTAAAGCTATTTTTTCTTTGGGTTAAGTAACTCTTATTTGCTTCTTAGCATCCTATTTAGGGTAACTTCCTCCCACCCACCCG
>FWWM01017126.1_pt1 | contig 10619 bp, 13 predicted proteins | sample 2228351 | NCBI WGS metagenome assembly FWWM01 (sample SAMEA103939774, study PRJEB20133) | metagenome
GCGCTCCATGGCTCGGAATTCCTCCTCATAAAGAATGCCGTCTTCGTAGCGCACGCCGAGGATGAGCGTGAACTGCTTGCCGGCCCTCCAGGCAGCCGCATCGCTGAGCATCGATCGGAAGGGCGCGATGCCGGTCCCGGTGGCCACGAAGACCGAATCGCTGACCGGGTCCCGGAGCCGGAAAGAGCCGAAGGGCCCGGTCATCGGCACGCACCGGCCGGGCCGGAGGGCGAACAGGTGGGGGGAGAAGCGGCCCAGGTTGACGCGGTTCAGACACAGTTCAAAGCGGTTGCGGTTAGGGGCCGAGGCCAGCGAATAAGCGCGGGTGACCTTGATGCCGCCGACTTCGTCCGTTAGAGACACAAACTGCCCCGGCACAAAGTCGAAGCGCTCCACTTCCAGCGCTTCGAAGACAAAATGCCGGACCTCCGGACCTATGTCTCGGAACTCGATCAGCCTGGCCAGCAGCTTCTCACCCCTCCCGCGCCTCAGCCGAGCGCTTCTCTGGCCCGCTGCAACAGCACTTGCGCCAGCGCCGGGTGCCCGTCCATCGGCGCGGCGATCTCGATCGGCACGTTGCTATGGATGCGTGACGCCTGCTCGGCGATGCGCGGCAGGTCGACGGCGGCGTGCCGGCCCAGCGTCAGGAAGTACGGAATTACAACGATGCGTTCGGCCCCCCGCTCCACCAGGCGGCCGACCGTGGTGACCAGATCGGGCGGGGCGCAGTCCAGAAACGCCACCTCCACCAAATCGTAGCCGCCCGCCTGCGCCATCTCGGCCGCCACCGCCCGCACCGCATCATTGGCGCCGTCGATGCGCGAGCCGTGCGCAAAAACTATGAAACCCGTCTTCAACCTTCTCTTTTACCTCCAGTTTCGCACACCGCGGTGACGCGCGCCGGTCAAAGCTCAGGGCACGATCAGCGACTGCTGCTGCGAAAGCCCGGCCTCGCTTATGCAGCTCCGCAGGAAACCCAAAAACGCCCGGCCGCGCCGGCGGCCGTTGTTGTGCCGGTACTCCAGGCGTTGGAGGAACACGAGCACGCCGAGCACGTCTTTGTCCCGGACGGAATGCACGCCGCTGCGCTCGGCGACCAGGCGGCGAAACCGTTCGATTTCGGCCCGCAGCCGCTGCTGAATCGCAGCGGCGTAGGGGTTGGTGGGGCGGGTTTCGTAAATGAGGCCGCTCTCCAAAGTGAGCTGCGTCCGGATCATCGATTCCAGCGCCTCGCGGACGTCTGTGTCCACCACACCCGGCGTCTCCAGCGCTGCAGCCAGCAGATGCCGCATAACATAGGCAATGAAAGCCTCATTCTGATCGAGAAACTCATCGGTGATCCGGATGTCGCGGTACGGTACGCGGCTGGGGTCGATTTCGGGAAGCTTCTCGTAACGGTGCGCCTCCTGAAGGTGAGGGCACTCCAGCGGGCACTCGATGGAATGCTCACGCTCCTCGCCGCAGCAGCGGGCGCAGATGTCGTCCCGCAGGGCCGGACAGTGCCGCTCAGGACGGCGCTTCTCACAGATTTGGCACGGATTCATGCGAACTCAGACCGGCCAGGCGTCGGCCTTTCGGTAGGCCTCAAAGCACTTCTTCAGGCCGTCCATCCCCTGGACGGCCAGACCGTGTTCCATGCCGACGATGCCGTTATAGCCCTTCCCGTAAATAGCTTTAAAAACGTTGTCGTAATTGATCTCGCCGGTGTAAGGCTCGTGGCCCCCGGCCACGTCGCCAACCTGGAAATAGCCGATCCAGTGCCGGTACCTGCGGATTTGATGGATGAGGTTCCCCTCGGAAATTTGCCCGTGGTAAATGTCAAACAGAATCCGCACCCGCGGATGGTCAACGGCGCTCACGATCCGGTGCGCGGGCTCGCAGAAAACGACGAAGTAGCCGGCGTGGTCGACGCGGACGTTCAGCGGTTCCGGCACCCGTAGCATGTTGCTGCTTTCCACGATCTCGGCGGCGCGCTGGAGCGCTTCAATGCAGTGGGCGGTCTGCTCGTCGGCGGACAGGTAATCGACGGCGAGCCCCGAGGTCACCGTGGCGGCCTCGGTCTCCATCACCCGGTGGATTTCCGCCGCCCGGCGAACGTCCTGGAGGAAGCCGTCGTGAAACTTCTTAGCCACCATGGCGTCGCCCTTCCGTCCGCCGGAGTTCACCACAAACACGCCCATGGCGAGGCCGAGCTCGTCGCGCTTCCTGCGAAACGATTCGATCTCGACCAGGGAATGCCGCGGCAGCCGCCGCCGGGGCCGCGCCAAGCAAACTGCGACGATTCATGAGCTGCCGTTGGGGATGGATACCTCATCGTATCATCAAAGGGGAATGGCGCGGACTAACCTCTATTTCAAAGTCGAAGTCGAGCACGACCAGCGGGAGCGCATCGAGCGCCTGGTGGCGGAAATCGAACGTCACCTCCGTAAGCTCTACATCGTCCGGTCCGTGGAGTTCTCCAACGCCGTCCCAAGCATCGAAAAATAGCGGCGCCGACCCTCAGTCCTCCTTCGGGAACAATTCCGCATAGGTCCGTTTGAAGAACGGATCGGTCATGCCGGCGATGTAATCGCACACCACCCGGTGCACCGGCTGCTCGGCCGCCAACTCCCGGTAAGACGGCGGCAGGTGCTCGGGATGAGCGCGATAGAACTCGAACAGCCGGGCGATCATCTCGGCCGAGCGCCGCCGCTCGGCCACCAACGGGCGCGTGTTGTAGACGCGCTCGTGCAGGAAGCCCTTCAATTGGCGGGTAACCTCGCTCGTCGCCGGAGTGAATCCGGCGAGTCGCTCCGGGTGCCGCCGTACCTCGCCCACATCGCCGACTGCCGCCGCCGCCACTGCTTGGCGGGTCCCTTCAATCAGGCCGGAAACCAGCCAGTCGAACAATAGCCGGAGCGTTTCGTGAAACCGGACGCGTTCGGCGGCCCCCGGAAACCGCATCTCGATCCGGCGGTGCAGCTCGGCAAAGCGCGGCAGCCTCGCGCAGATCTCCTCCAGCGTCACCAGCCCGGCCGAATGCGCGTCGTCCAGATCGGCGGTGTTGTACGCCACCTCGTCGGCCAGATCGATTAACTGCGCCTCCAGCGGCGGCCGGAGACCCGGCAGGTACTCCGCCAGACCGGCCTCGCCGCCCGCGTCCAGGTCCCGGGAGTGTTTAACGATGCCTTCGCGAACCTCGAAAGTCAGGTTCAGGCCCGGGAAGCTCGCGTAGCGCTGCTCGAAAGACTCAACGATCCGCAGCGCATGCCGGTTGTGGTCAAAGCGGTCTCCAAAGCGCCCCATCTGCCGATTCAGTTCGGCTTCGCCGGCGTGCGCAAAAGGAGGATGGCCGATGTCATGGCTCAGCGCGAGAGCTTCAGTGAGATCTTCATTCAGCTCCAGGCACGCGGCGACCGTCCGTGCGATTTGGGCGACTTCGATGGTGTGCGTGAGGCGATTGCGGAAGTGGTCGGAAAGCCCCGGCGTGAATACTTGGGTCTTGTTCTCCAGGCGCCGAAACGCGCGGGCATGCACGATCCGGTCGCGGTCCCGCTGAAACTCGTTGCGATAGGGATGCGGAGTTTCCGGATACCGCCGCCCCCGGCTCTCCGAGACGGCGAAGCGGAGCCGGCCGAGGCTGTCTGGCATCGCCGGCGTCGCTACTGTTCCGGGATCTGCCCCAGCGTGCTAAGCGCCGCCCGGCTCACGGCGCTACGCTCGCTGCGCAGCGGCTCCAGCAGCTTGCGGGCCTCCGGCGGGTTTTTCTTAGCCAGCACGCCGGCCAGCGCGATGGTCGCTTGCTCTTTCGACACCAGGATCGTGGGCCGCTCCACCAGCTCCCGCAGAAGCTTCTCGGCTTCCTCCGGCCGCCCCTGACCCTCATAGAGCTGTGCCAGCGAGAACTTTGCCAGCGACGCGTACCCCTTATCGGCCGACTCTGCCACCTCTTTAAGCAGCCGCTCCGCTTTTTCCTGGTCACCGGCGGCCGACGCCGTCACCGCCAGGTAATACTTAGCAATCGCCGCTTCCGGACTCCCCGAATATTCCGCCGCCAGCTTGGTGAACTCCTTCTCAACGGCCGCCTGTTTTTCCGCCTCGCTCTTAAAATGGACGCCCTCGGCGGCCGGCGATTCGCTGACCGGCGCCTGATAGATCTCCAGAGCGGCTGTCAAAGCTCGCTGCCGCTCCATGTGTTGAGCCTTGCGGTAATAGTAGCCGGCGGCCCCGAGCATGATGGCGGCCACGATGCTGCCGATGATGATCGCCTGTCGCCGGTGCTGTTCCAGAAATTCGACGGTATGGCTGACCTCTTCGGCAAACTTGTCCGTTTTGAGTTCCTTGCGCGTTAGCCTGTCCACGGGATACCTCGGGAATGATTTCCAGCCGCCGGATCGTCACCAGCCGCCCTGCGCCGGCTACCCTGTATCGTACCACACCCCCCGCCCAGCGCTTAGGCGGCCGGGATCACTTTGCGCTGAATCGCATATTTCACCAGCCCCGGCAGATCGTGGATGTTCAGTTTGCGCATCAGGCTGGCGCGATAAGTGTCCACGGTCTTCGGACTGAGAGCGAGCCGCGAAGCAACCTCTTTGGGGCGCAGGCCGCTTACCAGCAACGTAAAGACCTGGTACTCCCGCCGGCTGAGTGACTCCAGCGGATCGGCCGGCGCCGGCTTGCCATCAGACAGAAACACGCTCGTCAGATCGATCAGCGGGGAAACATAGACCCCGCCGCCGCCGGCCTGATCGAGCGCCTCCCGGAGGTGTTCGCCGGGACCGTTCTTCAGCACGTAGGCGCTGGCGCCGCTCCGCAGGGCTTCGATGACCGTCTTGCGGTCGTCGCTCGCGCCGAGGACAATGATCTTGGTTCGCAGCCCCGCCTGGCGCACTTTCCGCGTCACCTCCAGCGAGAGCAGTTTCGGCAAGTCGAGATCCAGGACGGCGAAATCCGGGCGGAGATCCTGGATCAGCTCTAGGACGGCCCAACCGTCTTCGCAACGCCCGATGACTTGAAACCGTCCGAAAGATTCACACAGTGCCGCCATCCCATCACGTACGAGAGCCAGGGCTTCGGCGATGATGACCGTCCGTTTACCGTTTCCGCGCATGGCTTGGCGCTCCGGCCGGGGCGTGCCGCGGCCGCCTGGCTTCGCCGGCCACGGCGCTCCCCATAGCCGAAGTGCATGTTGAACGGTGATCCTCTCGCCGGGAATCCCCCGCCCGCCGCGAGGGATCCGCTGCGGAGGTGAATCCCGAACCACGATCAGGCGAAGCTGCGCACCGCCGCCGCCTCGTCATCAAAGACTTCAAAAACTGTGTACAGCTTCGTGATTTGCAGCAGATCCTTGATCCGCTTGGTGAGCTGGAGGAGCTTAAGCTGTCCGCCTTGATTCGTCACCGTCGTATAGCCGGAAACCAGCTCGCCGATTCCCGAACTGTCGATGTAGGTGACGTCGGCCAAGTTGAGCAGCAGCTTCTTGTCTCCCTTGGATACCAGCTCCCGGATTGTGTTGCGGAACGTGCTGGCTCCCTCGCCCAGGGTGATGCGGCCGACCGCGTCAATCACCGTCACATCGCCAACCTTCCGAGTCGTCAGTCTCACACTCACTTGCTGTCTCCTTCCGTCGCGTTGCGGACCAAATTCCCCCCTACGGGTCAAGATAACTGATTACGATTGAGGTACTTGACTAGCCGAAATTCCGTGCCGTGCGGTTCCACCGGCCGGACTTCGAACTCGTCCATGAACGTCTTCATCAGGAAAATGCCGCGGCCGCTCTGGTTTAACAGGTTCTCCCGCGCCAATGGATCCGGCAGCCGCGTCACGTCAAACCCCTTGCCCTCGTCGGCGACGCTGATCACCAGCCGGTCCCGCTGCTTGGAAACCTCCAGCCGCACTTTCTTGTGCTTGGAGTAACAGTTGCCGTGCACCACGGCGTTGACCACCGATTCGCGCACCGCCATGCCGATCTGGTACCGGATCTCTTCGGCGAATCCTAACTCCTGTGCGGCCTTCAGCACGATCGCCTCGGCGATGTCCACACTCTCCAGGGTCGAATCGAGCATCGAGACGCTCGTCGTCTCGCCGCCCTTGTTCTCCGTCATACGTGAAACCACCGCCGGCGCACCGTTGCCAATCAGAACCGTTACCTTAAAATAAGTGGCCGGAAAAAGTCAACTTATGGCTTCTCGGCCGCCGCGGCCCGGCGAACCCGCCGCCGATGGCTTGGCGGACGCCGAATCAGGCGAATTCGTTCAGCTCGCTGAAACGCGGGCGTGGAACTTCCGCCAGGGGGCGATGCTGCCCTGCAGTCCTGCGGCCGGACGAGGAGATCTTATTCAACGACCGGGAGGGGGAGGAGGTCTTCGGAGCGCCGCCTGACCTGCGGACCGGAAGGCGAAGGCGCCTCCCCCGCGCCCTCAACGGCCTCAGCCGCGCCGGCCGCTATGCCCTGTCGCTGAACTACCGGCGGCTGACGCGTCTGCGCCCCGTGGCCGGCTACCCCGGAGTTCCGGACCAAACCGCCGCTTCGCTCCGCCCGGACCATGACGGGGTGTTCGTGATGGACCTGGAGACCGGGCAGGCGCGGCCGGCCGTCCCGATTCGTCGCCTGTGTACAAAACTGGCGGGCCGCCACCCCCTTCCTCAAAGATTTGGCCGTGTGGTTCAACCACACCGTCTTCAACCGCTCCGGAACCCGCTTCCTCTTCCCGGCCAGGGCCTGGAACCCCGGCGTGGAGCCTGAGCTGGAATCGGCCATGTTCACCGCCAACCTCGCCGGCTCGGAGCTGCGCGAGGTCTTCCCGTTCGGCCGCGGCGGGTCGCGCTTCGAGTGGCGCAACCACCGCGAGATCCCGGCCGCCTTCCGCATGAACGGCCGGGAGCCGAATCCCTTTCTCTTTACCGGCGGCTCAGCCAAAGCGGGTAGTACAATGGCCTGCACATGAAGGACTGGAAACTCCTCGCCTCGGCCCTGGAGCTCGGCATTCCCGATGACGACCTCGAAGCCATATCCGCCTCGCTGGACGTCCTCGAGCAAGCCTTCCGGCCGCTGGCGCGATCCATACCCCTCGAGACCGAGCCCGCCTATGTCGTCCGGTGCCCGGGGGAACAGCAATGACCATTCTGGAAGCCGGCGCGTTGCTGCGAAAGCGGCAGGTTTCCTCCGTCGAGTTGACGCGCGAATGCCTGGAGCGGATTGACCGCCTCCAGCCCCGGCTGAACGCCTTCATCACCGTGACGGCCGAACACGCCCTCCAACGCGCCCGGCGAGCCGACCGGGAGATCGCGCGCGGGCAATGGCGCGGTCCGCTGCACGGCCTCCCCGTGGCGGTGAAGGACGTATTTTGCACGAAGGGCGTGCGGACGACTTGCGGCTCGGCGCTGTTCGCCGATTTCGTGCCCGATCGCGACGCGGCGGCCGTCGAGCGGCTCGAGGCCGCCGGAGCGGTCCTGCTCGGCAAAACCTCGCTGCACGAGTTGGCCTACGGCATTACCTCGGCCAACCCGCACTTCGGCCTCGTGCGCAACCCCTGGGACACCCGCCGCATCCCCGGCGGCTCCAGCGGAGGTTCCGGGGCTGCCGTGGCCGCCGGCATGGCCTTCATGGCCCTGGGCACCGATACCGGGGGGTCGATCCGCATCCCCGCCTCCTTCTGCGGTGCCGTCGGACTGAAGCCGACCACCGGCCGCGTCAGCCGCTATGGCGTGTTGCCGTTGGATTTCACGCTGGACCACGTCGGGCCGCTCGCGGCCACGGTGCGCGACGCCGCCATCACGCTGGAGGTCCTTGCCGGACACGATCCGCGCGACGAATCCTCCAGTACCGAGCCCGTGCCGGAGTACCTCCCGAACCCCGGCGCCTCAATCCGCGGACTGCGAGTGGGAGTTCCGCAAAACTTCTACTTTGACCGTTTGGATCCGCAAGTCGAGCGGTGCGTGCGGGCGATGATCAACACCGCGGCCGAACTGGGGGCCGAGATCGTCCCCGTCCGGACGCCCGAGATCGAGCCGATCAATACCATCGGACGGCTGATCTTGCTGGCCGAGGCCTCCGCCGTCATGGAACCATACCTGGGGCAGCGGGACAAATTCGGGCGCGACGTGCTGGCCTTGCTCGACCAGGGCCGGCTCATCACGGCGACCGATTACGTCAACGCGCAGCGCCTCCGGCGCCTGGCCTGCCGGGAATTCGCCGCAATCTGGCGGCAGGCGGACTGCTTGCTGACGCCGACCACCCCGACCGCCGCGCCGGAGATCGGCCAGACCCAAATCTCGCTGAACGGGCGGCGGGAGGACGTGCGGCTCGCCTCTACGCGGCTGGTGCGGGCCCTGAACGTCGTCGGCGTGCCGGCGCTGTCGATGCCGTGCGGCTTCACCTCGGCCGGACTGCCCGTCGGGCTTCAGATCGTCGCGCCGCCGTTCCGCGAGGACCGTTTGCTGCTGGTCGCGGCGGTCCTGGAAGACGCCACGGCGTCCGCAGTGAGCCGAAAACCTCCGCCGGCCGCCGACTGAGCCTAGAAGCCGGCGATCTCCTAACACAAGCCGCGCCCGCCGCCGATAAAGAGTCGGAATGGGCTCTCCCTGGGCCGGACCGGCTTGTGAGGATCGCGCCGCCGCCGCCGGCTGGCGGCGGTGGCTGGCGCCGTCCTTCTCCGACTGGCTCTTCATTTTCTTGATCGTCTGGTTGTTCGTCGCGCCGGACGCCGGCTGGGAACGGTTGCTGCGGGACGGCGACACCGGCTGGCACATCCGCACGGGCGAGACGATTCTTCACACGCGGACGGCGCCGCGCACCGACCCCTTCTCCTTCACCAAGCCCGGCGCGCCCTGGTACGCCTGGGAATGGCTGAGCGACGTATTGTTCGCCGCCGCGTTTCGCGGGCTGGGACTCAAAGGCGTGGTGCTGGCGGCCGGCGTCCTGATCGCCTTGTTCGGAACTCTCCTGGTGCGCTTCGCCCTCTGGCTTGGCGCCAACTGCCTCGCCGCGCTCGCCTTCGGATTGCTCGGAGCCGGCGCCGCCTCGGTCCACTACCTCGCCCGGCCGCACGTCTTCACCCTGGTCCTGGTGGTTGTCGCGCTGTGGCTGCTGGAGCGGGACCGCCTCCGGCCCGGCCCCGCGGTCTGGTGGCTGGTCCCGGCCACGGCGGCCTGGGCGAATCTCCACGGGGGATTCCTGGCTCTGCCGGCGTTGCTGGCCGTGGCCGCGGCCGGCACGGCGTTGGAGGGGCTAACCGGGGCGCGTCCCCGGCCGGAGGCCCGGCGGCTGGCCCTAAGGTACTTGCTGCTGCTGGCCGGCTGCGGCGCCGCCTCGCTGGCAAACCCCTACGGCTGGGAGCTTCACCGCCACATCGCCGCTTACCTCCGCTCGGACTGGATCCGGGACAACATCATGGAATTCCAGTCGCCGAGCTTCCGCGCCGAAAACGTGTTGCAGTTCGAGATCTTGCTGTTTTCCGGGCTGATGGCGGCGGCCGGCCTGCTTCAACGCGGGCGCGCCGTCGAGGCGGGCTGGATCCTGCTGTGGGCCCATCTGTCGCTCGCCTCGGTGCGGCACATTCCCATCTTTGTGGCCGTGGCGGCGCCGGTCACCGCGGCCGAGGCGAGCCGGCTGTGGCGCCGCTGCGCCCGGCGCGCGGCTGCCGGCTCGCCCGCCCGGATGCTGGAGAGGATCGGCGCCGACTGGGGCGGCGGGTTCCGGCGGACCAGCGTCTGGCCGGCGCTGGCCGTACTGGCGCTAGCCGGCAGCGGAGCCTCCTTCAAATGGCCGGAGAACTTCCCGGCATCCGAGTTCCCCGTCACCCTGGCCGGGCGCCACGGCCCCCGGATCGCCTCAGCGCGGATCTTTACCGACGACGGCTGGGCCGACTACCTGCTGTTTCGGTTCCATCCCCGGCAGCGGGTCTTTTTCGACGGCCGCAGCGATTTCTACGGCCCGGAGATCGGGAACCAGTACATCGCCCTGCGCCAGGGAGCGCCGAACTGGCGGGAGTTGCTGGACCGGCATCAGATCGATCTGGTTCTGATTCCGAAAGATTGGCCGCTGGCGTCGCTGTTGCTGGCGGCGCCGGAGTGGCACCGCTTGGACGCGGACGAACGCGGCGCGCTCTTCGCGCGGCGGGACTCGATCAGCGCTCCGGAATCCGGTCCGGAAAACGCCGCCGACAGGCTAATGAAACCCTTGGTTCCATCCGAACAAAGGGGAGGAGATTCCCGGCCAATGAGGTCTGTGAACAGGAAGCCCAAAGGCGCCGCGCCGCCCGAGGCAGGGAACCGCGAGCCCGTCGCCCAGGGTCCCGAGCCGGGTTGCGCGCCGAGCTTTTGGGGGCTCCCGAGCGGGGAAGGTCTGGTGGAACTGGCTCTGCATGTGGGCCTGCTCGCCCCCAGCGTGGCCGAGATGCAGCAGGAGCAGCGGGAGCCCCTCAAGTCCGAGCCGGCAGCGGCGGGCCGGCGGCCGCGCGGAGGGCGCCGATGAGCCCGGAAATGGCGGTGGCCGCCGTGACCGGAGTCGCGGCCGCGATCGAGGACTTGACCCGGCGCACCGTCTCCAACTGGATCCCGGCCGCGGCGCTCGCGGGCGGGCTCGCCTGCCACGCCTGGACGGGCGGCTGGCGCGGCGCCGCCTCGGCGATTCTCGGCGC
>FWWM01017129.1_pt1 | contig 10618 bp, 7 predicted proteins | sample 2228351 | NCBI WGS metagenome assembly FWWM01 (sample SAMEA103939774, study PRJEB20133) | metagenome
GGCTCGGTGTCGGGGCGGCTGATCATGGACTACGTGGACCGCGACGTGGCAGTCGACCTTAAGCGGGTGGTAGTCACTTCCGGCTACGGTGGGGTCTATCCCGCAGACATACCCATAGGGATCGTGACCAGTGTGGGGGAACAGGACGTCAACATCTACAAGCAGATAGAGGTGCAGCCCTTCGTGGATTTCCGCGTGCTGGAAGAAGTGCCGACGCCGCTCGATGGCGGGGCGCTGGGCTATGTCCACGATTTTCTGATTGCCCGCCCGGCCGACAGCACGATCGACGATCTGCTGGCCCGCGCCGGGGCGATCGAGGATTCGCTGGCCGCCGTGCTCAACGGCGCGGCAGAGGACGATGCCTTCAACCGCCTGATCGTGGCCACCGGTCTTGGCGCGCGCCAGGCCAACTGGCTGCGCGCGTTCTACCGCTATCTGCGCCAGGGCGGCATGACCTTTGGCATTGCCACCGTGGTCGATGCGCTGAAGAACGCGCCGCTGGTGGCGCACGGGCTGGTCGATGCCTTTGTCGCGCGCCACGATCGCGCGTTCCGGCAGGACCGCGAAGCCGCCTATGCCGCCGCGCAGGAGACGATCCGCGCCGGGCTGGCAGGCGTTGCCGCGATCAACGATGATCGCCTGCTGCGCCAGTTCCGCGCGCTGGTGGGCGCGATCGTGCGGACCAACGCCTTTGCCCCCGCCGCGGCCGAGGCGCTGGCCTTCAAGATCGATTCGGCGCAAGTGCCCGGCCTGCCGCGCCCGGTGCCGTGGCGCGAAATCTTCGTCTATTCGCCGCGCGTCGAAGGCATCCACCTGCGCGGCGGTGCCGTGGCGCGCGGCGGTCTGCGCTGGTCCGACCGGCGCGACGATTTCCGCACCGAAATCCTTGGCCTGATGAAGGCGCAGCGGGTCAAGAACGCGGTGATCGTGCCGACCGGCGCAAAGGGCGGCTTCTATCCCAAGCACTTGCCCGATCCGGCGCGCGACCGTGAAGGCTGGCTGGCCGAAGGCAAGGCCAGCTACCAGATCTTCATCCGCACGCTGCTGTCGCTGACCGACAACATCGTTGGCGGCACGGTGGTCCACCCCGACCGCGTCGTGGTGCACGATGGCGAAGACCCCTATTTCGTCGTCGCCGCCGACAAGGGCACTGCCAGTTTTTCCGACGTGGCCAATGCCATTGCTGAATCCCGCGATTTCTGGCTGGACGATGCCTTCGCCAGCGGCGGGTCGAAGGGGTATGACCACAAGGCCATGGGCATTACCGCGCGCGGTGCATGGCTTTCGGTGCGGCGGCACTTCCTTGAACTGGGCGTGGATGTGCAGACCGATCCGGTGCGGGTGGCGGGCTGTGGCGACATGTCGGGCGACGTGTTCGGCAACGGCATGCTGCTGTCCAGGGCGATCCGGCTGGTCGCCGCGTTCGATCACCGCCACATCTTCCTCGATCCCGATCCCGATGCGGCGGCAAGCTGGGCCGAACGCGCGCGCCTGTTTGCGCTGCCCCGGTCAAGCTGGGACGATTATGACAAGGCGCTGCTCTCGCCCGGTGGCGGCGTGTTTCCGCGCGCGATGAAGGCGATTCCGCTGTCGCCGCAGGTTCAGGCGATGCTGGACGTGAGCGTGGCCGAACTGGACCCTGAATCGCTGATTTCCGCCATCCTGCGCAGCCGCGTGGACCTGCTGTGGTTCGGCGGCATCGGCACCTATGTGAAGGCCAGCCACCAGAATGCGATCGAAGTGGGCGATCCGGCCAACGACGGGCTGCGCGTCGATGCCGCCGAAGTGCGCGCGCGGGTCATCGGGGAAGGCGCCAATCTGGGCGTGACGCAAGCCGGGCGCATCGCGTTTTCGCTGCACGGCGGCCGCATCAACACCGATTTCATCGACAATTCGGCGGGCGTCGATTGTTCGGACAACGAAGTGAACATCAAGATCGCGCTTGCGGCGGCCAAACGCGCGGGCACGCTTACCGAACCGGCGCGGGTCGATCTGCTGGTGGCGATGACCGATGATGTCGCGCATCTGGTGCTGGAGGATAACCGCTTGCAGGCGCTGGCGCTGTCCATCGCCGAATGCGGCGGTGCGGCGGCAATGCCCGCGTGGTCGCGGCTGATCGACGTGCTGGAGGAATCGGGCGATCTTGATCGCAAGACCGAAGGGCTGGCCAGCGCCGAGGATCTGGCCCGGCGCGCGGCGGCGGGACAGGGCATGACCCGGCCCGAACTGGCGGTGCTGCTGTCGAGCAGCAAGCTGGTGGTGCAGCACGATCTCGAAGCCAGCCCGGTGGTCGATGATCCGGTGCTGGAAGCCGAATTGTTCGCCGCGTTTCCGCCGCAAATGCGCGAACCGTTCGCGCAGCAGATCGCCACCCATCGCCTGCGGCGCGAAATCATCGCCACCAAGCTCGCCAACCGCCTGATAAACCGGCTGGGGCCGGTGCATCCGTTCGAACTGTGCGAAGAGGAAGGCTGCAGCCTGGCGCAAGTTGCCGCGGCCTTTGTCGCGGCGGAACAGCTTATGGATCTGCCGGAAACCTGGCGCCTGCTGGACGAAGCGCCGCTGCCCGAAGCCTTGCGGCTGGCGCTGTTTGAACGGGTTTCGCGTGCGCTGCGCGGCCATGTGGCCGATTGCCTGCGCGCCGGGCGCGGATCGACCCGGCCCGGTGCACTGATCGCCGAGCTTTCCGGGCGGGTGACGCTGCTGTCCGAAACCGCCGCGCAACTGCTGCGCGGCGCGGCGCAGGCACAGGCGCGGGTGATGGCCGATGAACTGGCCGCATCGGGCGTGCCCGCGCCCATTGCGGCGCGGCTGGTGCATTTGTCCGATCTCGACGGGGCGATCGGCCTTGCCCATCTTGCCGGTGAACTCGATGTCGATGCCGGGGCGCTGACCGGCGCCTTTGCCGATCTTGGCGCGGCGCTGGGGCTGGACTGGGCGCAGCAGGCGGCGCAGCGGATGGACCCGTCGGACCCGTGGGAGCGGCTGCTGGTGGCGGGCCTTGCCCGCGATTTCCAGCAGATGCGGCTGGACTTCCTGACGCGATCGAAAGGCGGTGCACCGGCGGCGTTCGTGGCGCAGTGGCTCGATGCCAATGCGGCCTCGGTCCGCCAGTTCCGCAGCCTGATCGCCCGTGCCCAGGCCGCACCGGTCGTGGCCCCGGCCATGCTGGCGCAGGCCGCCAGCCAGGCCAGGACGCTGCTGGGGCGCTGATCGCGGGGGCTTCCTTCCGCATTTCTTGCCGTAGCGTCAGGCTATTTTGACGCAGGTCAGTTGACGCCGGGCCGATTTTCGCCAAATCGACCCCCACAAGCTGGGAGGAATCGAATGGAACAGGCGGATGTCGTCATTGTCGGGGCGGGTCATGGCGGCGCACAGGCGGCCCTTGCCTTGCGCCAGAACGGCTTTGAAGGCCGCGTCCTGGTGATCGGGCGGGAGCCTGAAATCCCCTACGAACGCCCGCCGCTGTCCAAGGAATACCTTGCCCGCGACAAGACCTTTGACCGCATCTGCATCCGTCCGGCCCAGTTCTGGACCGACAAGAACGTGGAAATGCGCCTGTCGTCGGAAGTGACCGCGGTCGATCCCGCCGCGCATGTCGTCCGGCTGGGCGATGGCAGCGAAGTGCAGTACGGCAAGCTGATCTGGGCTACCGGCGGCGATCCGCGCCGCCTTTCGTGCATGGGTTCCGATCTGGTCGGGGTGCACGCGGTGCGGACCAAGGCCGATGCCGACCGACTGATGGCCGAACTCGATGCCGGGGCGAAGCGCGCGGTGGTCATCGGTGGGGGCTACATCGGTCTGGAAGCCGCCGCCGTGCTGACCAAGTTCGATGTCCACGTCACCCTGCTCGAAGCCCTGCCGCGCGTGCTGGCGCGCGTTGCCGGTGAAGCCCTGTCCTCGTTCTACGAGGCCGAGCATCGCGCCCACGGCGTCGATCTGCGCACTGCGGCGGCGATGGACTGCATCGAAGGCGATGGGACCAAGGTAACCGGGGTGCGCATGGCCGATGGATCGGTGCTGCCTGCCGACATGGTGATCGTGGGCATCGGTATCGTGCCTTGCGTGGGTCCGCTGATCTCCGCCGGTGCGGCGGGCGGCAACGGGGTGGACGTGGACGAGTTCTGCCGCACCTCGCTGCCCGATGTCTATGCGATCGGCGATTGCGCAGCCCATGCCAACGATTTTGCCGACGGCGCGGTGATCCGGCTTGAATCCGTGCAGAACGCCAACGACATGGCCACCACCGTTGCCAAGGACATCTGCGGCGCGCCCGCGCCCTACAAGGCCACGCCATGGTTCTGGTCCAACCAGTATGACCTCAAGCTTCAGACCGTGGCTTTCCACCGGGCACGATCAGGCCGGGTTGCGCGGCGATCCGGCCACGCGTTCGTTCTCGGTGGTCTATCTCAAGGGCGGCAAGGTCGTTGCCCTCGATTGCGTGAACATGGTCAAGGACTATGTCCAGGGCAAGAAGCTGGTCGAAGCCCGCGCCCAGATCGCGCCCGAAACGCTGGCCGATGCGGGCGTCCCGCTCAAGGAAATGCTGGCCTGATCGCGCCATCGCCCTGCCTGGCTTCCGGCGGGGCGGGGCGGGTTGCCGCCAGCCGGGCCATGGCCCAGCGCGCCGCTTCGGCCACGACCGGATCGGGATCGTCCAGCAGTGCCGCCACGGCGGGCGTCAGCGCCGCATTGCCGCTGTTGCCCGCCGCATAAAGGCAGTTGCGCACCATGCGGTTGCGCCCGATGCGCTTGATCGGCGATCCTGAAAACACCGCGCGGAAGGCCGCATCGTCGAGCGCCAGCAGTTCCGCGAGGCGCGGCGCGGCCAGTTCGGCGCGCGGCAGGAACGCGCGGTTGGCCTGCGCGGCGGCGGCAAAGCGGTTCCATGGGCAGGCGGCGAGGCAATCGTCGCAGCCATAGATGCGGTTGCCCAGCGCCGGGCGCAACGCTTCGGGCACCGCGCCCTTGTGCTCGATCGTCAGGTAGGAAATGCAGCGCCGCGCATCCAGCCGGTAGGGCGCGGGGAAGGCCTGTGTCGGGCAGGCGGTCTGGCAGGCGGTGCACGATCCGCACCGGTCGGCGTGGGGGTCATCGGGGCGCAGGACCAGCGTGGTGTAGATCGCGCCCAGGAACAGCCACGACCCGTGCGTGCGGCTGACAAGGTTGGTGTGCTTGCCCTGCCAGCCGATGCCTGCGGCCTGCCCCAGCGGCTTTTCCATCACCGGCGCGGTATCGACGAAAACCTTGACCTGCGCATGCGGCGCCTGATCGACCAGCCAGCGCGCCAGCGCCTTGAGGTTGCGCTTGACCACATCGTGGTAATCGCCGCCCTGCGCATAGACGGAGATGCGCCCGCGCTCTGTCGCTTCGGCCAGTGCGCGCGGATCGGCGGCGGGGGCATAGCTCATGCCCAGCGCGATCACGCTTTGCGCCTGCGGCCACAGCGATTGCGGGCCGCGCCGGTGCTCCAGCCGGGTTTCCATCCACGCCATCGTGCCGTGGTGGCCTTCGCCCAGCCAGGTTTCCAGCCGCCGCGCGCGCAGCGGATCGTCGGCCGCCGGGGCAATGCCGCAGGCGGCAAAGCCCAGCCGCGCGGCTTCGTCCCTGATCCGCTGCTCGCCAATTCCTGCCGCGCTGTTAACCAAACTTGCTGTCCCGCTCGTTCATCCCCTATCGCTAGGGCCATGGACCATGAAGATCGAACTAGGGGAATGGCAGGTGCCCGGCAACGTGGTTGACGCGGACCTTGCCATCGAGGCGCGCGGACTGGTGAAACGGTTCGATGGTTTCACCGCCGTTGACGGCGTGGATATTTCCGTGCCGCGCGGCGCGATCTACGGCATCCTTGGGCCGAACGGGGCGGGCAAGACCACTACGCTGCGCATGCTGCTGGGGATCATCGACCCGGATGCCGGTTACCGCCGCGTGCTGGGCGCGAACCGGCCTACCGACGTGGCCCGCCGCATCGGCTACCTGCCCGAAGAGCGCGGCCTCTATCCCGCGATGAAGGCGTATGAAGCCATTGCCTTCCTGGCCGCGCTGCGTGGCGTGCCGTTGAAGGAAGGCCGCCGCCGGGGCCGCGAACTGCTGGAAGAACATGGCCTTGGCTATGCCGCCGACCGCCAGATCCGGCAGATGTCCAAGGGCATGGCGCAGCAGGTGCAACTGCTCGGCACGCTGGTCCACGAACCCGATCTGGTGGTGTTCGATGAACCGTTTTCCGGTCTCGATGCGCTCAACCAGGGCAAGCTTGAACGGATGATGCGGGCGCTGGCCGAACGCGGCACCACGGTGATCTTTTCCACCCATGTCATCGCCCACGCCGAACGGTTGTGCGACCAGATTGCGATCATTGCGGGCGGCAAGGTGCCGTTTGCCGGGCCGGTCGATGTCGCGCGCGACCGGCTGCGCCCGCAGGTGCGGCTGGAAACGCGCGTGCTGGAAGGCCCGTGGCGCGCCAGCCTGCCCGCCGATGCCCGCCGCGAAGGTGCGTTCTGGTACTTTACCCTGCCCGAAAGCGGGGTCGAACCGCTGCTGCGGGCGCTGATCGAGGGCAATGCCGGCATTCTCAGCCTGTCGATCGAACGCGCGGGGCTGCACGATGCCTTTGTCGCCATCGCCGGGGAAGCGGCAGCCAGGGCGCTGGAAGCCAGCGCGGGAGAAGCCAAATGACCGGCATCAGGGAAAAACTGCGCGCGGCCATGGTCATCGCCCGGCGCGATTTCGTGGCGGTGATCTTTTCCAAGACCTTCATCTTCTTTCTGATCGGGCCGCTCTTTCCGGTGCTGGTTGGCGGCCTTGCCGGGAATATCGGCGCGAAAGTGCAGGAAAACCTCGACCAGCCGCGCATCGGCATTGCGATGCCTGCCGCCGATGCCGACCGTATCCTTGCCGCGCGCGATGAACTGGACGGGCGGGTGGCCGGGCCGATGCCCGAAATGATCGTGCTCGACCCTCCGGCGCCGGGACAGGCGGTCGATACCCGCGCCGCGCTGGCCGACAGCGACCGGCAGGTGACCGCGGTGCTGGGCGGAACGCTTGACGCACCCCAGCTTACCGGCACGCGCGAACGGGTGCGGCAGTGGGTGGGGCTGGTCTCCAACCTTGCCGCGCGCGCCCGTGCGGAAAGCCCGACAACCTATCCGCAGGTGGCGGTGCAGGAAGTGAACACCAGCGCGGCCAAGGTCCGCAGCGGACAGGCGACCACCGCGCAAGACGCGCAGGTCATGCTGTTCCTGCTGACGATGCTGCTGGCGGGCATGGTCCTGTCCAATCTGGTCGAGGAAAAGGGCAACAAGATCATCGAAGTGCTGGCCGCTGCCGTGCCGCTCGATGCAATGTTCTTCGGCAAGCTGGTGGCGATGCTGGGCGTCAGTCTGGTCGGCATCGCGGTGTGGGGCACGACGGGCGGGGCGCTGGTCCTTCTCGGCGGCAAGGGCCTGCCCGCCATCGCCGTTCCGGCGGTCGGCTGGCCGCTGTTCCTGCTGCTGGGGTTCGTCTATTTTGCCATGGCTTACCTGCTGATGGGATCGCTGTTCCTGTCGATCGGGGGCATGGCATCGACGGTGCGCGAAGTGCAGACGCTGTCGATGCCGGTGTCGATGTTCCAGTTGATGGTGTTCTTCTTCGCCAGTTATGCGCTGACATCGCCTGGCACCTGGGTGGAATGGGTTTCGATCCTGTTCCCGGTCAGTTCGCCTTACGCGATGCTGGCGCGCGCGGCGCAGGACGCGCAGATCTGGCCGCATGTGCTGGCGCTGGCGTGGCAGGGCGCCTGGGTGGTGCTGATCGTGCGCACCGGGGCGCAACTGTTCCGCCGCACGGTGATGAAGTCCGGCCCGTCGGGCGATCGCGGTGCGCGCCGCGGGCTGCTGGCCCGGCTGCGCAACCGCCGCGCGGCCGCCCCGGCGTAAGCGTGGCGCCGGTTATTGACATTGATGTAGGTTAAGGCATCCTGCACCGGCAGAGCGGCCCGGCATCAAGCCAGCCGCCAACCGGAGAGATGCCATGGCCACCCAGGCCGCACCCGCAGCGCCTGCCTTTGCCTATCGCACCGCGCCTTCGGCCGCCGATGCCTTTGCCGCATGGCGCGCGGCCAACCCCCAGGCCGCGCCGGTGCATGCCGATCCGTGGGACGTAAGCCGTTCCGATATCTATGCCGAAGACCGCTGGCAGCCGGTCTTTGCGCAGATGCGCGCGCGCGCGCCGGTCAACCGCATCGCGCAATCACCGTACGGACCCTATTGGAACATCGTCAGCCACAAGGCGATCATGCAGGTCGAATCGCTGCCCGACCTCTATTCGTCATCGTGGAAATACGGCACGATCACGATTGGCGATCCGCCGCCCGATGCCGATCCGCAACTGGTGGCCGAACGCCAGTTGCCGATGTTCATCGCCATGGACCGGCCCGAACATACCGGGCAGCGGCGCACCGTCGCCCCGGCCTTCACCCCGGCACGCATGGCCGCGATGGAAAGCGAAATCCGCCATCGCACTGCCGCCGTGCTCGATTCGCTGCCATGGGGCGAACGGTTCGACTGGGTGGACCGCGTCTCTATCGAACTGACCACCGGCATGCTGGCGATCCTTTTCGGCTTTCCGTGGGAGGACCGTCGGCTGCTCACCTTCTGGTCGGACTGGGCGGGCGATGTGGAACTGACGCTGGTGCGCGAACTGTCGGATCTGCGCTTTGGCCTGCTGGGCGAAATGGTCCACTATTTCCAGCGGCTCTGGGCAGAGCGCCTGAAGGCCCCGCCCGCCGGCGACCTCATCTCGATGATGGTCCATTCCGATGCGATGAACCACATGACCCCGCAGGAGTTCATGGGCAATCTGGTGCTGCTGATCGTCGGCGGCAACGATACCACGCGCAACACCATGTCGGGCATCGTCCACGCGCTTGACCGCTTTCCCGACCAGCGCGCCATCCTTGAAGCCGATCCGGCGCTGATCCCCAATGCCGCGCAGGAATGCTTGCGCTACATCACCCCGCTGGCCCACATGCGCCGCACCGCCACCGCCGATGCGGAACTGTTCGGCCAGCAGATCCGCGCGGGCGACAAGCTGGTGCTGTGGTACATTTCCGCCAACCGCGACGAAGCGGTGTTCGACGATCCCGACCGGCTGCTGGTGCAGCGGCCCAACGCGCGGCGACACCTGTCGTTCGGCCACGGCATTCACCGCTGCGTCGGCGCGCGGCTGGCCGAACTGCAACTGCGCATCCTGCTGGAGGAAATGCACGAGCGGCGGATGCGCGTGCGCGTGCGCGGCGAAGTGGAACGGGTGCGCGCCAACTTCGTCCACGGCTTCCGCAGGCTGGAGGTGGAACTCGAACGCCGCTAAATCATTCTGCAAAATATGATATGCGTCACCGCGCCGGGGGCTGGACCGGGGTATTTGCCGCATGGTCCTGCCGGTGGGCGCCGCCACCCTGGTGGTATTCGCCCTCACCGCCCGCCGGCAGGACAACGAGGATGATCATGCCCCATAACGTCGTGCACCGTTCCTCCCGCCGCCGCCTGCTCGCCCTGCTGGGCGCGGGTGCGGCGCTGCCCGTCATGGGCCTGTTCTCGCCATCGTGCAGCGCCGCCCCGGCGGGCAAGGGGACGTTCCCGGTTACCCGCAGCGAAGCCGAATGGCGCCGCCTGCTGACCCCGGCGCAATATTACATCCTGCGCGAAGAAGGCACCGAGCGGCCGTTCACCTCCGAACTGCTGCACGAAAAGCGCAAGGGCGCGTTCGTCTGCGCGGCAGACGGACAGGCGCTGTTCGCATCATCGACCAAGTATGACAGCGGCACCGGCTGGCCCAGCTTCTGGCGCCCCTTGCGCGGGGCGGTGGGCACCAGCGTGGACCGCAAGCTGGGCATGGTCCGCACCGAAGTGCATTGCAGCCGGTGCGGCGGGCATCTGGGCCATATCTTCAACGATGGGCCGATGCCCACGGGGCTGCGCTATTGCATCAACGGCGATGCGCTCAAGTTCCGTCCGGCCTGATTCGCCCACTCTGATTCAGATACTCCGATTCGTCTGGCGTGAGTCGGTAAGCCGGGCTGCCGCAAAGCAGAAAAAGCCCCCGTTCCACGAAGGAAGGGGGCTTTTTTCTGCATCCGGCCCTTGCGGGCGCAGTGGATCAGGCCGCGGCGGCCTTGACCAGATCGCGCTTCACCTTGAGTGCGCGCGGGCTGAGCTTGGCGTCCGACTGCTTGAGCAGCCAGTTGTCCAGACCGCCGTTGTGTTCGACCGAACGCAGACCATGGGTCGAGACGCGGAACTTGAAGCTGCGGTCCAGCTTCTCGCTCATCAGCGTGACGTTCTGCAGGTTGGGCAGGAACACGCGCTTGGTCTTGTTGTTGGCGTGGCTTACGTTGTGACCGACTTGGCGGCCCTTACCGGTCAGTTCGCAGATGCGCGACATGGCTTAAAACTCGCTTGGCTTGTTCGATAATACCTATCGGGAAGGCGCGGCACTTAACGATTCACCGGGCGAAGTCAAGGATTCGGAGATTGAAAGCGACATCGCCGCGCGTATACCCGCGCGGATGACCCGCTGGCCCCTTCCCGCCCCGATGCGCGCGGCGCTCGATCAGGCCGCGCTGGCCCGCGCCGCCGGT
>FWWM01017134.1_pt1 | contig 10613 bp, 11 predicted proteins | sample 2228351 | NCBI WGS metagenome assembly FWWM01 (sample SAMEA103939774, study PRJEB20133) | metagenome
CTTTTCGGATAGGCTCTAAGCCAACCCAGCCAACTTCAGCCAACTGGTGGCTGCTCACTGCTCACGGCTGACGACGCAGTTTATCAAAGAACTCCCTCAACAGCTTCGCGTTCTCCTCCGCCAGCACGCCGCCGACTACTTCGACGCGATGGTTAAAGCGCGGTTCTTGCAGCAGATTGACCACCGAGCCGCCCGCGCCCATCTTCGGGTCGAACGCGCCGAACACCACACGCGGCACTCGCGCCAGCACGAGCGCGCCCGCGCACATCGGACAGGGTTCTTTCGTGACGTAAAGCGTGACGTCCGTCAGATACCACGTCCCGACAACGTGCGCCGCTTCGCGCAGGGCGAGAATTTCCGCGTGCGCCGTTGGTTCCTGCCACTCCTCGCGGCGGTTGTGAGCGCGGACGATAATTTCGTCGTTGCGCACCCCCACCACACCCACGGGCACGTCGTTATGCTCTAACGCTCTGCGCGCCTCCGCGATGGCTTCCCGCATCCATTGTTCATCAAGTTGCATAGAACGTTGGTGTCCCCGCCAGGAATTGAACCTGGATCTACCGCTTAGGAGGCGGTTGCACGGTCCGTTGTGCTACGGGGACGACTGCGTTGGAGGATCGTGGAAACCGATTCTCTTCGCCGATTGCGTTTTCTATTATACTTGGTGAATTGGGGCAGTGTCAAGTTGAACGCGAGGGCAGTAGAACCCACATTCTGCGCAGGAAAATCATGGTCGCTGTCGAACGCTCTCAGCGTTCGGAGTGAGGAGGTGAGGACGCACTGCCTGACGTGATACGTTTCCCGACGTTCGACCTGACGGACAAAGTCGCCATCGTCACCGGCGGGGCGCGCGGGTTGGGGCGAACGATTACATTAGGATTGGCGCACTTCGGCGCGCACGTCGTCGTCGCGGATGTTCTCACAGAAGAAGCCGCGTCGGTCAAGGCGGAAATCGTTGCGATGGGCCGACGCTGCCTCGCGTTGACCGTTGACGTGACCAACGCCGACGCCGTGCGCGGCATGGTGGAATCGTGCGTGACTGAGTTCGGCGCGGTGGACGTTCTCGTGAACAACGCGGGCGTGAACGTGCGCAAGTCCATCGTCGACGTGACCGAAGCCGACTGGGACAAGGTGCTGGACACCAACCTCAAGGGCGCGTTTCTCTGCACGCAAGCGGTGGGGCAAGTGATGGCTGAGAAGAAGCGCGGCAGCGTCATCAACATCGCCTCCATCTTCGGCTTCGTCGGCTGGGACCCGCCCGCTGGGTTCACCGAGACGATGTATTGCGCCAGCAAAGGCGGCATCGTGCAACTCACCCGCGCCTTCGCGGTGGAGTGGGCGAAACACAACGTCCGCGTCAACGCCATCGCCCCCGCCTTCCTGCGCACCCCGCTCATCGAACGCCTCTGGGCGGACGACGCCACCCGCGAAGACATCCTCCGCCGCACGCCCCTCGCCCGCCTCGGCGAACCCGACGAAATCATCGGTCCCGTCATCTTCCTCGCCTCCGACGCCGCGAGTTTCGTGACGGGGCAGACGCTGGTAGTGGATGGCGGGTGGCTGGCAGTGTGAGCGATTCGCTGTGGCAAGGTTGAAAGTTGAGCGAAGACATCGTGCACGGCATCTTCGAGCGTTGGGCAAAAACAACTTGACCCAACGCGGCACTCCCCGCGTGACCGGGCTCGGCTTGGATGAAGTCGCCCCCCACAAAGGACAGAGCCACTATCGCTTGATCATCTCGGCGCCCGCAGAGGGCTACGGGCGGGATGTGCTGCCAGACCGCAAAAAAGAGACCAAGAGTTACGCGGTTGCTTCCACCGCTTTTAACCCCACCCCCAGCCCCTCCCCGCGTGCGGGGAGGGGTGAGAACCCCTTCTTGTGTGCTCAACTGCGTAACTCTTGTAGAGCCTATCCGAAAAGTAGCGCCGACATCCTGTCGGCGGGCAGGCAGGATGCCTGCGCTACACTTTTCGGATAGGCTCTTAGCGATTGCCCAAGACGCGCAATGAATGGCGCGACTACGAACAGGAGTTACGCTATGCACGCCACCCGTCCCGCCTCAGACGAATACACTTTTTCCTACGCGGCGTCGGATCCGAACCAGCCGCGTGTGCGCGTCAAGACGGTGAAAGTTCCCCTGCCCGCCTTTGACCCATGGCTGCTTTTTCTCGTGTTCGTGTTGACCTTCGGCGGGATGACGATGCTGTTCAGCGCGAGTTATGCCATTGGCATTGAGCATTACAAGTCGCCGTTTTATTTTGTCGTGCGGCAGGCGGGGTGGGCGATGTTGGGGTTCGCGGCGATGCTGTGGGTAAGCTGCCTCGACCTGTCGCGCCTGCGGGCGTGGTCGCTGGTGATCTACCTGGGGTCTCTGATTCTGCTGGCGGCGGTGCTGTTCACGCCCTTGGGCATGACGCACGAGCACGTGCGCCGCTGGCTGAAGTTGCCGTTCCTGCCGATGTTCCAGCCGTCAGAGTTGGCGAAGATCGCCCTCGTCCTTGTGCTGGCGCATTGTTTGGGACTGGCGTTGCAGCACGCGCATTTTTCGTGGTGGACGTGGTTGGGCGTGGTGGTACTATCGGCTCCTGTGGTGGGGCTTATCTTCCCTGAACCGCATCTGAGCACGACGGTGTTGATTGTCCTGACGACAATGGCGATGATCTTTCTGGCAGGCGCGAAATGGCGGCAGATGGCTCTGGTCGTTGTGGGCGTTATGGCGCTGTCATTTTTCGCTTACAGCCTCTTGACGCCCTATCAGCGCGAACGCATCAAGAGTTTCCTCACCGGCGGTGACCAAAAGGGCAGTAACTATCAGGCGGAGCAATCCGTGAGGGCTTTGAAAGAAGGCGGGTTGTGGGGCAAAGGCTTTTGCCAGAGCCAGCGCAAACTGTTCTTCCTGCCGGCGGCGCACACGGACTTCATCTTCTCCATCATCGGCGAAGAGTTCGGCTTGGCGGGCACGCTGCTGACGTTGAGTTTGTTCGGCTGCCTCATCTTCAAATGCTACCACCTCGCGCACCAGTGCGCCGACCCGTTCAAGTCATTGCTCTGTTCGGGCATGGGCACGCTTATCGCGTTGCAGGTGGTCATCAACATCGGCGTAGCGACGCGCGTGCTGCCGACGACGGGCGTGCCGCTGCCGTTCATCAGTTCCGGCGGCTCTGCGCTGCTCTGCACACTGCTCGGCATGGGGCTGGTGCTCAACGTCTCGCGTTCGCCTAGAGAATTGACCTGGAGTGAAGAGGATGAAATTGCTGCTCGCCGGCGGGGGCACGGGCGGACACATCTACCCGGCGTTAGCCATCGCTGAAGCCATTGTTGGAGACAAGGAACAGGGGGCAGGGAACAGGGGACGGGAAACGGATGATATTTCGTCGCCTTTAGATGCTGTTATCTTCGTCGGCGAATACGGCGGCATGGCGGAACGCCTCGTCGCGCACGCGGGTTTTCCGTTTCAACCCATTGCCCGCCGCAAACCCGGACGCAACCCTCTGACGCCGTTCATCATTCTCGGAGATTTCCTGCGCGCGCTGCGATTCGTGCGGCAGTGGAACCCCGACGTCATTATCGGCACGGGCGGTTACGTTTCCGCGTGCGCGGTGTGGAGCGGACGACGGTTGAAGATTCCCACGGTCATCCTTGATTCCAACGCGCTCCCCGGACGCACCAATCGCCGCCTCGCGCAGCGCGTGAGCAAAATCGGTATCAGTTTTGAAGAGGCGTTTGATTACTTTCCCAAAGAGAAAACCGTTCTCACGGGAACCCCTGTGCGCCGCGCCGTCCTGACCGCGCAGCGTGAGCCAGCGCGGGCGCGGTGGAACGTTCCGCCCGACGCAAAAGTCCTCGTCGTCTTCGGCGGCAGCCAAGCCGCGCAGAGCCTCAACAACGCCACCTTTGCTGCGCTCCCCCACTGGCTTAACCAACATGAGAACCTACACATCATTCACCTCTGCGGCGAGCGCGACGAACCCAAAGCCCAAGACGCAAAACGCAAGACACAGAACGCAAGACGCTACTATCCGATGGCGTTCTGCCACGAGATGGGCGATGTTCTCGCAGCGGCGGATTTGGTGTTGTGTCGTGCGGGGGGAGTCAGCATCGCGGAAATCACGGCGCGCGGACTGCCCGCAATTCTCGTGCCGTATCCTCATGCGATGGACAACCATCAGGAATACAACGCCCGCGCGTTGGAACGTCACGGCGCCGCGGTGGTCGTCCTTGACCACGAACTGAGCCATTTCGTCCCTGAGCACGTGAGCGCATTGCTCTCGGACGAAACCAAACTACGCCAACTCGCCGAAGCCAGCCGCGCTCAAGGCAAGCCCGACGCGACGGAGCGCGTGCTCGCGCTGGCGCGGGCGCTGACACTGCCAAGATGAGTTCTTTCTCGTCCGAGAATACCGCGGATTTAATGGACGGACGCGGATAGGATTGAGGAGCCAACATCCGCGTTCGTCTATTAAATCCGTGGTATCACGGTATCTCCCTGCGGCGGGGGGCGTCCGCCACCCAATGACGGTGACGATTGCCTTCACGGCTGCACGAAAGGAACACCAATCAGCAGGCGAAACTTCTCGGCTTCGGCGTCCCAGAAGTGCAGGAAGAACACCGCGCTTTCCTGTTCGGGCGACATGCCCACCCGTCGCAGACGTTGGCGCAACGTCTGTTCATCAGGACGAGGGGGACTGTCCACATCCACGACGATAGCCGCCGCAAATGGCGCGTGACCAGCGACGAGCGGTGTGATGTTGAGTGCGATGCCCTCGGCGGGTTGGCGCGTGTGTTCCATTGTGCTTCGTTCCTTTCTGCGTTTTAACGCACGAAATTGGCGTCCGTGACGTTGCCGCGGTTCAGGGCTTTCACGTGCCCGTCGCAGAATACGATGTTCGCCCGCTGCTGATGGCGGAAATCCATTGAGGACCACTGGTCGTTCGGACCCCACCAACTGGGCGGGTCAATGCCGGGTGTTTCGTTGATCTGTCCGGCGACGGGGAAACCGAAAATGCCGCTGTCGGCAAACATCAGCGTGTTGGCGGGTGTATTCAGTCCCGCATCGTTCACCGCCGGACCGGGCGGCCAGACAAACCGCAGGCAGTAGTCGCTGCCGACGTAGCACCAGTTGTAACCGTAGCCATTGCCGTCCCCGAAGCGCGGCGTGCCGCGAAAACTGGGGCAGCGCTGCACTTGATGATTTTTCATGTAGGGATACAACAGCCCCAACGTCTTATCCCACGTATTGCCGCTGCCGCGTCCGAACCAATACTGCGACTCTCCATTGAACGTGCCCGCATAATAAAGCGGATATGAACCATCGTAGTCCTGCACGTACATCATCGTCGCCAGCCCCAACTGCTTCAGGTTCGACTGACAACTCGCCGACCGCGCCTTCTCGCGCGCCTGCGCGAAAACCGGCAATAGAATCGCCGCCAAAATTGCAATGATGGCGATGACGACGAGCAATTCGATGAGAGTGAAAGCGTTGCAATTTGACTTCTTCATTTTTTGTCTCCTTTCCGTTTTGGTCAATGGATCAATGAGTCATTCCCACACCGGCTCTTTAACGCCTTCGCGGGGGTTGACCTCACGCCGCCATCGCTAGCGCCGGGTCCACCCGCACCACCCCTCGGTCGGGGAAGCAGCCTGCGAACAGTTCGGGATGAAGAATCTCCGCCAGGATTTCGAGGCTGTCCACCACGCGCGGTCCGGGGCGGCTGAAATAGGCAGCCCCATCTACCACGTAGACCTGCCCATCGCGCACCGCGGGCAAGGATTCCCAGCCGGGGTAACTCCGCAAAATTGGTAAGTCCTGGAGCGCGCGTCCGACGCAGTAACCGCAGCAAGCCATCACCAGCACCTCGGGCTGCGCCTCCACCACGCTCTCCCACAGGATGCGCGAGGAGTCTTGTCCCTTGCGTCCCAGCGGGTCTGTGCCGCCGGCAATTTCTACCAGCTCGGGGTTCCAGTGTCCGCCGCAGAAGGGCGGGGCAATCCACTCCATCAGGAAGCAGCGGGGACGGGACGGCGCCTGCGCCGCCCGCGTCCGCACCCACTCGACACGCTGCCGCAGCGACGCGACCACCGCGTCCCCGCGCTCCGGCTCCCCCACGGCTGCCGCCACACGGCGGATGTCCTCAAAAATGTCGGCGAGACAGGCAGGCTCCAGGTTCACCACCTGTGGCGGACCTGGCAGCGTCGCCGCGAATGCGGTGACGGACCCATAATTGACGGCGCACACATCGCAGAGACGCTGCGTGAGAATGACGTCGGGTTGCAAGCGCCGCAGAAGCGGTTCGTCCATCGTGTAGAGCGTGCCCCGCTCTTTGAGCGTCTCCCGCACCCAGCGGTCAATCTCCGCGCTCGGCAGCCCTGCGCCGTGAATTTCGCAGTGCGTCACGCGCGGCTTCTCGTTCGCCGCGGGCGGATAGTCGCACTCGTGCGACACGCCCACCAGCCAGTCCATCCGTCCCAGCGCCCCGACGATCTCCGTCGCGGCGGGTAACAGGGATACAATGCGCATTGTGACCTCCTTCACCTCTCGCTTGCAATGACGGTCTCGGTGTCATTGCGAGCGAAGCGAAGCAATCCCCTCTCCGTTCCGCTTGCTCACGCCCGCGGCTCGGAACAAATCAGGATGCAGACACCTTGCCAACTGCTCGACGCCCTCGACGATGCGCGTGGTGGGGCTGCCCAGCAGTTCCACTGGGATGACACAGACCCGCCCCCGCTTCACGGCGGACAGAGCGCGCCAGGTGGTGTCGTTGCGAAGCGATTTCAGCAATTCTTCTCGGTTCACCTCCTTTCCCTGCTGCCCGGCAAAGACCAGCACGTCGGGGTCCTGTTTGACTAACACTTCCGCGCTGTAGGTGGGAAACATGGGCTTCGTGAGAGGGTGGGCGATGTTGATGCCGCCCGCCAGACGGATGGCTTCGTCCACGATGCTGGTCCCTCCCGCTGTGAAAAGCGGCGGTCCCTTGTCGAGGCAGTAAAAGACGCGCAGTTGCTTCACCGCGGGCAGGGAGCGCGTGCGCTGACGCACGGCATCGAGCCGCTGGCGTTGAGACGCCACGAACGCCCGGGCTTTGCGCTCCGTGCCGCCCAACTTCCCCGTGCGCACAATGGCGTTGAAAGTGTCCTCAATCGTTTTGGGATTGAAGCCAAAGACGGGGAGGCCTGCCTTGCGCAACTTGTCCAACGCGGGCATGGAGTTACCGTAGGCTGCCAAGACGAGGTCGGGATTGGCGAGGAGAATCTTCTCGACGTTCGTGTTGATGACATCCCCCAGCACCGGCTTCTTTCTGGCTTCGGGAGGATAAGCGCAGTAAGAGGTGACGCCCACCACGCGGTCGCCCAACCCCGCTGCAAAAAGATACTCCGTGCAACTGGGGGCGAGCGAAACGATGCGGCGAGGATACTTTTCCAGCGTGAGGACGTTGCCCAAGTCGTCCTTCATCGTCACCGCCGGCTTGCGGGAAGCCGCCGCCGCGGCAAGGACGCCCATCGCCAGTATGAGAAGAGATAAACAAAACCGTTTCATCCTTCCTCCCTCGCATCAGGACAAAACACAAAGCCCTCTGCCACTTCGCGTGACAGAGGGCTTTATGTTCGTAGTCGCGCAATTCATTGCACGTTGCCACGGGACCCAACGCGCAATAAATTGCACGACTACAAACTAAAAAACCTGCCTCCCTCCCGCGAAGAGACAGTAGGGAACGGACTCTGTGCCGTTCCGTTTCAGCGAAGCAGGTCGGTCTCCTGGCTACCGCGTCCTCCTACTCCTCACACCTTCCCATCCCGACGAGTCGGGACAGTGGCAACCGTGAGTTTCGTCAGCGGCTACAGTCGCGGGGCGGCGTCCTTCTCCCAATGGTGGGATGGAACTTCCCATTCCGAGATGCTCGGAACACCTGCTCGCTGCGTAGCGCCAAATTGTAGCAGGCATTATAGCATGAGATTCAAAAGAAGTCAACCACAACTTTCAAAAAAGAGTAACCACTGTGGGTGAATACCCGTATGACCGACTGTGAACGGGAGGCGATACGAACCATGACGAACACACTGGAGATACAGACGATACATCCCATGATAGATGATGATTGGACGTCCGATGAGGACGAAGAAACGACGTTGAACGCATTGACGGACGAGGACTACCAGCAGGGGCGTTTGATGGCAGCCCTCCTGTTGTGGCTGGACGACGTTCAGCGGACGAACTCTCTCGACGTCAGCCGACTTCAAGACCTCGCGGTGGCAACGACGCTGGGGGGATAACGAGGAGAAAATGCAGCCGTGTCGAATGATGGGAGCAAGGGGGAAAAAAACATGACCATCCTTCTTGCTCCCAATGCTTTTAAGGGTTGTTTGACCGCGCCGCAGGTGTGCGACGCGCTGGCGGAAGGCATTACGCGCATTTTTCCTGACGCAGAAATCATCAAAGTTCCCGTCGCCGACGGCGGTGATGGAACGGTGGAATCGCTGGTCAGCGCGACGGGCGGGCAATTCTTCACACAGGAAGTCACCGACCCGCTCGGTGGGCGCGTCAACGCCCGCTTCGGTGTGATGGGCGACGGTGAAACCGCCGTCATCGAAACGGCAGAGGCATCGGGATTGCGCCTCGTGCCAAACGAAAAACGCAATCCGCTCATCACGACGACTTACGGCACCGGCGAGTTAATCCGCGCGGCATTAGAAAAGGGTTGCCGCAAACTCATCATCGGCATCGGCGGCAGCGCAACCAACGACGGCGGCGCGGGGATGGCACAAGCGTTGGGCGCGAAGTTGCTCGATGCGAGCGGCAACGAACTCCCCTTCGGCGGCGCGGCTCTTGCCCGCCTCGCCCGCATTGACAACGGCACTCCACTGCGTTACGTGCCTTACTACGAACCAAGCGTCGTTGTTGCTTGCGACGTCGACAATCCTCTGTGCGGCGACAAAGGCGCGTCCGCCATTTACGGTCCGCAAAAAGGCGCGACCGCAGAGATGGTGAAGCAACTTGACGCTGCGCTCGCGCACTACGCCGAAATCCTCAAGCGCGATTTGGGCAAAGACGTAGCGAACGTGCCGGGCGCGGGCGCAGCAGGCGGCTTGGGCGCGGGATTGATGGCGTTTCTCGATGCGCGCCTGGAACGCGGCGTGGACATCGTGATGCGCGCCGTCAACATGAGAGAACGAGTGCAACACGCGCACCTCGTCTTCACCGGCGAGGGCGCAATTGACGGCAGCACCGCGTTCGGCAAAGCCCCGGTCGGTGTCGCTCAGGCGGCAAAGGAATTCGGCGTGCCCGTCGTCGCCGTCGTCGGCTCGGCGGGCGTAGGATACGAAGACGTTTACGCGCACGGCATTGACGCCGTTGTGCCCATCACACTCCGACCGATGACGCTGGAAGAAGCCATGAGCGATGCCCGCCATCTCATCGCTGATGCCGCCGAACGCGTGATGCGGTTAATTCGCATGGGGAAAATGAGGGATGCTGCATGATGGAAGGACCAAACGTTCCTTTTGACCTCTCTCCATCATCAGGAACGCCACCGCCCGTATCAAAGGACTTGCCTCCTCGTCCTCTGCTGCCCCCATTGGTCAGCGCTCTGCTTTTTCTCGTCGTCGGATTCAGCGTGCAGCAATTTGTGGCTCTTATTCTCCTTGTAGGATGGCTGTTTTTTCATCCCGAAGAGATGCGCATTTTGTGGGAAGATCCATTCCGTTTTCTTGATAAGATCGGAACGGTCACACTCCTCGTCATCACAGCCATTGCCTACGTGCCCATGTTGGCAATCCTCGTCTTCTTCTGTCAGGGGATTGACCGCAAACCGTTCCTCAGTCTCGGACTCCATTGGTCGCGCTCATCGGCGCGTCAGTTGTTCGCGGGATTGTTGACCGGCGCAGGTGCGGTTGTGGGTTTGTTTGAAATGCTTGTGCTCACGGGTGACGTACGCATACGGGGTTGGGCGGTGAGCGACAAATCGCTCGTCACCATCGCGCTCATATTGCTCGCCTACCTTCTGCTGTTCGCCGTGCAAAGCAGTGCGGAGGAAATCGTCTGTCGCGGCTATTTGTTGCAGACGGTCATGGAAGTCTGGAAGCCGTGGGTGTCTGTCATGGTGATTTCTCTCTTCTTCGGCGCGCTGCACCTCCTCAACCCCGGCGCAAGCCTGATAGGATTTCTGCAAAACGTCCTCATCGGCGTCGTATTTTCGCTGGCTTACCTCAAAACCCGCTCGCTGTGGTTTCCCATCGGTATGCATATCGCGTGGAACTTCACGCTGGGAACGGTTGTCTCTCTGCCCGTCAGCGGCATTGAAACGTTTCGTCTGCTCAACGTCGAAGCCGTCGGCTCCCCGCTGATGACGGGCGGCAAATACGGATTGGAAGGCAGCCTGCTGACTCTGCTCTGGACAGCGGCAGGATGCGTCGTGGGGATTGTGTTGTTACGAGGATCGCCCATAAAAGATTCCCCTCAGTAGGAAGAAACACTCTGCCTGTTGAACAATCAAAACATCAGACCACACAGTATGTCGGAGGAGTTGTTCCTGCGTCGTGGACGCCCCCCGCCGCAGGGAGATACTGTGACACCACGGATTGGATAGACGCACGCGGATGTCGGCTCCCCACCCTTATCC
>FWWM01006635.1_pt1 | contig 10606 bp, 7 predicted proteins | sample 2228351 | NCBI WGS metagenome assembly FWWM01 (sample SAMEA103939774, study PRJEB20133) | metagenome
GAAGAGAGCATAATTTCTCTTGTTTCTTTTTGCGCCTCTTCAGAAAGTGGCAAATGAACAGCCATCTGATCTCCGTCAAAGTCAGCGTTGAAAGGTGGACAAACAAGCGGATGCAATTGAATCGCGTTACCCTCGATCAATTTCGGTTCGAAGGCCTGAATAGACATTCTGTGGAGAGTAGGTGCTCTGTTCAGGAGAACCAACTGACCCTTTATGATCTCTTCCAGAACTTCCCAGGCTTTAGGCATCTCTTTTTCTATTATTGCCTTCTTCATCTTCTTGGCTCTACTGGATTCTGCACCATCTTCAAGCAACTTGGCGTAAACGAATGGTTTGAAAAGTTCCATAGCCATCTTTTTTGGCAGACCGCATTGGTGGATCTTCAAGTTTGGACCAACAACAATGACCGCTCTACCAGAATAGTCAACTCTCTTTCCAAGCAGGTTTCTTCTAAAGCGCCCTTTCTTGCCTTTTACCAGGTCGGTAAGCGATTTAAGCGGTCTACCGTTCCTGTCTGTGACGGCTTTGCCTATCCTACCATTGTACAGCAGACTATCAACGGCCTCTTGTAGCATTCTCTTTTCGTTCCGTACGATAATTTCCGGTGCACCTATCTCCAGCAATCTCTTCAATCTGTTGTTTCTGTTTATGACTCTTCTGTACAGGTCATTCAAATCAGTCGTCGCAAACCTACCACCATCGATTTGGATCATAGGTCTAAGATCCGGTGGAATGACCGGTAGAACTTCTAAGACCATCCACTCTGGTTTTGTTCCCGATTTTATCAAATCCTTGATTATCTTTAATCTTCTGAGTAGTTTCAACGCTCGTCCACTGCTTTTCGGTGTTGAAGCCAATTCTGCCTCTATTTGTGCCTTGAGCTTTTCAAGATCAATCTTTTCAAGCAATTTCTTGATGGCAGTTGCTCCGTAGTGAGCCTCTATTTTGTTTCCATACAGTTCTCTGTAGGCTTCATATTCGCTTTCGGTGATTATCGAACCAACTTGCAATCCTGTGGTCTTCGCAAGTTCGTCATCGATCGAGGTTACGGCAACTATTGGCTTGTCGTTTTCCACCTCAGTTTCGATGGAAAACTGCCCAGGATAGTGCTCTTCGAAGATTTTGTATTCGTTAACTGAGAGTACCTCATCTTCATACAGAAATCTGTCGGCAAGGTAATCTCCAGCTTTAACCGTTTCACCATCGTTAACCTGTACGAAGGCACCTTCGAAAACTGGATATGCCTTTTCGTCGATCAGAGATTCGACAAACAGTTGTCCAGAGGACAACACTTCGTAAGTCCCATCTTCGAGTGGTTTGACATTCAGATCTTTACCGAACAATATCTTTCCACTGTCAGGGCTTTCGATTGCCGGAATTAGCCCACTGCTCAGCAGTTGATCTCCTGCCTTAACTTTTGCACCGTTCTTAGCGAGAACTCTAACACAGTATGGTATTGTGATAGTGATAGGTTGTTCTTTGCTTGTGGTCAGTGGTTTAAGAGAAATGGTGGAGGCTATCTCATCGATTTCCACTGTTCCGTCAAATGGTGCATAAAATGAAGGTATTTGTTTCTCGGCAACCAATAGTTCTCCCTTCTTGACTTCCTGGCCATTTTTTACAAGTAAGTTCATGCCAGCCTGCAGCTGTATCGGGGTTTTATGAACCCGTCGTACATAAATCCAGGTCAATTCCCGCCCTGTATGAGTTTTTTCGGTCTTGATTTTAATCTCCCCATCTACATCGCTCACAACGGGTGACTTTGGGTTCTTGATCATCACGGCCTTTTCTGCTTCGAAGTCCAGAGTTTTGCTGTATATTTCGTATTCAGATTGGTAAAGTACGTCACCTGCGGAAAAGAAAGTTTTCTTTGGATTCGTTATTATGTATAACTTTTCGATGATTCTTTTACTTCCATGGTAAGTTATGTTCTCCAAGTCGCGAACATTGATGTTCAAGAGAGTTGAGATGACACTGGGACTGCTTTTCAAATACCATATGTGGACTACTGGTGCGGCAAGTTCGATGTGCCCCATTTTTCTTCTTCGTGCTTCCTTTGACTCCACGCGAACTCCGCACCTTTCGCAGACGGTTCCCTCGTATTTCTTACCTTTGTATTTTCCACAAGCACATTCGTAATCTTTAGTTGGCCCAAAAATCTTCTCGCAGAAAAGGCCATCTCTTTCCGGTTTGAAAGAACGGTAATTGATGGTTTCTGGCTTTTTGACTTCGCCGTTGGACCAACTTCTAATCGCGTCTGGTGAAGCAACACCTATTTTGACAGCTGCGATTTTCCTCTTGAAGGTGGAGACTGACATTATTCTTCCCTCCTTGGCAACTTACTTACATCGTATCGATATCAACTTCGTTGCCATTTTCGTCATACACTCTTACGTCTAAAGCCAAGCCTTTGAGTTCCTTAACAAGAACCTTAAAACTCTCGGGTATTCCTGGCTCTGGAATATTCTTTCCTTTGAGTATAGCTTTGTAAACTTCGTTTCTCCCTCTTATGTCATCAGATTTAATGGTTAACATTTCGTTGAGTGTATGTGCAGCCCCGTGCGCTTCAAGGGCCCAGACTTCCATCTCGCCAAATCTTTGACCACCGAACTGCGCTTTTCCACCAAGAGGCTGCTGATGAATGAGCGAATAAGGACCTGTGGATCTTGCATGAATCTTATCCTTTGCTATGTGTATCAACTTCATCATGTACATGTAGCCGACCACAACTGGCTTTGCAAATGGTTCACCTGTTCTCCCATCCCTGAGTAAGACTTTTCCGCTAGGATTGTTTTCCTCATCTCCAATTTCGAGACCAACAGCTTTTCTCTCTTCATATAGCCACGGCAGAATTTGATCTTCCTTTGCTCCGTCAAAGACCGGTGAGGCAAACCAGTTGTTGGTGAGCTTTGCAAGCCAGCCAAGATGCGTCTCAAGAATTTGACCAACGTTCATTCTAGACGGAACTCCCAACGGACTGAGGACCATTTGTACAGGTGTACCATCTGGCAAGAAGGGCATATCTTCTTTCGGAAGTATCATCGATACAACGCCTTTGTTACCATGTCTACCGGCTAGCTTGTCTCCAACTTCCAATGTTTTTCGCGTAGCAACGTAGACCCTTATGAGTTTGTTAACTCCTGGTCCGAGGTCAGTACCTTCTTCACCCTTTTCAAAGATTTTGACATCTATAACCCGCCCGTCAGTTCCATGCGGAAGCCTCAGCGAAGAATCTTTTACATCCTTACCTCTCTCACCAAAAACAGATCTGATAATCTTTTCCTCAGGTGTAGTTTCACCCTCACCTTTTGGCGTCACCTTACCCACCAGTATGTCTTGTGGACCAACATAAGCACCTATTCGCACTATTCCATTTTCATCAAGATTTCGCAATTGATCCTTACCAACGTTGGGTATATCAGCGGTGATTTCTTCTGGTCCCAATCTTGTATCGCGAGCTTGTGTCTCAAACACTTCAATGTGAATTGACGTGAAGCTGTCATCTTCCAAAAGCTCTTGACTGACCAAAATGGCGTCTTCGAAATTGTAACCTTCCCACGGCATGAATGCAACCAAGACATTTCTGCCGAGTGCAAGCTCTCCCATGTCCGTGGCTGGACCGTCGGCGATGACATCACCTGCTTTCACGAAATCTCCAATATTTACAACAGGTCTTTGGTTAATTGTGGTATCTTGGTTTGTTCTGACAAACTTCATAAGCTTATATTCGTCCAGAACTGGTTTTCCTTCGTTGAAAATTGGATTGCGGTCTTTGTCGGTTCGGTGTATCACAATTCTGCGAGCATCAACCTTCTTCACTATTCCATCGTGTTTTGCTATCACGACGTACCCTGAGTATTTTGCAGCATCGAACTCCATTCCGGTTCCCACAAAGGGTGCCTCGGGTTTCAAAAGTGGCACAGCCTGACGCTGCATGTTCGAACCCATTAAAGCTCTGTTGGCATCATCGTGTTCAAGAAATGGTATCAAGGCAGTTGAAACGCTTACGATCTGTTTGGTGGAAATGTCTATAAATTGAACCTTTTCTCTTTCGACGTACTGAATCTTCTCCATGTACCGGACAGGTACTTTTTCATCTGCGATTCTTGAGTTTTTATCAATACTTATCGTACAAGGGGCAATGTTGTAATGTTCCTCCTCGTCTGCAGTCAGATACACAATCTCATCTGTTACTCTTCCGTTGACAACTTTTCTGTATGGTGTAACCAAGAATCCGTATTTATCAACGCCAGCATAAACGGCCAATGAAGTTATAAGACCGATGTTTCCACCTTCCGGTGTCTCGATTGGACACATTCGTCCATAATGCGAGTGGTGCACATCACGTACTTCGAACCGCGCACGTTCTCTTTTCAGTCCGCCAGGACCAACGGCAGTTAAACGTCTTTTGTGCGTCAGCTCGGCGAGAGGGTTAACTTGTTCCATGAACTGCGACAGAGGACTTGTAGCAAAGAACTGATTTATTCCAGCCATTATCGTTTTAATGTTGATCAAGCTTGAGAGAAGTATCTTGTCCAATGAGTTGTACAAGGACAAGCGATCCTGAATGGTCTTTTGAGCTCGCGCCAAAGCCTTCTCAAGTTCTCCTTCTATAAGTTCACCGACTGTCCTAACCCTTTTGTTTCCAAGGTGATCTTTTGTATCCATAATTTCAGGATTCCTGCTTACGTCTATTAGATAGCGACTTGCAAGCACAATATCCAGGGGTGTCAACGCCAATTGGTCAACGCTGTATTCGGCTTTTTCTGCCTCCGCTGCTGCGATCCCCCTGACCTGTCTAAGGTAATCTTTGTACGCTTGGTTCAATCTTTTGTTTATTTTGTAACGACCCACTTCTGTGAGCTCAAACCTTTCAGTTGTGAAATAGAGCCCCATAAGATATGCCTTCGCAGTGGCAATCCTAGGTATCTCACCTGGTTTCAACTTTCTGTAAATTTCGAGGAATGCTTTGTTCGAATCAACATCTCCATGTGCATCCCTCAATTTTTCCAAGGTTTTCTGGGCAGCTGGATGAGCTCGTCGGATGATCTTCACTTTCGAGTTCCTTATTATCTCTATGGCATTCTCGCTGAGTACACCGCCTCTTTCGGCGACTTTTGTTCCGTCAACTACAATGTCCTCTAAAACAATCGACCCTGCAGCTTTCTCGAGACTATACTCGTCCTCCGCATCCACCAAATCTGGAAATAGATCGAGAATCTCCAGGTCGGATTCGTACCCGATGGCTTTAAAAAGCAAGAACAGATTAATACGTCTCTTTCTATCGATTCTTGCATAAAAGAGCTCTTCCGCCGGGTTGTATACTATCTCCAGCCATGCGCCTCTGGCGGGCAGAAAATGTGCAATGTAAAGTGGTTCCGGAGTTAGAGTTTTGGAAACTTCACTCACAAAATAAACTCCAGGCGCCCTGACGAGTTGGTTCACAACGACTCTTTCCGCTCCATTCACGATGAATGTCCCATTCTCCGTCATATAAGGGATAGAACCTAGAAATGCTTCATCTTCCCTCATTTCGCCTGTGCTTGCGTCTGTTATTCTGACCACGGCGTATATCGGAACAGAGTACGTCAACCCCTTTTCTCTGCATTCCTCAGGTGTTTTCTCCGGTCGACCAGCTCTTGCAGCAACAAATTCTAGAATGAAACCCTTTTCTCCTCGCCTTAAATCGCCTTTGTGCGGTTGTGAAGTGATGGGAGAAAATTTCTTTAGCACTCTCAGTAAGTCGTTCTCAAGAAAATCTTTATAGGAGTCCCTTTGTATGGATATGAGGTCTGGTACTGGTACTACCTCTTGTATACGACCAAAGCTGAGTCGTTCACGTCTTCCGTAGCGAACTACCCTCATACAATCACCTCTACTTAGTCAGCGGTAAAACCGAAGGAATCCTTGCGAGAGCGCAAAAAGCGTAGGGTCACCTATATATCATAACACACAAAAACCTATACCAGCACTGCTGGTATAGGTTTGATACAATTTCTTCGTTCGATGGAAAAGGCGTTTACACTATTTCAATATTACTTCTGCGCCTGCTTCTTCGAGCTTCTTCTTGATGTCTTCTGCCTCGTTCTTTGGAACAGCTGTTTTGACAACTGCGTCGGGGCTGCCGGCTTTTTCAACAAGATCTTTTGCTTCCTTCAATCCTAGTCCTGTTATTTCCCTCACAACTTTGATAACTCCCACCTTATTTGCTCCGAAGCTTTTTAGAATGACATCGAATTCTGTTTTCTCCTCCGCCTTAGCTTCGGGTGCCGCTGCAGCCGTTGCTGGTCCCGCTACTGCCGCTACTGCAACAGGTGCGGCTGCGGTGACACCAAACTTTTCCTCAAGTGCCTTTACCAATTGCGCCAGTTCAGCTACTGTCAACTTTTCAATGGCTTCCACGATCTGCTCAATACTCATTTTACCACACCTCCGTTATGATTGAGATTTTTTATCTTCTATAGCCTTCAAAGCATAAAGAAGTTTTCTCATTGTCCCGCTTAGTACATACACAAGTCCTGAAATCGGTGCTTGCAGTCTGCTAACAACAGTTGCGTACAATTCTTTCTTGCTCGGTAGATTTGCAAGCACTGCGACCTGTTCTCCAGTAAACGGCTTCTTCTCGAGAAATCCTCCTTTAAAGATATTCTCTACTTTTCGTTCTTTGGCAAAGTTGCTGATGACCCTAACAGCCTCAATGGGATCTTCGTCTTTGACGTAAATGACTGCCGTTGGACCAGTGAGGTAGGAGGTAAAATCTTTTTCATCATAGCCAACGGCCTTCAGCGCTATACCTGCAAGAGTGTTCTTGAGCACTTTCATGTGGGCTTTTGTCCCGTACTTGGAGTATATTCTTCTTCTGATTTCTCGCATTGTTGCCACGTTGAATCCGCTGTAATTAATGAACAATATAAGCGATGCTCTTTCAAAATCATCTTTCAGAGTTTCAACCAGCTGTCGTTTCTGTTCTTTGGTTAACATCCTACGCCTCCTTTCAACATAAAAGGGTCTCTTCATATCTGAGACCCCGCGCGGCAAAACGCTTTAAATCTTGCCTCTGTAGGCGGGGTTCAGTACCCTCTTACGATTAACCTACGTTCTTCGGCAACAGATATACTGAGTTTACAAATGTTCAAGATTTACTGTCAAGCTGCTTTACTTGCAGCGCTAGCGATATCTGACAGCTCCAGCTTTACACCCACTCCCATCGTCGAAGAGAGGACGGCCTTTCTTATGAACTGCCCTTTCACACCAGCCGGTCTCATGTTAACTATTTGCAAATAGGCTGAAAGTATGTTTTCTCTGAGCTTTGACTCGTCAAAGGACCTTTTTCCAACTGGCAAGTGGAGACATCCGGTTTTATCGTTTCTCACTTCGATTCTTCCTGCCTTGAATTCCCTCACAGTTGCTTCTATCTCGTTTGTGACCGTACCTGATTTGGGGGATGGCATCAATCCGCGAGGCCCAAGGATCTTTCCGAGTTTTCCTATGCTTTTCATCATATCAGGAGTCGCTATCGCAACATCGAAATCGGTGAAATTCTCGTTTGCAATTTTTTCGACCAACTCCTCTGCTCCAACGTAATCGGCACCAGCTCTTCTTGCTTCCTCTGCTTTTTCTCCCTTTGCGAAGACCAAAACTCTTACGGATTTTCCTGTTCCGTGAGGAAGGGTGACTGTACCACGAAGCTGCTGCTCTGTCTTTCGTGGGTCTATCCCAGTGACCAGATGCAGCTCAATTGTTTCATCAAATCTCGCTGTTGCGTTCTCTTTCACAAGTCGAATTGCTTCGTCGAGTTTATAGAATTTAGTTCTATCAACCCTTTTCCGTATTTCCTCATACCTTTTGGAGTGCTTCGGCATCGCGCCTCCTCCTTCCGCTGTTCTTAATCCACAATTTCTATTCCCATACTCCTTGCTGTGCCCTCGATTATCTTCACGGCTGCGCCTATGTCATTTGCGGTGAGATCGGGCATCTTTATCTTTGCTATTTCTTCCAGTTGTTTTCTTGTGACTTTGCCAACCGTTTTCCTCTTTGTTTCTCCAGAACCTTTATCGATACCAGCAGCCTTTTTCAGCAGGAACGAAGCCGGTGGTGTCTTGACCGTAAAGCTGAAGGAACGGTCTTCGTACACGGTCACAATCACCGGTAAAATCATTCCTGCTTTGTCTGCCGTTTCGGCGTTGAACCTCTTGCAGAATTCCATTATGTTTATGCAGAATTCCATTATGTTTACTCCACGTTGACCAAGCGCCGGTCCAACCGGAGGTGCTGGTGTTGCTTTTCCCGCTGGCAGCTGCAACTTTACTTCAGCCACAACTTTTTTCGCCATAACCCGATACCTCCTTGTGTGGTATGGGAAGTTCCCTCCCACTTTAGGTTATCTTTTCAACCTCCGACGTTCTAACAACCACGGGTGTTTCGCGTCCGAAGATGGTCACAGTGACCTTCAATTCTTGCTTTTCGGCGTCTATTTCTCTAACTATACCTGCGAAGTCTTCAAATGGACCAGAGATTATCTTCACAACATCGCCAACATGAAAATCGAGCTCAACTTTTGCAGGTTTGAGACGTTCTTCGTACGATTCCAGTCCTGCTAATCTCAAAATTGCACGTATCTCTCTCGGCTTAAGTTCAAGGGGTTGACCACCTGAGGAAACAAAATCTATCACATTGGGGACCGATCTTGCGAACTGCCAAGTTTCGTCGTTCATTATCATTTCAACGAATATGTACCCTGGAAACAGTCGCTTCCTTTGAGTCTTTGCTATTCTTATCTCTTTCCGCGTGCCAAGATCCGCTACCTCAATTCGACCGCTGATGGGAGCGAAAATTTTCCTGCCTTCTGCCAGCAATTCACCGTTCCTAACTTGTTTTCCTTTCTGTACTTTTTCTTTGTCGAAGACCGACAGCGGTATGTGGTAAACATCTATCTCGCCGCTGTTTTGTTGTATCTCCACTCTTTTCACACGCTCATTCTCAACCACTTTTCCATCTATTTCGGAAATGATTTCCAAATCCTTAGTCAGCGGTATTCCCTGACGAATTCTTGCTCCTACTTTAATGCCTGTTTCAAGTTTTGATCCTTCGGCTACAAAATACGTCTTCGAATATTTTCTGTCTATCGTTTCAACAACGATCCTGCGATAGTTCCTAATGTTGACTATTCTTCCAGAATGCCTGGCATGAACGGCGGGTTCCTCAGCTATAAGATCGCCTTTGTTGACATCTGATCCAGTCTTCACGTAAAGCTTAGCTTCAAGTGAAATTGGTATTCGTTTGATGGATTTTGCGGTGGCATCAATGACGACTTCCTCGGGAACAAGTATCCTTCCGAACAAACGTTCAGCATGAGATGAACGAATCTTGGTCTCCAGGTTTTCCTTTGCCGATTGTTCCATCCCAGCCATGGTCCATAGTATGTACCACTTTTTCTTCACAGTTGATCACCTTATTCCAAGAACCGTCAAAAGAGCTCTGACAGCGCCGGAGAGCAACAAGTCCAGGACAAAAAAATAAGCTCCCATGGCAAGAAGTATTACCAGCACAACGGAGGTAGAAATTACGAGTTCTTTTCGCGTTGGCCATTTAGTTTTCTTTGCCTCAGCGAAAACCTCTCGAAAAAATCTCTTGATTTTTTCCATCTTTTATTCCCTCCACTACGAAAACAAATTGGCAGGGCCGGCGGGACTCGAACCCACAACACCCGATTTTGGAGACCGGTGCTCTACCTGTTGAGCTACGGCCCTGCGAACTATTTCGTTTCAGCGTGAACGGTATGCTTGTTGCAAGACGGACAGTACTTTCTAAGACTGAGTTTTTCCTTAGAGTTCTTGTTCTTGTCTGTGTAATAGTTTTTCGTTCCACACTCAGTACATTTCAGAGCGATTTTCACTCTCACATCAAACACCTCTTACTGGTGGTGAGGGGAGGATTTGAACCTCCGAAGGCGTTCCGCCAGCAGATTTACAGTCTGCCCCCTTTGGCCGCTCGGGCACCTCACCATCTTTAATTTGGAGCCAGCGAAGGGACTCGAACCCCCAACCTGCTGATTACAAGTCAGCCGCTCTGCCGGTTGAGCTACGCTGGCCCACAGCCTCAAAAAATTATACGTGAACCTGGTTCATGTGTCAAGAATCAGCAATAAGAAAATACACTATGAGTCAAAGTTTGAAGTTACGATCGTGTTGCTTCCGTGAAAATTCAGATGTATTTAGCCATCTCGGGAAGCACAAAACTCAATTTTAGGGATTCCAAAGTTTCCCTTGTTGGTATTCCTCTTTCATTCCACCCTCTGAGTTTATAATATTCCGTCAGCAACTTGTCATACTCCGATTTGTCCAATTTCACGCCTTCCACATCAAGTGTAAACCATCTTTCCGGTGGATAATCCATTTTTCTGTCCCAGCTGCCTCCGTATTCTCTCACCCAGTAACATCTGATCAGCGAATAAACTCTGTCAGCCACGTTGTAGAAGTCCTCGAGTGTGTAATTCCAACCGGTGATGGAATTAAAGATTTTCACATACCATTCCAAGTCAAGTCCAAGTTCAACCCAAGGCAAACGGCACGCTGTTAAGAGTTCGAACAAACCACCTCTGATTCTC
>FWWM01008325.1_pt1 | contig 10606 bp, 4 predicted proteins | sample 2228351 | NCBI WGS metagenome assembly FWWM01 (sample SAMEA103939774, study PRJEB20133) | metagenome
GGGGCGTGCTTCCCAGCCCACCCGGACGGACTGAAAAGGCCGTCGTGGGGCGGGCTTTCCAGCCCACCCGGACGGACTGAAAAGGCCGTCTGTAGCGTTTCTTATTCTATCTCCACCTCTGCCCCAATCTGGCGAAAGGTCTCCCGCACCTTGTCCTCGATCTCGGCCTCGCCGATCTGGCCCTCGCTCAGTTCAACCGTCATGGCGACCTTGCGGAAGCGCTGTTGGAGCAGGTTGAGCAGCCCCAGCAGGCCGGAGGCCTGGCCGAAGGGCAGTTCGAAGCGCAGTTTCAGCGACTCCCGGGCCGGCCCCACCCAGGTCGGCAGCGGCGGCCGGCCGACCCCCACCTTCACCGGCGCGGTGGGCGGCTCGGCGATGGGTGCGGCCTTGGCCCGGTCCGGGGGCCGCCCCCCCTCCCGCTGCGGCTCGCAGAGGTCGGCCCGGATGAGCACCTCGCCCTCCTGCAGGCCGACCGTCGGCTCTTCCCGGAAGTAGAGGCAGCGGGGCCGGCCCTGTTCATCCAGTTCGCCCAGCCCAAAGAGGCCCTGCCGCACCCCCTCGGCGATGCTCCGCCCCCAGACCTCCCGGTCGAGCACCAGTACCTCGCCCGGCGTGCGCGAACCGCTCTCTGCCAGTTGCCGCGTCTCGAGATAGTCGCGGCCGGCCAGGTAGTGGTTCTTGATGACCAACGGGGACAACTTTTCCGCCAGGCGGCCCTCGCTGCGCAGCCGGTCGTAGACCCGCTCGTCCAGCGGCCGGGTGTCCCCCACGGTGGGCAGACCCAGTTCCACCTCGTGCAGCCCGTCGCGGTCGGGGATGTAGAGCAGGTGGTAGAGATGGACAACTTGCCCCGGCATCTCCTGTTCGGCCTGTTGGAGGTCCTCCCGCAGTTTCCGTTGCTGCTCGGCCGCCAGGGAGATTTCGTCCCGCGCCAGGGAGGAGAGCGCCAGGTAGCGGCAGAGCATCCCGGTAAAGGGCGGCCGCGCGCTCTCGTCGGGGGCCAGGAAAAAGAGGGTGTTGCGATGGACGCGCGGAGTCTGGCCCTTCTGCTCCAGCAAGGCGCGCATGCGCCCCTGGTCGGCCTGGGAAAAGATGACCAGTTTGGGGGCCTCGTCATCGGGGACGGCGGCGCTCTCCTCCGGCCAGATGTAGGTCCTGAGCCGACGCCCCCCCGCACTGCGCCGCAGGAGCTTCTCCTCGGCGTCGCCCAGTTCCTCCCCGGTGATATTCTCCATCCGCACGGTCAGGGCGCGGTTCAGATTGGCCATGGTGGAGAAAAAGTAGCGCCCGTCGCGCGTGTGCAGGTAAAAGAGCAGCCGGCCGCTCAGTTTCTGCAGCACCTCGGCGACCACGCTGGGCGGCACGTTCGCCAACAGGTTTTGCTTCTTGACCTCCCCCACCGTCATCCCGGCCTCGCCGCCCCCGCCGATGTGGGAGGCCATAAAGATGGCCGTGGCGACGCGCTCGCCCAGGTGCAACTGCCGGTAGGCCTCGCCGATCTCCTGGTTGACCCTGCGGGCGCCGGCCTCCGGGCTGAGGATGTCGGCGGCCAGCACGCTGTCGTACTGGTTTTCGATATGCTTGAGCAGTTCACGACGGACGGCGTCGTCGGAGAGGTCGAAATCGGCCAGGCCGATGTAGGGGTGGGACGAGTCTTTCAGCGCATTGACCACCAGCGCCAGCAGGCGCAACGTGCCCCGCGTGCGCTGGAAGGAGGGGAAACTGCCCCAGCGGTGGTAGAGCACGTCCACCACCTCCGGCAGGAAGGGGTAGGTCCGCCGGAAGCGCTCGCGGTAGGCCGTGCTCTCCTCACCGCGCAGCAGCAACGCTTCCTGTTCGGCCCGCCGGACAAAGGCGCGGATGACCTGGTCGGCGGGCGCATCCTCCACATGGATAAACAGCCGCTGGCGGATAATTGCTCCCACCTCCTCGTCCCGCACCGGCGTAAAGATCTTTTCCACGCGGCCGCTGATCTTTTTCAACTGCTCAAAAAGGCGCGCGGCCTGATCGTCAAAGTGTTCCAGCGCGCTGGAGGGGAGGCTGATGACCAGGGCAACCCGCTCCAGGGTGGCCGCCGCCTCGGTCAGTTCCTGCATAAAGGCCAGCGTCTGCGCCGCCAGCGTGGACTGGCCTACGGCGACACCGGCCGCCTTGGTGACATACTCCAACACCTCGTCCATCAGCACCAACACCGGCCGGTGGGCAGCCAGCAACCGCTGCAGGGCCTCCCGGCCGGGGGCAGTTTTCCCCTCAAAGCCCTCCCGCGAACCGGTCAACTGCTCGGCGAGCAGACCCCAGAGCGTATCCTCACCCGAAAGGGGCGTGCCCACCAGGACGGCCCTGTGCGCGCCCCACTCCTGCGCCCGGTGGTAGAGGGCGATCAGTGCATGGGTCTTGCCCCCGCCAAAGGGGGTCTGAATCTGAATGACCGGGTCGCCGCCCCGTCCCTGCAATCGCCTGGACACCACCCCCAGGAGGTGCTTCAGGCCGGCCGTCTCGTAGGTTCGCTCGCGAAAGAGGTCCGGGTCACGGTACTCCGCCGGCCCCCGACCCTGATGGACCTCCCATAGGTCGGCGGCAAAGACCTCTAGCGACGGATGTTCCTGCAGGACGTCATCGTGGGGGATGGCGATGGTGTGAAAGGGCGTTCCGATGTCCCCTTCCTGGCGGCCGGCCAGCGGCACCTCCACCCTCTGCCAGTGGCTCCGGGTATAGGCCACCGTCTCCCGTCGCGACAGGGACCGGGTGGAGGTCTGCATGCGGATGTAAAACTCCTCCTCCTGCCAGCGGAGGTAGACCGGCTCGGTCGCCCGCTCCACCTCGACCACATAGACCGCTTTCCCCTCCACCTCCCCAAAGCGCCGTCGGATGCGTGGGGCGTGCTCGGGGCCCAGATGCCCGGCAATCAGGTTGTCCAGGTGCTGCTCAAAGCGGTCACGGGAACCGCCGAACAGACGCAGGTCGTCCTCCATGCCCTGGAGGGTGCCGTCGTCCTCGACGCCGATGAGCAGCACGCCGCCCTCGGTGTTGAGAAAGGCGGCGATCGTCTTGAGGACGGCGTAGGCCATCTTGGGGTCCTTCTTCCCGGCCCGGACGTTCCACAGCAGGGTGCTCTTGAACTCCAGACGGGGGCCTTCGCCCTGGTCAATCCATGTGCGGATATCCATCAAGACACCTCCTTACTGGACACAGGCAAATTTGCCTCACCCGCCGTCGCTTTAACCGTGCAACTTTGAAAGCACTGCCCGGCCCCTACAGAAGCCTCTTCTGCCGCACCTCGCTGCGCAGCCGCTCCCGACCGGTGAGAAGGCCGTCCAGCAACCGCTTCTCCTTGTCCTCGAGCGGCAGGCACTCGGAAACCGCCTGGGCCACACGGTAGAACACCTCCGAGCGGCCGTACCCGCTCTCGGCCAGCCGCTGCACCAGCGCGGCCCGCTCGCCCTTTTCCCACAGCCGCAGGGCGTGGTGCAGGACGTCCATCAGCCCCCGGCCCCGCGCCAGGTCGTCCAGGTCGCGCTGCTGCGGCCCCAGCACCCGGACGAACTCTCTCTCCTTGCGCACGAACGACCCCCGTTGCGACCACTCCTTCGCCAGGTCCAGCCCGCAGGACTGGGCCAGTTTGTGGGCCTCGTCAAAGGGGACGCGGGCCGAAGCATAGTTCCACCGCCAGAGGACGTAGAAGCGGGTGCGCTCGTCCGTCTCGCCGGCAAAGCCGTCCCGCAGGATCTGGCGGACGGCGTAATCGGTGGCAATGGTGCGCACGTCGTCCAGGAGGCGGTCGGCGCGGATGATCGTCCCCTCCAGGTCCATCACCTGCTCGTAGCGGCCAAAGACCTCGATGGCCGCGCCGATGGCGGCGATGAAAAAGTCGGCCCCGCCGATCCCCTCCTCCCAGAGACGCCGCAGTTTACCGTTCAGATAGGTCTCCAGTTCGCGGCGCACCTCGTGGTAGAGGCCAACGCCCTGCCGTGCGGCCTTGCGGGCGACGACGTAGATGGAGGAGGCCAGGGCGGCCGACTCGCGTGAGCGCAGGCGGGCCTGCATCTCGGTGTGGAGCGGCCAGGCCGCCGTGACCACCAGGCCGCTGCCGAGGAGGGCGTTGATGACCGTCTCCCAGCCGGCGGTGGACTTGTGGGCGTAGACAATGACGGCGACGCCGCCCGGCTTGAGGACGCGGTGCATCTCGCGGAAGGCCAGGGCCAACTGCTCCTCGAAGAAGCGTGTGCCCGCCTCAAGGCCGCCCTCCTCGCGGGTGTAGGCCACAATCTCGTTCGCCTTGGGCGTGAGCGGGGTGGAAAAGAGGTCCGGGTGAAGGGGCCCGACGGTGCGTTTGAGCCAGACGTAGAAAAAGTCGGAGAGATAGGCGTAGGGGACGTTGTCGTAGTAGGGCGGGTCGGTGAGGACAGCGTCAAAGTGGGCGTCCGAGTAGGGGAGTCAGGTGGCCGAGGTGTGGGTGACACCTGTTCCATGCACTTCCCGCGCACGCGGTAGAGATGGGAATTGCGACAAGTGCTCTATCACCTTGCAATAATACCCCTGCCCCGTCTCAAACGAACCAGACGATCTACTAAAAAGATTGGTTTCGGCATAGTCCCATAGCATAGGCAATGCTTGTCGTGAGAAAAGCTGTTTTATTGCTTCCGAAGTATTTTCCCACCGAGCAAGCACATTACTGAAGGCAGCCGCCATGTCTCCCCCCAACCCCAAATAGGTTACCACAGCGCGGGCGAACCCCTCCGGATAGCCCCGCGCCAGCATCTGCCGGTGGGCGTGGCGGACGGCGTCGGTGAAGGTGAGCAAAGCCAACTGCTGGCGGGGGTTGAAGAGGTCGCCCCAGGTTTCGATGGCATACCCCTGCACCCGAAAGCCCAGCGTGCCACGCGGCGGCAGCGGCTCATCCGGCACCGGCTCCAGCCCCCAGGCGGTGCGCAGGGCGGCCTGCTTCTCGGCCAGGGCGGTTTCGGCGGCGCGGAACGCCTCCAGGTCGGCCGGGGTGGGCCGGCGGTAGAACTTGCCCCGCTGCCCTTCTCGGGTACAGACCACGGCGACCATGCGCTGGCCGGCGGGCGAACGGCCGTTCGCCCCTGCCGCGCGGAAGAGGCGGCGGGTCTCGGTCGCCGGGATGCTGCTCCCGCAGGCCGGGCAGACGACCACGGCGCGGCGCACAGTGCCGCGAGAGGGGTCGAACCCGGCGGGCCAGGGTTGGTACAGCGTGGCCGGACGTGCACCGGCCGCCACATCGGGCGACCGGCCGGCCACCACCCCCACCTTGTCGCCACGGGCGACGATCTCGAACTCGACCGGCTGTCCGGGGCCATGTACGACCGGTCGGAGGGCGATCCGGCGGCCCTTCTTCTTGGCCAGCCAGAACTGGCGCATCAACGGGACCTCCACACCACAGGTCGGGTTCTGGCAGGGGAGCGTCCGCGCCCAGATATAGCCGACCACCGTCTCCCCCTCCTCGGCCGGCGGATAAAAGGCGGCCAGTTCCTCCCGGGCCTTCTCCAGCACCCACTCCCCCCAGTATTTCACCGCCGCCAGGAGGGGGTTGAGATCGGGCGGGAGGGCCTGTTCCTCCGGCTCCCCCAGGCCCAGCGACAACTGGCCCTGCTCCCGCGGCCGGCCACCCCGCCGCCGTGGCAGCAGGTGCTCCGGCATCCCCGCAAAGGGCCGGCCATATCGCTGGGGGTACTCCAGCGTGGCCTTGAGGAGCAGCACCGCCACCGGGTTATAGTCGCCGGCGTGGGCCTCGCAGCCCAGGCGCAGCGCCTCCAGCGGGTAGGAACCGCCGCCGGCAAAGGGGTCCAGCACGCGGGGGGACGGCACACGGCCCGCCTCGATGTCGGCCACGGTCACCGGTTCGCCCCGTTCCCCGCTCAGCCGTTCGGCGTGGACGGCATAGATGGCCCGGCGGGCGCGCTCCAGGACCTGGGGGGTGAGCGCGTTCTCCCAGCGGCTCAGGTCGGCGACAAAGTCGTTCTCCCGTTGCCAGGCCAGGTCGTCGCCGGCCGGGGCAGGGGGCACCAGAGCGGCGTAGGCGGTGGCGCGGGAGGCGGCCAGCGGCCGGCGCGCCCACCAGATGTGCAGCGTGGAGATGTGCCCGTGGCGGATGTTCTTCTCTTTGGCCGCGTGCTGGCTGACCTCCCGGACGGGAAAGGTCTCCTCGATCAGCCGGCGGTCGTTCATGGCTCTTCCCCCCGCGCCACAATCTTCCAGGCCTGCCCCAACCGGCCGGCCACGTCCCCAACGGCCGCCCGGTAGCGCAGGCAGGCTCGATCCAACCGCCCTCCCTGGACCCTGAGCACCCCCCACAGATCGTGCCATTGGCGCTCCGAGGTCTCGTCGCCCAGGCGGAACCGCTCCTGTTTCACCAGCCTCAGGGCTAGCGAGACAGGCGGTACGTTCACCAGTAGGGGCGCGGCGATCGGTTCAGGGAGCATCGGCCGGCTCCTGGGTTCCCAACGGGCCGTAAGCGCGGCCGGCCAGGTCCGGGCCGAGGAGCAGGCCGGCCGGCCCTGGGGGGTGGCCTGGGGATGGCGCCGGCGCAGTCCGCCGAGCGCCAGCAGGCGCACCGTCCGGCCCAGTTGCCCCACCAGGTGCAGTTTGCGCCACGGCGGGGCCTGACGCAGCAGGCGAATCAGCGCCGCCTCGGCCTCGGGGTGGGTATCGGGAAAGAGGGTCCGGCGTGAGGGCGGCTGCATATCCCGCTCAGCCGGGCCCTTTTCCAGAGAGGAAAGGCCCTGTCCCATCAGCACCTCCTGATTGTCCTCCGGTCGGTTCCGCCCTGCAAGGATACCACAAAACGGGAGCGGGGGCAACTGGGTGCGCAGGATATTCAGGGCCGGTTCCAAGTCGCTCAGTGGGAGACACACCGGGCCCGGACCTCTCGTAACTGCTCAGCCGCACACCAGTTTTCACCGCCGAGACGCAAAGAACACAGAGGTTTCGTGTTTCCACAGAGGACGAGGGGCCGACCTTGTGGGATGCACCTTCCCTCCATGCCAGATGCGCCTTTCGGTCTCGAGCAGACGTCGCGCTTCCGCAGGTTGCGTCCCCGTGCCGGCCGCTACAACGCCCGCTCCCCCCGGCCGACGATCTCGTCGGGCTGCACCAGGTAGCGCACCTCCACCTGCTCCTCCAGGGGCAGGTGGGCCACCGGGTCCTGGACGATGTAGAGTTCCGGCGTGGTTGCGGCGTTGAGCACCACATAGAGGTAATAGTCCGGGCCAAAGCGCTGCGCCTTGAAGCGCTCATTCCGGGTCAGGGCCACCGGCCCCACCCCGGCGCGGGCCTTGACCTCGATATAGCGCACCTGCTCGCTGTGGGGGTCGGTGGAGCGGATGTCATAGCCCAGGTTCTCGGCGGAGAGATCCTCCGGCCGGCGACCCTGGGCACGCTCGTAGCGCATGGCCTCTACCATCCCCACCTGTTCGATCTGGGGGCTGGTGTGCATGGCGGCGGCCTCGCCGGCCGGGGACACGACGCGCAGGGCCGCAACAAAGCGCGGCGTGTCCAGGGTCAGCAGCATCTCCCGCTTCAGCGTCTCCTCCAGTTCCCGTATCGCCTGGAGGTAGGCCGCCTTCTGCTGGGTCTTGTTGTGGATGACCAGGTCTACATCCTCGCCGGCCAGCGCCCGCTCCTGCAAGCGAATCAGGTCGTTGTCCAGGTCCAGGACCAGGTGGCGCAGCGACTCCAGGCCGTACCTGTGCCTGATCTGGGCCTGTCGCTGCCGCTCCTGGAGGAGTTCATCCCTGTACGCCTCCAGGCAGGGGAGGAGCCAGGCCTGGGCCCGGGAGCGGAGGGCCTCTACATCCACAGCGTCGTCGGCGGGGCGGCCGGCCGGGGCCAGGTCCCAGAGGACCGCCGGGCTGACCGGCTCGACCGGGCCGCCGTCGCGGGGGAGAAAAAGGGCAAAGAGCCGCTTGCCGGCGGTCTCGCCCCGGCCGTCCGAGACCTGCCCCTCGAAAAAGAGGAGCACCCCATCGCGCCGGCCATCGGGGTCCAGCAGCGTCGCCCCGCGCTGCAGCGACTCCCCCAACGACTGCTCGGCCCAGCGCAACACGGCCTCGAAGAGAGGATGGCCGAAGGAGAGGAACTCGGCCTGCGCCTCCCGCATGGCCAGGTCCTTGTCAAAGGTCACCAGGGGGTAGCGCTTCTGGAGAGGGCCAAAGCGACGGCGGAACTCGTCGCCCTGGGCAATCCGCTGGAGCGGATAGGGCACCCGTTCCAGGATAAAATAGCCCTCGCCGGCCCTGTCCCGACGGGGCCGGATGTCGCCTTCCAGTCGCGCCCAGGCCTTTTCGAAAAAGGCCTGCGTGTACTCGGGGATCAAGCGCTGCTCGCGGGCACGGGCGTTCATCTCCCGGATGCGGGTATAGTCCATATAGCGCGTGGCCAGGCCCTCGCCCAGGACGGCCCGCACCGCCCGGAGGTACTCCTCATCCACGCGGAGTTCGACCTCGCGGAGGATTTCGTCCAGCGTGCGGGCATTGGCCGCCGCCTCGGTGAGCAGTTGGGCCAGGTTGCAGCCGGGAAAGAGTTCGTCAATCACATCGAACACGCGGTCGCTGCCCAGGGCGGCGCGAATCTCGTCCAACTTTTCAAAGAGGCGGTACAGGACGCGGCCCTCGCGGGTATCCCGGGCCACCAGGTTAAAGATGGCCACCTCGTGGGTCTGCCCGTAGCGGTGGACGCGCCCCATGCGCTGCTCCAGCCGGTTGGGGTTCCAGGGGAGGTCATAGTTGATCATCAGATGGCAGAACTGCAGGTTGATCCCCTCGCCGGCGGCCTCGGTGGCGACCATCACCTGGGCCTCGTTTTTGAATACCCGCTCGGCCTCGATGCGGGCCTCCAGGGGCATGCCGCCGTGGATGGTGCAGACGGTATAGCCCCACGCCCGTAGCCGCGCCTCCAGGTACTCCAGCGTGTCCCGCGACTCGGTAAAGATGAGCACCTTTTCGCCCAGTTCACGGGCCGACAACTGCTCCAGGGCCTCCTGGAAGCGCCGCAGTTTGACCTCATCCCCACGTCGGATGATCGCCCCGGCCTGCTGCAACAATCCTTCCAGGGTACGGATTTCGGACTCGAGTTCGGCGCGGTTCTCGGCCACGCTGAGCGTCTCCCAGAGGGCCTCCTGCTCCCAGCGCTCCTTCTCGCTCATCTCCTCCACAACGTCCGGGGAAAAGGGCAAAACGGGAGACTGAAACTCCCGCCGGTAGGTCTCGGCCTGTCGAAGCATCTCTTCCAATCGCTCCTTGCGCCGCTGCAGGGAGCGGTGGAGGGCATAGACGCTGGAGGCCAGCCGTCGCTGCAGGATGACCAGGGCAAAGGCGATGTTGCGTCGGCGGTCCTTGCGCAGGGCCTTGTTGTACTGCTCGTGGACGTAGCGGGAGAGGGCGTTGTAGAGGTCGTGCTCGGCGGGCGATTCAATGCCCAACTCGAAGGTCAGCGTCTGGACGTGGCGGGGCAGGAAGAGGGGCCGGCCGGAAAAATCCCGCAGGTCCTCCTTCAGCCGGCGGATAAAGAGGGGATTGTCGCCGGAGCAAATCGAGTGCTCCAGCATCTCGACGGTGGCAAAGGCGCCGGGCTGGAGCAGGTCCAGAAAGAGGCGAAAGTTCTCCGGGTCGCCCCGGTGGGGCGTGGCGGTCAAAAAGAGCAGGTGGGTGCTGTTGCGGGAGAGGAGTTCGCCCAGACGGTAGCGTTTCGTCTTTTCCAGTTTGCTGCCGTAGCGGTAGGCGGCCATCTTGTGGGCCTCGTCCACCACCACCAGGTCCCAGTGCACGCCGGCCAGGGTGTGCAGCACATCCTCCTGCCGGGCAAAGTCCAGAGAGGTGAGGACCTGGAACTCGCTCTCCCAGATGTTCTCGCCAAAGCGGCTGCGCATGGTCTGGCGGTCCACCAGGACAAAGGTCTCCTCGAAGCGCTCCTTCAGTTCGCGCCGCCACTGGTCCTTGAGGTGGCCGGGGGTGACAATGAGAATCCGTCGCACCAGGCCGCGCAGTTTCATCTCCTTGATCACCAGGCCGGCCATAATCGTCTTGCCCGCGCCGGGGTCGTCGGCGATGAGAAAGCGCACCCTGGGCTGGTGCAGGATATACCCATAGACGGCCTCGATCTGATGGGGCAGCGGGTCCACCTCGGAGATGTTCACTGCCAGCAGGGGGTCGTAGAGCGAGGCGTAGCGGTAGCGGCGGGCTTCCAGGGCCAGGAAAAGGTCGCCGGGCGGGGCGTCAAAGCCAACCTCGCCCCTCTGCCGACGCAGTTCGGCAAACTGGTCGAGGGTCAGATACTGGTCAATGTGCTTGGAGGTGTGCAACAGGGAACCGACGATCCGCACGTAGCGGTCATTGAGCACTTTTACCCGGTCCACCCGCAGGGGCTCGGCCCAGCGGGGGGACCGGATGACGTCCCCCGGTCGGATGTCGGGCAGATCGGGCGAACCGTTCTCGGCGGACATTGGGCCTCCTCGTGTGTCAAGCCGGTCGGTACTATTGTACCCGCAGGCGGGGGATGGGTCAAGCAGGAGGCCTGTGGTATGAACAGGGAGAGATCATCTCCTCCAGCGTTGTGGAGAAAGCGGTCGACGAAGTGATCGTGCGGCGGCAGA
>FWWM01017151.1_pt1 | contig 10604 bp, 10 predicted proteins | sample 2228351 | NCBI WGS metagenome assembly FWWM01 (sample SAMEA103939774, study PRJEB20133) | metagenome
CGCATCCCGGGCCGGATCTCGCTGAGGCGCAGGAACTCCTCAGGTGCTGCAGGGCTTGACGCGGGCAGGAGGAGCCCCACCGCCACGAGCACCCAGGCCACCCATCTCCACCACCCGACCATTCGCTCCCTCTAACGGGGTGCGAGGCGCACCACGGGATCGCCGATCTGGATCCGCTGCCCGACCCGCACAAACACTTCCGCCACCACTCCGTCCCTGGGGGCACGGGCCGCGACCTCCCGCGGTCTCGTCACCGTGCGCACGTACACCAAGGGGTCTCCCTCGCCCACCCGGTCGCCCACAGAAACCGTCTCCACCACCACCCCACCGATGGTGGCCCGGACCACGTCGGGATCCGGAGCAGGAGCCGCAGCTACCCACCCCACGATCCCCAACAGCACCGCGAGAACCACCGCGCGTCGCATCCTTCCTCCGATCAACGGACCTCCCGCGCCAGAGGTTCCTCCCAAGGCGAAGGGCTCGGCACAAAGGGCTCGGGGAGGCGGTCGTCCAACCCGAAGTGCACCCGGAGGATCTGGAGGATGCGCTCCGCGGCCCGACCGTCGCCGTACGGGTTCGTGGCGTTCGCCATCCTCGCGTACGCCTCGGGGTCCTCGAGCAGCCGCGCCGCCTCCGCCACGATACGGTCCGGGTCCGTCCCCACCAGCCGCGCGACCCCTGCCGCAACCCCCTCCGGCCGCTCCGTGGTCTCCCGCAGCACCAGGACCGGTGTGCCGAAGGCCGGGGCCTCCTCCTGCACGCCGCCGGAGTCCGTGAGGATGAGGTATGCCGCCCGCTCGAGGGCCACGAAGGACCCATAGTCCGGCGGATCCAAGAGGTGCACCCGCTCCACCTCCCGGAGGGCCTGCCACACCACCTCCCGCACCGCGGGGTTCCGGTGCACGGAGAAGACCACCTCCACGTCCGCAAACCGTTCCACCAGCGTCCGCACCGCGGTGCAGACGCGCAGAAGGGGAGCTCCCCAGTTCTCCCGCCGGTGGGCGGTGACGAGGATCAGGCGGGCGCCCGGGCGGAGCGGGATGCCGGGGTCCGGAGGCGGATCCCGGGTCGCCATCATCCGGAGGGCGTCGATCACCGTGTTGCCCGTGACGTAGATGCGGTCCGGCGGGACGCCTTCCCGGAGGAGGTTTGAGCGGGCGAGCGGGGTGGGCGCGAAGTGGAGGTCCGCCAAGGCTGCCGTCATGCGGCGGTACATCTCCTCGGGGAAGGGGTGGTACTTGTCGTGGGTGCGCAGGCCCGCCTCCACGTGGGCCACGGGCACCCGGTGGTAGAAGGCCACGAGGGCCCCGCAGAAGCTGGGCGCGGCATCCCCCTGCACCAGCACCAGCTCCGGCCGGACCTTCCGCAGGCACGCCTCAAGACCCGTGAGGGTGCGGACCGTGACCTCCGTGAGGGTCTGGCGGGGCCGCATCACGTTGAGGTCGATGTCCGGCGTCAGGCCGAACAGGTGGAGGACCTGGTCCAGCATCTCCCGGTGTTGGGCCGTGGCCACCAGGACCGGTGCGAAGGCGGGGTCCTGCCGGAGGGCAAGGACGAGCGGCGCCATCTTCACCGCGTCAGGCCGGGTGCCCACCACCACCAAGAGCGGAATCGGCCGCATCTGCTTACGTCCCGGGGATACCCGGGCTGCGGGAGGACCCGCGGGACCACAGCCCCAGCCGCCACGCGGAGATCCACAACGTCCCGCCCAGCACCACGGTCAGGGAGAGGGAAACGTGAGGCCGCACGCTCCCCGCGATCCACAGGGCGAGGACGGCGAGCAGGGCGGTGATGCCGTACAGCAGGAACACCGTCTGGCGCTGCGACAGGCCCCGGTCCAGCAGCCGGTGGTGGAGGTGGCCGCGGTCCGGCTGGAACACCGGTACACCTTGGCGCACCCGGCGTACGATGGCGAAGGCGGTGTCGAAGATGGGGACGCCCATGGCCAGCAGGGGGACGGCGAGGGAGATCAGGGTCAGGGTCTTGAACATCCCCACGACGGAGATGGCACCCAAGAGGTAACCCAGAAGCAGCGCCCCCCCGTCGCCCATGATCACCCGGGCGGGATTAAAGTTGTAGCGCAGAAAGCCCACACAGCTCCCGACCACCGCGGCGCACAGCACGAGAATCCCGAGCCCTCCCCGCAGGGCCGTGGCCGCGGCGAAGAAGGTGGCGGCCACGATGGCCGCGATCCCCGCGGCGAGTCCGTCCAGCCCGTCGATGGAGTTCACGGCGATGGCCGCGGACCCAATCCAGACCACGGTAAACAGCTGCCCCACAACCCCGAGCGGCATGAGCTTGCCCGTGAAGGGGTTGGTGAGGAAGGGGGTGGTGACTCCGAAGAGCACGGGGATCGCGGCCGCGAGGTAGATGAGGGGGAACTTGGTCCGGCCCGGGAGCTGCCGGAGGTCGTCGACCACCCCGAGGGCGGTAATGGCCACGGCCCCCAGCAGGACCCCCACCAGCCGCCCGTCCACGGGCCCGTACGGAACGGCCAGCACCAGGTAGCGGGGCTCCCGCACCAGGGCAATCGGGCCCACAATCGGCAAGCTCACCAGACACGCGAGGAAGATCCCGCAGAAGATGGCGATCCCGCCGAGCCGCGGGAGGGGCCGTCGGTTAATACGCCGGCCTCCCGGGTAGTCCACCGCGCCCGTGCGGCGTCCGAGCCACAGGGCGGTCGGCGTGGTCCAGTAGGTGACGAACCAGGCCACCACCGCGCTCAGGACGTACGGCGGAAGAGCCATCTTCCCTCCCTCACAGGATCACCTCCGCGGGCTTCGGCTCCTCCAAGAGCTCGCTCACGGAGGTGTTCTCGTGGATGCTCAGGATGGCGTCCGCCAAAAGCCGCGCGATGGAGATCACCCGAATGTTTTCGAGGCGCTTGTGGGGCGGGATGGGGATGGAGTCCGTGACCACCAGCTCCCGGATGGGGCTGGTGCGGATGCGCTCCACCGCGGGATCCGAGAGCACCGGATGCGTGCAGCACGCGTAGATCTCCGCGACCCCCCGCCGCACCAGGGCCTCCGCCGCGGCCACGAGGGTCCCGGCGGTGTCCACGATGTCGTCCACCAGGATGGCGGTCCGTCGGTACACCTTGCCGATCACGTGGACGATCTCGCTCACTTGGTTGGGTTGGTCCCGGCGCTTGTCGCACACGGCCACGGGCGCGTCCAAGGCCCGGGCGAAGTCCCGGGCCCGCTTGAGCCCGCCGATGTCCGGGGAGACCACGACCACGTTGGTGAGGTTTTTCCGGCGGAAGTAGTCCGCAAAGAGGTTGCGGGCCGTGAGGTGGTCGAAGGGGATGTCGAAGAAGCCCGCCACCTGCCCGGCGTGGAGGTCCACGCAGAGGACGTGCTGGGCTCCGGCCCGCACCAGGAGGTTCGCCACGAGCTTCGCGGAGATCGGCTCCCGGGGTCCCAGCTTCCGGTCCTGCCGGGCGTACCCGAAGTAGGGGAGGACGGCGGTGATGCGGCGGGCCGAGGCTCGTCGCAGGGCGTCCAGGATAATGAGGGTCTCCATGAGGTTCTCGTTCACGGGCGGGCAGGTGGGTTGGATCAGAAAGCAGTCCCAGCCCCGCACGCTCTCGTCGATTCGCACCCGGACCTCCCCGTCCGGAAACCGGGAGACCACCATCTCCGCCAGCGGCACCCCGAGGTGCTCTGCTACCCGCCGGGCCAGGGCCACGTTCGCGGTCCCCGCAAAGAGCTTCGGTGGATCCCGCCTCATCCTTCGGAGGTCAGGGTACGGATCACCCGGGCAGGGACCCCCACCGCCACCGCACCCGGGGGGAGGTCCTTCGTCACCACCGTGCCCGCGCCCGTCACGGCTCCGGCCCCGACCCGCACCGGGGCCTGGAGCATGGTGTCGCTGCCGATGAAGGCGCCGTCCTCGATCACCGTCTGCTGCTTTCCAGATACACCATACCGCAGGTTGCAGGTGACCGTCCCGGCCCCGATGTTCACCCCCTGACCGATGAGGGCGTCTCCCAGGTAGCACACGTGGTGGACCTTGGTCCGGTCCCCGATCCGCACGTTCTTCAGCTCCGCGAAGTTTCCCACCTCCACGCCGCGGCCCAGCACACAGCCGGGCCGCAGGTGGGCGTACGGCCCCACCCGGGACCCTTCTCCGACTTCGCTGTGCTCCACCACGGACCACCACACCCGAACCCCGTCCCCCAATCGGGCAGAGATGAGGTGGGCACCCGGGCCAAGGGTACAGCCAGAGCCCACTACGGTCTCGCCCTCGATCACCGTGAAGGGGTGGATCACGGTGTCCGGGCCGATCCGGGCCCGGGGATCCACGTAGGTGGTGGCGAGGTCTACGACCGTAACTCCGGACGCCATCAGGTCCACTAGGACCCTCTGGCGGAGCTCCGCCTCCGCCCTGGCAAGATCCTGCCGCGTGTTGATCCCCATGGCCTCCTCCGCCTCCTCCAACCGCAGGATCCCGACCCGGCCCCCCCATTCCCGGAGGAGCCGGAAGGCGTCGGTGAGATAGTACTCCTTTTGGGCGTTGTCCGCTTGGATGCGCGGGAGGACCTCCCGCAAGGCTCTGAGTGTGAAGCACCCGAGCCCCGTATTCACCTCACATACCGCCCGCTCCTGTGGAGCGGCGTCCGCCTCCTCCACGACCCGGTCGAGGGTGCCGTCAGGCGCCCGGATCACCCGGCCGTAGCCGGCCGGATCCGGTACCACGGCGCTCACCAGGGTAGCGGCGTTGCCCTCCAGGATGTGCTGCTCGATGAGCCTCCGAAATGTCTGTGGCCGCACGAGGGGGACGTCCCCGTAGGCCACGACCACCGCTCCCTCGAATTCCCCGAGGTGCGGGAGGGCGCAGGCCACCGCGTGGGCCGTTCCCAGGGGCTCAGGCTGGACCGCCACGACCACCCTTTCCGGGAGCGCCGCCCGCACCGGTTCTGCGTCGGCGCCGACCACCACGACCACCGGGCCCGAGACCACGGGCCGCAGGGCGTCCAGAACGTAGCAGAGTATGGGCCGGCCGCAGAGGGGGTGAAGGACCTTCGGAAGCCGGGAGCGCATGCGCGTTCCCTTCCCCGCGGCCAGGATCACGGCTGCCACCTTCATCCCGTCCCTCCGGTCTTGACCAGGGCGGGTGAGGCCCGTAAGGTGGTAGTGGCCTCGCCGCGCGCGGGGCTGAGGGGAGTAACCGGCGGTGGCTTACGGCACGGTGCCGGAGCCGCCGCGGCCCGGTCGTCAGGACGGCGGCCGACGAGGTCGTCCGGCCGGGCCTGTGGCACGGCCTCACGGTGAGACCTCCGGCTCCCTTGCCGGAGGTCTTTTCTATTGGCAGGTCCCTCCGGAGGGCAAACCGGAACGATGAACATCGAGCTCGTCCTGTGGATCGTGTTCCACGTGGTGGTGGCGGGGATGCTGGCTGTGGACCTGGGCGTGTTCCAGCGGGACCCCCACAAGCTCTCCATGCGGGAGGCCGTGGCCTGGAGCGTGGTGTGGATCGTGGCCGCGCTCCTGTTCAACGCGGGCGTATGGGTGCTCGAGGGTCCACAGCGCGGGATGGAGTGGCTCACCGCCTACCTCGTGGAGAAGGCCCTCAGCGTCGACAACCTCTTCGTCTTCCTCGTTATTTTCGCATACTTCGCCGTGCCGGGTCACCTCCAGCCCAAGGTCCTGCTGTGGGGCGTGCTCGGCGCGGTGGTGATGCGGGCCACCCTCATCGCCGTGGGCGTGGCCCTGGTCCACCTCTTCCATTGGATCCTGTACCTCTTCGGCGCCCTGCTGGTCTACACGGGGTGGAAGCTCTTCCGGCACGCCGATGAGGAGCCCGTGGACCCCTCCCAGAACCGGGCCCTGCACCTCGTGCGGCGGTACTTCCCCGTGACGGAGGACTACGGCCGGGGCCGGTTCTTCGAGCGGCGGGACGGCCGGCTGTATGCCACTCCGCTGTTCCTCGTGGTGGCCGTGGTGGAGAGCACCGATCTGATGTTCGCCATCGACTCCATTCCTGCCGTGCTCGCCATCACCCACGACATGTTCATCGCCTACACCTCGAACATCTTCGCCATCCTCGGCCTCAGGGCCCTGTTCTTCACTCTGGCCGGGATCATGGAGATGTTCCGGTACCTGAAGTACGGCCTCTCCGTGGTCCTCGTCTTCATCGGGGTGAAGATGCTCATCGCGGACGTCTACAAGATCCCCATCGGCGTCTCCCTCACCGTGGTGGCCACCATCCTCGCGGTGAGCATCTTGGCCTCGGTCCTGATCCCCACTCCGGCACCGGAGGCGTCAGACCCCCCTGCCCGCGAGGAATGACCGAGCCGCGCTTCCGCGGGGTTGTGGGGCGCGCTAAGATGGGGGCGTGAGCCGGATCGCCATCACCCTGGAGATCGTGGACACGGGGGAGGACCTGGAGGCCCTGCCCTGCCTTTTTTCCCTGGAGATCGACGGGCAGCCGGTGCTCCTGTTGGGGGAGTGCGCGCGGCCGCAGGGGATTCCCTCCCACGACGCCTCGTACGGCACCTATGCCCTGTTCGAGGCCACCCAGGGCCTGATCCTCACCCTCCTGGCGGACCACCGGCCGGTGCTGGAGCCCGAAGAGCCGTATGCGGCTCCCCTCTTCGTGGCGGAGTGCGGGATGGACTGCTGTGGCTACCACGACCTCGGGATCTACCACCGGGGTGGGGCCATCGTGGTAGAGGTCCCGGAGCGGGGCCAGCACTTCACCGTGGACCCCGCGGAGTACGCGGCCGCGGTGATGTCCGCGGTCCAGGGCTTCTTACAGCTCGCCCTCGGAGAGAGGCGGCTGCAGGACGACGAGGCCTGGCACCTCTACGACCACCTCGCCTGGCTGGTGCGGCGGGTGGCCCACGACGGACCACCTCCCATCCGGCAGGTCTGCCGGCGGTTCTTGGACGAGGCGGAGGAGCGGATCCAGCGGGCTACCCAGCCCGTGCAGTCGGTCCAGGGGACCCACTAAGCGATCAGCGCTCGTACCAGATGGCCTGCGGCCGGAGGTTGCGCTGCAGACCCAATTGCGCGGCCATGCGGTTGGTCCAGGCCACGAACCCGTCGATGATCTGCAGGCACTCCTCCTCGACCTCTTCGGGGCTGAGGGGACTGAACTGCAGCCGGGCCAGCATGTCCCCGATGGCGTTGCAGAAGGCGCTGATGTCGTCCAGGAGCTCCCGCCCTACCCGGGCGCCCTGCGGGCTTAGGCCCGCCGGACGCCGGGGATTCGCGCCGGAGAGGCGCCGGCGCTGCTGGGTGGCCCACTCGTTGAGTTCATCCAGCACAAAGTAGGCGTCCTCCGGCCCCCGCTCCATCACCAGGGTCACGAACCCCTGACAGGCCCGCCAGGTCTGGTGGATGATCCCCGCGAGGTAACGCTTGTCCTGTGGCTCCAGCTTCGCCGGCATGCTCCCGCTCCTCTCCTGTCTTCGACCCCCGTGCCGCGCCTCCCTCCCGCGGGGACGCGAGACCAGGGTACACCGGTCGGATCCACCAGGTCTAGGTCCGCCGCGACCCCGCGAGGTACCACACGGCCACCACGAACCCCCAGATGAGGGACGCCAGGGCCAGGTGCCCGGAGACCACCGCGGGGTGCAGCCGCAGCCACTTGTTGAGGGCACCCACCAGGATCTGAAGGCCGTACAGGGCCGCGGCCAGGTGGGCGATCCCCCGGATCGGGGGGCCGAGGGGGCGGGTGCGGACCACGAGTCCCGCGAAGAGCCCGAGGCCTACGAGGGCCAGGATCCGGTGGGTGAGGTGCACGTGCACGCCGGGGAGGGCAGGAGGGAGTACCTGTCCCCGGCACAGGGGCCAGTCCGGACAACTGAGCCCCGCGCCGCTTGTGCCCACGTACCCTCCGAGGAGGATGAGGAGGTATAGAGTGAGGAGCAGGAGGAGGCCGTAGGCACGCAGGGCTCCGGAAAGCGGCTCGATCCCGTGGGCCCGGAGGGCGAGGGCGACGAGGGTCCCGAGCACCAGCAGGGCCAACCCGAGGTGCACCACCACGGTCCAGTCCTCGAGCCCGCTGAGAACCACCGCGCCACCCACGAGGCCCTGGGCGACCACGAGGACCAACGCCGCCCACGCGAGGGACCGCAGCCCCCGCCCTTCCGGCAGGCGGTGCGTCCAGACCACGGCGCCGATGCTCAGGAGCCCGACCGCGCTCGCCACCAGGCGGTGCGCGTACTCCAGGAGCACCTGAGGCTCAGGGGGTGGGATGATCCGCCCGTGGCAGAGGGGCCAGTCCGGACAGGCGTCTCCCGCGCCCGTGGTCCGCACCACGCCGCCCAAGACGACGAGGACGTACGTGAGCCCCAAGAGGAACGCCGTATACCGGCCGAATGCCCGGGGTGTGCGCGCGGAGGGTTGCACGGGCTTCGCTCTTCCGACAAACTGGACCCGAATCCACTCCATTCTACCGGAGGAGACCGTGGTCGCGCACCGGCAGCTCCCGACGAGCGGTCGGCACATCTTCGCGGTGGGGTTCGCCGCCACGGCCACCGCCCTGCTCGCCTCGCTCCTCGTGGTCCTGTGGGGCCTGGGACGCGCGGTGATGCATCCGGACGCGACGGACTTCCTCACCCGGTGGTTCCTGGCCCTGTGGGACAACTGGGTCCTGGACCGCACCCGGACGGCCCTGAATTGGGCGCTCGTGGCCTTCGCGGTCACGGGCGTGCTCTACGCCTACCTCTACGCCCTGACCTTCGGCCCCGTGTTCTACCGGGTGGAGGCCCTGGCCGCGCGGCCCTGGCTGTGTGGGCTCCTGTTCGCGCCCATCCCGTGGCTTGGGACCCTGTTCGTGACCCTCCCGCTCGTGGGTGCGGGGGTTTTAGGAAGCGCCCTGGCCTCCGGAGGGTTTGCCTGGCTTTCGCTGGGAGCGCACCTCCTGCACGGCCTCCTGCTGGGGATCTGGTGTGACGCCATCGCCCGATCCCGCTAACCTCCTTCGAGCAGCTCCAGGCTCAGCCGCTCGATGCGGTCCGGGGTGAACCCGAAGCGTTCCGCGATCACCGGGTAAGGCGCGGAGGCACCGAACCGATCCACGCCCACGATCCGGCCCCGCGGGCCGACATACCGCTCCCACCCGAGCGGGCTTGCGGCCTCCACCGCGATCCGACGCTCGATGTGGGTGGGGAGGACCGACTCCCGGTACGCCTGCGGCTGGGCCTCAAAGAGCTCCCAGCACGGGAGGCTCACCACCCTCACCCGGATCCCCCGGCGCAGAAGCCTCTCGTAGACCTCCGCGCACAGGGCCACCTCCGAGCCGCTCGCGATCAGGATGAGCTCCGGCTCCCCGTTGGAAGGGTCGGCGAGCACATACCCGCCGCGGCGCAGGCCGCTTGCGGGCGCGTACCGGGTGCGGTCCAGGGTCGGGACCGGCTGGCGGGTGAGGACCAAGGCCACGGGGCCGGAGGTGTGGGTCATGGCAACCCGCCAGGCCTCTGCGGTCTCGTTGGCGTCCGCGGGCCGGATCACGAGGAGGTTTGGGATGGCCCGCAGGGAGCTCAGGTGCTCCACGGGCTGGTGGGTGGGTCCGTCCTCGCCCACGAAGATGGAGTCGTGGGTGAAGACGTAGATGACCGCATGCCGGCTCAGGGCCGCGAGCCGGATCGGGGGCCGCATGTAGTCGCTGAACACGAGGAAGGTGGCCACAAAGGGACGCACCCCGCCGTGGGCCGCAAGCCCGTTCGCGATCGCCCCCATGGCGTGCTCCCGGACCCCGAAGTGCAGGTTGCGGCCGGAGTAGTCGACCGGCCCGCCGCTCGTGCCCTGCGGGTCCTCGATCCGGCGTGCAGGGCTCTGGAAGTCTCCCAGGCCCTTCATCGCGGTGTTGGTGGAGGGATTGAGGTCTCCGGACCCGCCCACGAGCCACGGCACCCGGGGGGCGATGGCGTTGAGCACCCGTCCACTCGCCGCGCGGGTGGCCACGCGTTCGCCCGCAGGGAAGGTCGGGATGGCCTCGTCCCACCCGTCGGGGAGCTCGTGGCGGTGCGCGCGGTGCCACAGGGCCGCGAGGTCCGGGTAGGCCTGCGCCCACGCCTCGAAGGTCCGGCGCCACGCGGCCTCCCACTGCGCCCCCCGCTCGACCGCCGTCCGGAAGTGCCGCAGCGCCTCCTCCGGAATCGTGAAGGGCTCCTCATAGGGCCAGCCGATTTTCCGCTTGGTGGCCCGCACCCCGTCCTCGCCCAGGGGCGCTCCGTGGACCTCGTAGGAGCCCTCCTTGGGGCTTGCATATCCGATCCGGGTGCGCACGATGATGAGGGAGGGCCGGTCCAGGGCCTCCCGGGCCGCGCGGATGGCTTCCTCGATCGCCTCCAGGTCGTTGCCGTCAGGTACGGTCTGCACGTGCCACCCGTACGCCTCAAACCGCTTCGCCACGTCCTCCGTGAAGGAGAGGTCCGTGCTCTCGCTGAGGGTGACCCGGTTGCAGTCGTACAGGTAGATGAGCTTGCCCAGCTGCAGGTGACCCGCGAGGCTTGCGGCCTCCGCGGACACGCCCTCCATGAGGTCCCCGTCGGAGACCATGCCGTAGACGTAGTGGTCCACGATCTCGTAGCCGGGCCGGTTGAACACCGCGGCGAGGTGGCGCTCCGCGATGGCCATGCCCACGCCGTTCGC
>FWWM01017152.1_pt1 | contig 10602 bp, 9 predicted proteins | sample 2228351 | NCBI WGS metagenome assembly FWWM01 (sample SAMEA103939774, study PRJEB20133) | metagenome
CGAGATGAGCAACGGCAGCAAGAAGGCGCACAGCGGTTCAAAGTGTTGAGTGATCATCAGACCAGGCATGGCTTCGCGCTCCGACTTCTGATTGTTACCTCAAGTCTAAGCGCAGCCATGCCTTTTTTGCCAATGTCCAGTCAGGTGACAGTTGCCGTGCTTGTATGGATCCTCGCATGCCGGCTCGGTCGGCGTGTGGACTTTGGTGGTCCTGGCTCGCGTGTGGTTGCGTCCCCTCAACAGTGTCAGCACGGGACAGAATGTTACTGCCCAAGGTTAGGAGATGATGAAACACGCGTTGCGCGTCCCTGGAATGTGAGAAGATTATGCCGGAACCGCAAAGGCCGGGCGCGCGCGTCACCGGCGAGTAAGGAGTAGCGCACATGACCATCCAGGGATTGCACCATATCACGCTCGTCACCGGCGACGCACAACGCTGTGTAGATTTCTACACGCGCACGCTTGGCCTGCGCCTGGTGAAGCAGACCGTCAACTTCGATGACCCCGGCGCATACCACCTCTACTTCGGTGATCGCATCGGCAGTCCAGGCAGCGCCATCACGTTCTTCGAATGGCGCGTGCCTCGAGGCCGGCCGGGGATTGGCGGCACGCATCACTTCGCGCTCGCCGTCGCTGACAGCGACGGGCTGCTCAAGTGGAAGCGTCGCCTGACCGACCTCGGCATGCACGTGGATGGCCCGTACGATCGGCGCTATTTCCAATCCATCTACTTCCGCGACCCGGACGGTGCGATCGTCGAGATCGCCACGCTGGGGCCGGGCTGGACGGTGGACGAAGCTGCAGACGCGCTCGGGTCGCGACCCATCTCACCACCGCGCGAGGTGATCGTCGCCAATCGCGACGAGGCTGCCATCGCCGCGACCACCTGGCCGGAGCCGGTGCCGGAGATCACGCCCGATATGGCCCTCGTCCGCGGCATGCACCACATCACGGCCATCAGCTCGGACATTCACCGCACGCACGACTTCTTCGCCGGCTTGCTTGGCCTGCGCCTGGTGAAGCAGACGTCGAACTTCGACGACCCGCAGTCCCGGCACTGGTACTGGGGGGTGGGAGACGGCCGGCCGGGCACGCTCGTCACTTACTTCGAGCGCAACCCGCGTGTGGAGCCGCGCGCGCAAATCGGCCGCGGTCAGACACATCACTTCGCGCTGAGCGTGCCCGACGAGGCAGCGCAGCTTGCCTGGCGCGAGGTGCTGATGCGAGCTGGTTATCGCGTCTCATCGGTGATGGACCGCGTCTACTTCAAGAGCATCTATACCGCCGATCCCGATGGTCACATCGTCGAACTGGCTACGGCCGGCCCGGGGTTCCTGGTGGACGAAGGCGAGGCCGAACTCGGCAGGGCGCTCCGGCTGCCGCCCTGGCTGGAGCCCTACCGCAGCGATATTGAAGCCGGCCTCGAGCCCATCGTCGTTCGGGGATGATCCGAATTTACACCACTATGCCGACATCGCCGACCGTCCTGGCGATCGTCGTCGTCCATGCGATCCAACGGAATCAATGATCCACCAGAATCAACCCATCCTGATGCGTGGTGCGCCGCTCGACCAGGCTCGTCTGGCTGTGGTCATGTTACATGGGCGGGGCGCGAACGCCGAGGACATCCTTTCTCTGACGCACGTGCTGCCGCGATTCGGCGTTGCCTTCTTTGCGCCGCAGGCAACCGGTGAGAGCTGGTATCCCCACCGTTTCATCGCGCCGGCTGCGATGAACGAGCCACATCTCACCTCGGCCCTGGAGACGATTGGTGGGCTGATGGACAAGATCGTCGCGCGCGGCATCCCCCACGCGCGCATCATGTTGTTGGGCTTCTCGCAGGGAGCGTGTCTGGCGCTGGAATTCGCCGCACGTCATCCGCGGCGCTACGCCGGCGTGTTCGGCCTGAGTGGCGCGTTGATCGAGAACGGCGACCGGCCGCGCGACTACGCAGGTGACATGGCCGGCACGCCGGTCTTCGTCGGCTGTGGCGACTCCGATGCCCATATCCCGCTCGAGCGCGTGCACCGGACGACGATGGCTTTCGACCGGCTGGGCGCCGTCGTGACCGAGCGCATCTATCCCGGCTGGGCGCACGCTGTGAACGAGGATGAGCTGGCGTTCGTCGCTGCTGCCATGACGGCGGCTTTGCAATAGCGCGATACATCGGCGGCCGGCGATTGGCTGCCCAGCCCGACGTCGCCTACGGTTCTTCTCCCTGCTTCTCTCGCTCGCGTTGCTCGCGCTCCTTCCGGCGGAAGTCCACGAAGCGGTAACCCGTGCCGCGCTCGGTGAGGATGTACTGCGGGTGGGCTAAATCCTTCTCGATTTTCTGGCGCAGATAGGTGATGTAGAGGCGCAGGTATTGCGTCTCGTCGCGATACTCCCACCCCCAGACCTTGCTCAGCAAAGTCTCGTGTGGCACGACCCAGCCGGCATTCTGCACGAGGTGATACAACAACCGCCACTCGGTTGGGCGCAGCTTGATCGGCTTGCCATCCACGATCACCTCGCGCCGGTTGAAGTCGATCGAAAGCCGGTCGTCCACTTTGATCGGCGCCTTCTCCACCATAGCCGGCAGTTCGGCGCGGCGGATCACGGCCTTGATGCGCGTGACTAGCTCGCGTGGGCTGAAGGGCTTGGTGACGTAGTCGTCGGCGCCCAGCGTCAGCCCTTTGACCTTGTCGTCCTCCTCGCCCTTGGCCGTGAGCATGATGACCGGCACATTGCTCTCCTCGCGGATCATGCGCAGCGTCTCGAAGCCATCCATGTCGGGCATCATCACGTCGAGCAGCACGCAATCGGGCAGTAGCTCGCGCACCTTGCGCACCGCCTCGAGGCCGTTCTCGGCCGGCACCACCCGAAAGTTCTCCAACTCCAGGTTCATGCGGATGAAGTTGATCATGCGTGGCTCGTCGTCCACCACGAGCACCAGCTTCGAGTCGTCATTGGCCATAGCCGGGCATTATAAGGTCGCGGTTTGCTCCTGAATTCCGGTCGGGCGCGCGCGTCGGAGGCCGAGTGCTCTCACTTACAATCGCTCATTCATGACTCGCGACATTCCCATCGCCGTCGTTAAGGGTGCGGGCGACCTGGGCACCGGCGTCGCCTATCGTTTGTGGAAGTGCGGCTTTCGCGTGTTGTGCACCGACCTGGAGCAGCCGCTCGTCATTCGACGCACGGTCGCGTTTGCCTCGGCGCTCTACGACGGCCGTATCACAGTAGAAGGCGTGCAGTGCGAGCGCGTGTTCTACGCCGACGAGGCGATTTATCTGTGGCAGCGCAACACGCTCGCCGTCGTGGCCGACCCGGTCGGGCGGGTGGTCGAAGCGCTGCGGCCGGAGGTCGTCGTGGACGCGATCATGGCCAAGCGCAACACTGGCACGACCCTCCGCGACGCGCCATGTGTCGTTGCCCTTGGCCCCGGCTTCATCGCCGGACAGGACTGTCACGCCGTGATCGAGACCCAGCGTGGGCATGACCTGGGGCGCGTGATCTGGGTGGGGAGCGCGTCGCCGAACACGGGCGTGCCCGGCAAGATAGGGGGCGAGGATGCCAGGCGGGTGGTGCGCGCCCCGCGCGACGGTCTGTTCTACGGCCGGCGCGCCATCGGCGATGTGGTGAAGGAGGGAGACGTGATCGCGCAGGTCGAGGACGCGCCGATTCACGCGACGCTCAGCGGCGTCTTGCGTGGCCTGCTGCACGACAACGTGATGGTGAAGCAGGGGCTGAAGGTGGCCGACATTGATCCGCGTGGCGATCCGCGCTACTGTTTCTCGATCAGCGACAAGGCACTGGCCGTCGCCGGCGGCGTGTTGGAGGCAGTGTTCACGATGCGCGCAAGCTGGCTGCGCCGCCCTGACGCTTGACCCGTCCGCTTAGAACGCCGGCAACTCCTGGTACGGCGCATGACATGGCGCGCCGGCTGCGTAGCGGATGCGCTTCGTCGTCAACTCGGCCACGCACGACCAAAGCGTGGTGAGCGAGCCGTTCAAACCACACACCGGCGCCGTGCGGTCGGCCATCACGCGCTCGGCATAGTCGAGCAGCCGATCCATCGAGGAGGCGGCAGCCTCCCCACCTTCTGGTCTGGATTGCTCCTCGAGGAACGCCAGCCGGCACTCCGAGTTCGTCAATGCGCGGTTGCCTTGCAGGGGGCGCATGTCGGGGTGGCGGAAGTGATTCGTCACAGCCAGCCTGTCGCCTTCCCGTTCGATCACGCGCACGCGGCGCGGGTCGGCTTCGATCACGAAGGCGTCACGTGCGTCGGCCACCAGATAGTTCAACGAGCTGAGGTGCGGGATGTGCATGAGCAGGTCGCGTGCTTCGCGTGCGGTGCGGCACAACTCCAGCACGGTGCGCACGGTGAGGTGGAAAGGCACGCCCGGCTTCACGGCGTCCTCGCGCGGCGTGTCGGTCATCACCACGTGCAACGAGGCGAACAAACCATGGCTGTTGATCCCGTCGTAGCGACCACACGGCACGCTCCCACGCGCGCCGACGCTGGCGTTGGCGCAGCAGTCAGGGGCGAAGCGGATGCGTTGGCGGCGGACCTGTTGCGGCAGGTAATCGTAGTTGCGGCCAACCACCACGGCGTTCCTCGGGCCGTCGCCGGATGGGAGCGTCGTGAACCAAACGAAGGTCGAACAGCCCTCGGCGATCTCCCGGTTGGCCGGCGACAGCCTGGCTTTCAGGTTCACGCGGCAGCATTGTCGCCATAGCTCGCGCGCCGGCAGTCGCTGGGCATCGGCATAGGCGCACAGTTCGTCCATCAGATGGGGGTGGATGTCGTGCACTGCGTCGCGGCACGCTTCGGCGAAGCGCGCCGGCGGCGGCGGCCACCACCAGAATTGCATCCGAAAGGGCGGATCGGCCCGGCCCAGGACGTAGCCGGCGTGGGCATGGCTGCCGCCAAGGTCGAAGACGCGGTAATCGGGCGCTTCGTCGGCAGGGGCAATTTCGGCCGGAATTTTCGTCACTGCTGCGCAGAAATTATCCCATTGGCCGACAAACTGAACAGGAACTGCGCGAAGGTGCGCGACCGGTCCCGAGCGGTCGCGTCGGCGCGGATCACACGAGATCAAGGGGGAAGCGATGAGAACGCTGACGATGGACTATACGTTCACACAACACGCACAGCTTCGTATGTCGCAACGAAATGTCTCGTCCAGGGACGTGTTGTTCGTCATCCAACACGGCCAGGTCGAATATGGCGCCGGCCTGAAGCTCTACTTCATGGGCAAGCGGCGCATCCCCGCGGGAATCCCGCATTCGGAGCGGCTGGAAGGCATTGCAGTCCTGTGCAGGGGATGTCAGGTGATCACCGTCTACAGGAACCGAAAGCGGGCGTTGAAGGATCACCGGCGCAAGCACAAATACAACGCAAAGCCGTTCGTGAAGTAACCCGGTGCAGGGGCAGCCAACACGGCTGCCCCTGTTGCGTGCATGCCCCGCGCGCGTCGCCGCGTATAATCTGGCTAGAACAAACGTCCTATGGCCAGAAAGCAATCAACGCCCGCGCGCAACGGCGGTGACGGACGCCTCCCCCCCACCCAGACCCTGATCGAGCCGGAAGACAACCGCTTCGGGCGGATTCGGCGCGCCGACATCAACGAGGAGATGCAGAACAGCTACCTCTCGTATGCCATGTCGGTCATCGTCAGCCGTGCCTTGCCCGATGCGCGCGACGGTTTGAAACCGGTGCAGCGTCGCATCCTTTACGTCATGCACGACACCGGCCTGCGCCCCGATTCCCCCTATCGCAAGAGCGCGCGCATCGTCGGCGATGTGCTCGGCAAATACCACCCCCACGGCGACCAATCGGTCTACGACGCGATGGCGCGCATGGCACAGGACTTCTCCATGCGCTACCCGTTGGTAGACGGCCAGGGCAACTTCGGGAGCGTGGACGGTGATCCGCCCGCGGCCATGCGCTACACCGAGGCGCGCCTGAGCCGGCCGGCCATGGATCTGCTAGGCGACCTGGAGAAGAACACGGTTGACTTCACCGACAACTACGACGGCACGACGCGCGAGCCGACCGTGCTGCCCGCCGCGCTACCCAACCTGATTCTGAACGGCGCGACCGGCATCGCCGTCGGCATGGCTACCAATATCCCGCCGCACAACCTGAACGAGATCGTGGATGCAATCGCGTTCATGATCGACCGCATCGCCGAGAGGCGCGGCGCGGCCAAGCAGCTGCAGCAGTGGACGCTGCCCGAGGCCGAGGTGGATGTGGACGAGTTGATGAAGTTCGTCAAAGGGCCGGACTTCCCCACCGGCGGCATCGCCTTTCGCTACGATGAGCGCGTCGAAGGTGGCGACGCGATCAAGGCCGCCTATGCCACCGGCCGCGGCAAGATCGTGGTGCAGGCCAAGGCGCACTTCGAGGAGGGCACCCGCGGGCGCAACCACATCATCGTCACCGAGCTGCCCTATGCCGTGAACAAGTCGGCACTGATCGAACGCATCGCCGACCTGGTGCGCGACGACAAGATCACCGGCATCACCGACATACACGACGAGAGCGATCGGCGCGGCATGCGCATCGTGATCGACATCAACAAGAACGACGACCCGCGACAGGTATTAAGCGCGCTCTACAAGCACACCGCCATGCGCACGTCGTTCGGTGTGATCATGCTGGCCCTCGTGAACGGCGAGCCGCGCATCTTGCCGCTGCGTCGGATGCTGCAGGTGTTCATCGAGCATCGCCTGATCGTCATCAAGCGTCGCAGCGAGTTCGACCTGGACGAGGCCAGGCGACGCGCGCACATCCTCGAGGGGCTGGTCAAGGCGCTCGACATCATTGACAAAATCATCCGGCTGATCCGCACCTCGCGCGATACCGACGCGGCACGCCGGGGGTTGATCCAGCAATTCAGGTTTAGTGAGGTGCAGGCCCAGGCAATCCTGGATATGCCGCTGCGCCGGCTCACTCAGCTCGATCGTAAGCGGCTCGAAGAAGAGCTGGCCGAGAAGCGCAAGCTGATCAAATACCTCGAAGACCTGCTCAAGAACCCGATCAAGATCTTGGGCGTGATCAAGGAAGAGTTGTTGGCGCTCAAAGACAAGTATGGCGACAGCCGCCGCACCACCATTATCGGCAAGGTGGAGGAGAAGCTGCAGACCCGAGGCCAGAAAGCGGAGGCCAAATTAGCCAATAAGGGATCATCCGACCGCAAGCAAAACGCAGCCGATCGTTCGGCGGTCGAGCTTCCCCTCACTGCCCACGAGCTGATCGGCAACGAGGCGGTGTATGTGATTGTCGGGCAGAACGGCAAGATCGGGCGTGTCAACGAGCCACCGCGGGTCACCAGCGCTGCCGAGGTGGTGCCGGTGGCCATCGTCAAGGCCTACACCAAGGAGCTGGTGTATGTGGTCGGATCGTCGGGCAAGGGCGTGGTGCTGAGTGTGGGTAGCCTGCCGCAAGAGGATGTGATCCGCGGACAGGGCGTGCCGCTCAGCAACATCAGCGCATTCCCACCGAACGACGAAGTGGTGGGGGCGTTCGCCGTGGATCGTTCGACGGTGAAGAAGGGTGAAGAAGAGTCTGGCCCATACATGGTGTGTGCGACGAGCAACGGCATGGTCAAGCGCAGCGCAGCCAGCATTCTGCCGGGCGCGCCAGGGCAGCTCTTCACCGCCATCATCGTCAACGAAGGCGATAGCTGCATCAGCGCGCGGCTGGTGCAAGGTCACGAGGACCTGATGCTGTTCACCCAGCAGGGCATGGCCATCCGATTCAGGCAGGACGACGTGCGGCCAATGGGGTTGCCGGCGGCAGGCGTGGTCGGCATCAAGCTGGAGGAGGGCGACATCGTGATCGCCATGGGCATCGCCGATGAGACGAACAAGGACCTGGACGTGGTGCTTGGCACGACCGATGGGCGTGCCAAGCGGGTGGCGTTCAAGGACTATCCGGTGCAGGGCCGGGCGGGCAAGGGCGTGATCACGGCCAAGCTGGTGCGCGACGCGACGGTGGCCGACGCGGTGATCGCCACGCCAGAGGACAGCATCGTCTACGTCACCTTCAAGAACAACGCCAAGTCGCTGAAGGCGAAGAACCTGACGCGGCGCGGCCGCCCTGCCGGCGGCGATGAGGCCATCGCCCTGAGCGGCAGCGATTACCTGATGCGGATGGTGGTGGTCGAAGGCTGATTGGGATGCACGCAGCAGCGCAAAGCCGACTTGGCGCGAGCACTATGTGTGCGCCGAAGTGTGAAAGGAACCAGCAACCGAAATCCAGTGATCTCCGTTGCTGGACAATTGACCTGAGCAATCGCGGCATGCAATTCGGTTTGCGGCACCGATGCGGCAGGCGTGGACGAAGGCTTGATGTCAATCAATGTCTCGAAACCGTTGAGATAGACGCGTGTCCACATCTTGTTGTTGTCATATCGCATCTCCGCAAGCAATTCGCCGGTTGTGCTATCGCGTTGCTTGAAGCGCACGCGTTCATTCGTTGCGCCCGTCACCCAGTTCGTTTTTGCGATGCACGTGCATCCTGCGGAAGATGATTTGTTTGTGTTTGTCGGCCGTGCTCTTGCCGATGAACAACGCCGATGCGATCTCCGGAATGGCCTTGCCCTCCGCGATCAACTGCAGCACGTCGAACTCACGCTCGGTGAGCGGCTCGACCTGCAAGTGCTGAAACTCTGGCGGGATCAGCGATTGCCCGAGCAGCACGAGTGGCAGCACACCTAACAGGATTGCAGGCGGCGCGCCTACCGGCAGGCAGGCCAGCGCGCCGGCATATGCGGCGTCGGCCTTGAAGATGGCATCGTCGGCGTGTTGCGAGATGAATAGCACTGCCGCGTGGCTGGCATGCGCTCGAAACCAGCGACAGGCGTCGAAGGCGTGACACGTCTTCAGGTTCGGGCCGATGATGCAGGCAAGTGGGTTCAATGCGCCGAGCAGCGGCTGGTGCGGATCAAGCGCATCATGCGACGTCGCATGACCACAGATCTCGTATCCCGCTTCGGTCAGCGTGCCGGCGAGGCCGTCAATGAAGTAAGGGCAGAGGTCAACGATGAAGATGTGGGCTACTGACGATGCGAGTTCAGACAGATCAGCAAGACTCTGCATCTCGCCCCTGAAAATTCGTGTTCAAAGATTCGTTCATCTTTACCTCCGATCAAGATGAGTCGCTCTTTGATGAGGGTGCAGTGATGACTGCTAGTATATCCAACCGCTCTTGCACCAATATTGAGTAGGGGCGACCGACTCGGTCGCCCCTACGAGCGATTGCACAACTTTTGCGGTATGCCCAGCCGTTATATCGCCGCCGGCTCGGGCCGCTTGCCGAATTCCCTGAGCGACCGCCAGTGATTCTTCAGCGCCGCACGGAAGGTGGGATAAGACTGGTACGGCAGGCCGAACTCCTCGCATGTAGCGCGCACGATCGGCGCAATCTTTGGATACATCAGGTGGCACATGTGCGGGAACAAGTGGTGCTCGATCTGGTAGTTCAAACCGCCCACATACCAGTTGATGATTTTGTTGTTCGGCGCGAAGTTGCTGGTGGTCTGCACTTCGTGGATGGCCCACTCGTTCTCGATCTTGAGCGGGTCGCCGGTCGGTTCGGGGAACTCCACGTCGTCCATCACGTGCGCCATTTGCAGGATGGTGGCCATCACGAAGCCAGTGACGATGGATGTGACAGCGAAGATGATCAGCGCGCCGCCGATGCCGAAAACCAGCGCCGGCAGGAGTAGATAGATCGTCAGGTTGATGAAGCGACCGATCCAGAAGACGATCTTGTCGTGGCGCGACATGGGTGGATACTGGAACGTGTCGCCCGACTTGCCGGTGAAGTAGACCTGGAAGTTGCGGCCGATCAGCAAGCCGACGCCGGCCAGGGCATACACGATCGGCGCATACAGATGCTGAAAGCGGTGGATCGGCTTCCAGATGTCGCGCGGGCTGTTGCGCCCCCAGCCATCCATCTCCAGTCCTTCGTCCAACCCGGCAATGTTGGTGTAGGTGTGATGCCAGACGTTGTGCTGCTGCCGCCAGATGAAATTGCTCAGGCCGACCAGCTCGACGGTCAGGCCAAGCAGCCGGTTGACCCAGGGACGGTTGGAGTAGCCATTGTGGTTGGCGTCGTGCATGATGTTGAAGCCGATACCACCCGTCGCCAGGCCAAACGAGAGCGCCAGGAGGATCGTGATCAGGAAGTGCCAGCCGGCGATGCCGCTGTAGAGCATCAGCCCATAGCTGATGATCCACCACCCCAGGCAGATGGCTGACTTGACATACATGGCCGGCAGGTCGCGCGTGCGCAGATTGTTCTCTTTCAGGAAATCTTCCACGCGCTGCACCACAGTTCGGCGAAAGCCATACTGTTTGGTAAAGGGGACGGATCGAACCGGATTTTGCTTGACTGCCGGAATGACGGGAGAGCGAGACGAGCTTGAAGCGATGTTCGAAGCGGACTGGATGGATGACACAGTGACCTGTTTAACCTGCCTTTTTACTGGATGCTCCTGGATGACTCAACATGCGCTGTCGCGAGGCCATCGGTCGAGAGCGATACGCTTGGGCGACAACGTTACCACAGATTGCACCAATGCATCCAGAGGCCCCAGCCCGCAGGGC
>FWWM01009228.1_pt1 | contig 10601 bp, 10 predicted proteins | sample 2228351 | NCBI WGS metagenome assembly FWWM01 (sample SAMEA103939774, study PRJEB20133) | metagenome
GATGCCGTGCCGCGGTGGAGCTCGGCGTCGATCTCCGCCTGCGTGCCGCCGACGAGTGGGCCGATCCGATACGTGTTGCCAGTGGCGAATCACCATCCCTTGCGGTCGTTGGGGAGACGGTACATGCCGTCTATGCGAAGCCGTTTGGCGGCACCTACGAAGTGTATTATGTTAAATGGCAAGATGGCCGCTGGTCTTTGCCCCGCAACCTCTCCTTCACCAGCGGGCCTTCCACCATGCCGCAAATTGCCAGCGCGCCCGACGGCACACTGCACGTAGTCTGGGCCGATGCCACCCCCGGCTACTCTGTCATCTACCACGCCCATCAGGTCGGCACCTATTGGGTCAACCGCCCGATCCCCAGCGGCAGAGGGTCGGCCCCGAGCCTGGCAGTGGATGAAACAGGCACAGTGCACGTGGCCTGGCAGGATCGCGATGGCGGCGCGAGCACATTTGAGGTCTATTACGTGCGCGGGGATGGGCGGAATTGGTCGCTGCCTCAGAACCTCTCCGCCTCTCCGGAGAGTAATTCCCTGGCTCCACAGGTAGCCGTCGCCTTGCATGGTGAAGTGTACGTCGCCTGGCAAGAAGATGATCGGGGCCACAGCCAGGTCTATGCCACCCATAGCACTCCCGGTGGCTGGACCGTTCCTGCCGGCCTCACTCCGGCCGGTCAGAGCGCACGGCAACATCGTCTGGCTTTTACCTCTCAGGGGGTCATGCATCTGGCCTGGCTACAAGGGAATCAGGTATGCCATCGCTATATCGCGCCCGGCGGCGTCCTCAAACCGGTAGAAGCGCTCGCACAGGAGCCACAAGGCGTGAGCGACCCCGCCTTGGCACTGACGCCCGGAACCTGGGATGTGCACGTCCTTTGGCTGAGCACGGTCCCCGGTGGTCGCGTTCTGATGTATGCCCAGCGGCTGCCTGCGCTGCGTTTCCGCTATTTTATCCCCTACGTCGTCGTTAACCGGAGCCACCCAAGACTCTTCCGCGGCGACAATCCAGAGGCCGGCTGCCGGCTGATGCCGGGATAGGAAGCGATGCGCGACATCTTGAGCCACGGACGCGTGCTCATGGCATTTCTAGCCGGAAGCATGACCGCGGCGGCTCAGGCCACCTTACACCTGCCTCACGCCTGGCGTCCTCTCCTGATCGCGAGCCTCGGCACTTTCGTCATCTATAACCTTAACCATCTCTGGGACGAGAGAGAGGATTCGGTGAACGCGCCGGGGCGCTACGCTTGGCGAGCGCGCTCTGCACCTCTATGGCAAGGCATGATGGTTTTAGCAGCGGCCGGTGGCCTGATTCTGGCGGGAAGCGGTGGAAAGGCCATGTTGCTGCTGACTTTGATCTTGGCCGCCGTGGGGTTGGTTTATAGCGTCTCGTGGCCTATTTCAGCAGGAACACCGTTACGGCTGAAAAGCAAGGTAGGCCTTAACCTCTTGCTCATCGGCTTAGGTTGGGCATTGATGGGCGTGGGGCTTCCCCTCGTGGAGGCCAAAGCACCTTTAACGCTTCAGGCCGTGCTGACGGCTCTGTGGCTCGCGGGCATCAGCGGCATCCTGGCCACGGTGTTTGACCTGCGCGACCTGCTGGGCGACGCGAGGGAAGGTCTGGGCACACTCGCCGTTCTGCTCGGCCCCACGAAAGCGCGCCGTTTCCTCATGGGCTGGTGCGCGTTGTCGGCAACGACCATCCTGGGAGCGGTCGCTCTACGCCTCTTCCCGCCCGAAATATTGGTCGCCATGCCTGCGCCGGGAGCGGCGTTTGTCTGGCTGATGCGCTGGCCGCCGGATAGCCTTTCCGCCCGGAGCCACGCAGATGGCCTTCTGCTGGCCGAGATCGCCGCGAGTTGGCTCACGGTGCTCGTGTTACGGGTATTAGTTTGACTGCTCCAGCGACCTCCTTGCTCTCACGGCTACTATGCCGCTTTCTCCACCACCACCGTCGCGCCATCACGCACTTTGCGGAAAACGGTCGGATCGCCCTCTATATGCCCAAAGACGTTAACCGGACTGGCAGCGCGCACCTCGTCGCCGCGGCTGGCCGGCGTCGGCCCAAAGAAGATGCAAAACGCGCGCCCCGGCGGCCAGTAGCCCAGGTCGCCACGCTCCACCACTTCGCGCGCCGCCTCCGCCTCCAATTTCAGAGGGATCGCGCCATAGAGTTCTTCACCCCATGTATCCACCGTAAAGCGCAGCGGCAGCGATTTCCAGATAGCATCAGCGGTTCTCGTATCGTTCAGGATGGCCGTTGCCGCGACATCACCGACGGTGATCTTGATCCGACGCATCGCTCCTATCCTCCCCGCAGGGTGCCGCGCTCATAAACTTCCGGGTTGGCACAGTAAGGCAGCCGTTCGCCCCGCAGCCCGGCGATCAGGTTGCTGGCTGCCATCTCCGCCATCTTACCTCGCGTCTTGACACTGGCACTGGCGATATGTGGCACGATGAGGCAATTGGGCAGGCTCAATAGGGGGCTATTCACGGGCAACGGTTCAGGCTCCGTTACATCCAGGCCCGCGCCCACGATCTTGCCGTCACGCAGCGCGCGATAGAGCGCGTCGGGGTCCACGATGGGCCCGCGCGCCGAGTTGATGAGTATGGCCGAAGGCTTCATTTTGACAAAGGCGTCATCATTGATCATGTGGCGCGTCTGGGGGTTCAGGTCGGTGTGCACGCTGACGAAATCGGATTCGCGCAGGAGCGTGTCCAAGTCCACATAGACGACGCCCATGGATTTCTCTAAGTCCTCCCGACGATAAACGTCGTAGTAGAGGACTCGCATATCAAAACCGGAAGCACGGCGCGCCATCCCCTGGCCGATGCGCCCGAAGCCGATGAGCCCCAGGGTAGCATGATGGATGTCTTGTCCCAAGAGGAGCGTGGGGCCCCAGGTCTTCCACTTGCCCGCCCGCACGTAATCCATCCCCTCCACGACGCGGCGGGCAACTGCCAACAGGAGCGCAAAGGCGAAGTCCGCCGTGGTATCGGTCAGGACGCCGGGCGTGTTCCCCACCGGGATGCCGCGCTCCGTAGCCGCTCTGACGTCAATGTTGTCAAAACCGACCGCCATCTGGCTGATCACGCGCAGCCTGGGTTCTGTATCCATTAATTGCGCGTTGATCTTGTCGGTCAGGAGGCACAAAAGGCCATCGCACCCCTTCACCTTCTGCAAAAGCACCTCATAGGGCGGTGGCAGTTCTTCAGGCCAGACCTCGGCATCGCATTGCTCTTGCACCATCTTGAGACCGGCATCCGGTATGACGCGCGTGACGAAGACCCTTGGTTTAGCCATATCTCTCCTCTATTGATGATCCTCACTCCTGCACCAACGACACAACCGAACGCCATGCCAACACCATAGAGACGCTCACTCAGAGCGTCTCTATGGCAATCACCAGCCTGCTCAGACAACCTGTCAGGCGACAGGATGCGGCGTAGCGTCCCCCGGCAAATAAGTCTAGCCTGTGGCCGGCTGCTGCCCGTCGGTTCCGGCGATGAACTCCTCCACTAACCTTCGGGCTTCGTCGTCGGTGTATTGGATGGGCGGCGACTTCATGAAGTAAGCCGACGGCCCCACAAGCGAGCCTTTTATCCCGCGATCCAGGGCGATCTTCGCGCAGCGCACCGCGTCTATCACCACACCCGCCGAATTGGGGCTGTCCCAAACTTCCAGCTTGACTTCCATATTTAAGGGCACATCGCCGAAGGTTGTGCCTTCCATGCGGATGTAGCACCACTTGCGATCTTTAAGCCAGGGCACATAATCGCTGGGGCCCACGTGAACGTTCTCCGGGTCCAACGCGAAATCCAGCTGGCTCGTTACGGCGTTGGTCTTGCTCTCCTTCTTGGATTGTAGCCGCTCCCGCTCCAACATGTTCAAAAAGTCGGTGTTGCCACCGAAGTTCAGTTGATACGTGCGATCAAGACGGACGCCCCGGTCGCGAAAGAGGCGGGTCAGGACGCGATGGGTGATCGTGGCGCCGACCTGGCTCTTGATATCATCCCCAATGGCCGGCAATCCGCGCGCTTCAAAGCGCCCCTGCCAATACTTCTCCCTGGCAATGAAGACCGGGATGCAATTGACGAAAGCGCAGCCCGCGTCCAACACCTGTTCTACATACCACTTGGTCGCCATCTCGCTGCCTACCGGCAGGTAATTGATCACAACATCGGTGCCGGTATCCTTCAAGATGCCGACTATGTCCGCAGTGGGGCCCGAGGCCTTTTTCACGATGCCGGCAAGATATTTGCCGATACCATCGTGCGTCATGCCGCGCGCAACGGTGACGCCCAAATGAGGCACATCGCAGAACTTATAGGTGTTGTTCGGCGGCGCAAAGATGGCCTCACTGAGGTCCTTGCCGACCTTATTCACATCTACGTCAAAGGCGGCAGAGAACTCAATGTCGCGGATATGATAACCGCCCAGGTTCACATGCATGAGCCCTGGAATAAACTGATCTTCCCTGGCATCCCGGTAGTAGTGGACACCCTGCACCAGCGAACTGGCACAGTTCCCCACGCCGATGATAGCCACGCGCACTTTCTTGGTCAAGGTCGACCTCCTGTCCTAGGATTCTATTTATTACTCCAGACCGACGATGGTCTCCAATGCCTTCTGGCCACGCGCCGCTTCGGTAATCATACCATGATCATCAACCTGTCGCCTGTCCATCTGACTTGGCCGGCGCGCCTCGTTTATACCGATGAAATTGGCGGAGCCTCTAGCCCGGCGCGCAATTCCCCGATCCGTTCGCGCAGCCGCACGATCTCTGCCGACAACTTCGGCTCTCGTGTCGCCCCCAACGTCCGCAATCGGTGCTTCTTGAAAGCCAGTTCGGTTGCCAGGTGATGCAGACGCCCCCATTGCCGGCCGCGCGCGCCGGCAAGCCATTGGCGCAGCCGTCGCCCATACGATGCTGCAACCGCGTACTCCTCCCGCGTCAGGGTAGTGCCCACTTCATCTGCCAGTTCGGCCACGATCCAACTTTTCTCCTGGTGCCATGCCAGCAGCACGATCGCGGCCACGATGCCCACCCCCGCCCAATCGCTAGCGATGCTCACGAGGAAGGTCAAGAAATTCATCTGGGCCAGCGATGTCCCCAGGTTATGGATGGCATGGAACCCTACCGCTGCGGACAAGCCCACCAGCGGAAGCAACCATCGGGCGGTAGCATTGCGGCTCAGCCGTGCCAACCCCAACCCCGCACCGGTGATGGCGGTGAAGAAGGCATGATTCAGACCGAAGAGGATGGCCCGCAGGAAAATGACCACCGTCAGATTCCCCAGGCCGCCTTCCATCAAAGCACCGATGAAATAGAGCAGGTTTTCGGTCATGGCGAAGCCAAAGCCGACCAAGGCGCCATAAATGACGCCATCCAAGAGGCCATCAAACTCGTGGCGCAAAGCGAGGAAGAGGACCAGCAAAGCAAGCCCTTTGAGCACTTCTTCTACGACCGGAGCCACCGCGCTAGATTCCACGACATCCAGCAGCGCGCTATCCAGATGCAGAGGTCGCAACGGGATGCTCAACACCCCTTCAATGAAGATGGAAAAGATGACGGCCGGTACTGCGCCCCACCAGAAAGTGACGATGACAAGGCCCAGAGGCTCGCGCTCATAACGGTCGCACCACCACACAAAGAGCGACCAGAGGATGGCGGGAACCACCGAGGCAAACAGGGCCAGGATAATGCCGATAACGACTGCCAACGCCTTCTACCTATCTGTTGCCGGCCAAGCGTCTCCATAGCGAAGCCCAGGTGCTGGCAAAGTGCACCCATGCCGGGCTGAGATGCCCGATGACCCGCGCTTGAGCCAGGCTGGCGCGCATCTCATCCGCATTGCCGAAAGGGGGTAACTCCACATAGGCCGCACCGACCTCCCCCGGCGTATGCGCATCGCTGCCGGCGGTTGCCAGTTTACCATATTGGCGCGCGATGGCCAAAGCGCGATCGTTATCCCCGGCCCGAAGGCAGCGCGCGTTCCAGACTTCCACAGCATCTACGTGCTCAATGATAGAAAGAAGATTTGCTTCGCCGATAGCCGACCCCCGCAACGAATCGCAGGGATGTGGCACGCTGATCACCGCGCCTTGGGCACGCAGCCGGGCGATCGTCTCCTCAAGTGTTAAACCCCGTGGCACCTCTTCGGTGACGAAATACGCGATCACTTCGCCTCCCAAGGTGCGTACCTCTTCCCCTATGATAACGAGATCGGTCGCCAGCGCGTGCAGCGCCAGCGCCCCGCGCAGGTTGTTATGTTCGGTGATGGCGACTTTGTCCAGCCCTTTGCGGCGTATAGCCTCCAGCAATTTCACCGGTTCGGCCAGGCTATCACGAGAGTAACGCGTATGGCAGTGAAGGTCAACCTTCCACACTGCTAGCGCTTTCCGTTGCGGCTGCGCCGCCAGAGCATCCCGCCGATCAGCACCAACCCTCCGGCCAGCGCGCCGGCGGCCACCGCCGTCGTGCGTGGCTCCATACCCGGCATCACCACCTTGCCGTCGCCATACTGCTGAAAGAGGCGACCCCACTTCGTATTTAACGCCGCCTGCACGCGCGGCCTCCCCACGAAGGGATACCAATAGACGTTGTGATAGAAATTGCTGGCAAAATACGACCAGGGAACCAGCGGCGAGCGCAACAGCAGGTTTTCAAACGGCTTGAGCGCGCCGTGATAGATCAGTTTCTGCCCACGGCTAGCGAAGGTGTCCTCCTGGACGAAACCCCACGATTCCTCGGCGATTTCCGGCTGGCCGACGATCTCAATCTGCTTTGGATCGCCCACACCCAGCCCCATCTCATGCGCGATGCGGATGAAGGGAATGCTCAGAGGATCAAATCCTTGTATCTTGGCGGAGATAGCATCAATCGCCACCTGGTCGGCAGAGGCCAAGATCACATCTTTCTCGTGGACGCGCATGGCGCGCGGACCGGGGCCATCGCCGGCAAAGGTCCCATCCATCACAGCGAAGAGCCCGGTGTGGATCTCCTGCTGGATACTGAGGAGGTCCACCAACGTCTCATGGATGACGCCGTGGGTCCAATGGCGTTTCTCGGTGAGAAGGCCGCCGAAGGCGTTCTTCATCGCGCCGGTGATGGTGGTAAACACATGGGTCTTGACCGTGGGCAATTGGATGATGTTGCGCCCGACGAACATCTCCGGAATGAGGATGCCGTCGGGGAAGATCTTGTCCAGAACCAGCATCGGCGATTTAGGCTCGTAGCGGAACCAGCGCACTTCCGGCTCGTACAGATGCACGTTGCGTACGCCGTAGGCATCTACCACGGCCTTGTGCTTGTTGTTCCGCTCGCCGATGTAGGCATCCACCACGACGGTCTTGTTGTGCGCGCCGATGAGGTTACGATAGCCGTCGGCCTGCAGGGTGCGAATCACGCCTTCCAATTGCCACGGCGCGGTGGAACAGGCAGGATACCAGGTTTGCCAGGAGATGTTGATCTTAAGGATCGTATCTTTGTCTTTGGGCAACGCCTCCTCGTAACCGGCCAGGTGCATTAATCGGCTATAATCTTCCAATACCGTTTCCGGCCTAGTGCGCAGGATGGCAACCTTGCCCTTGCCGGGGTAATTCTTCGGAATCATGGTGATGCTCCTCGGTGTACGCTGTCGGGGTCTTGACCACACAGAACACATGCGTGTTGACGAACGCCCGCGCTAGTATAGCGCAAAGGAGGTGGAATGTCCAATCGGAGAAAAGCCCAGAAGAGGCTGAATCTGCCCATCCTTCATGATCGCGATGACATCGCCCCAGAAATCACTTACGCGACCCGATGCAACACCGCTTCCCCTGCCAGCACCCGCTGCGCGTTACGGAAATACTCCCGCAGTTCCAGGCGGTAATCGGCAGAATCTCCACCTGCCGTATGCGGCGTCAGGAGAACGTTCGGCATCGCCAGGAGTGGGTTGTCGGGTTGCGGCGGCTCCCATTCGTAGGTGTCCAGGGCCGCACCCGCCAATCTGCCTGCAACTAATGCCTCGGCCAAGGCGCGCTCATCCACCACACCACCGCTGCCACATTGTACCAGGTAGGCCGTCGGCTTGAGGCGCGCCAGCCGTTCCGCGTTCAGATACAGAACCGTCTCCGGCGTATAGGGGAGAAGCGAGATCAGATGGTCACTTTGCGCAAGAAGGTCGTTCTTCTCCGCGTAGATTATCCCCAGTTCCGCCTCAACGGGCGCGGGAAAGCGACGGCGGCGATTATAGAGCACCGTGCAACCCCAGCCACGTAGCCGTCGTGCCAGTTCCACACCGATCTCACCGCAGCCCAGGATGCCTACCGTCTGAAGCCAGAGGCCGCCGATTCCAGCACGCCCCGACCAGTTGTAGGCAAAGGTGTTCTCGTCGGTGCGACGCGGCTCACGCCCCCAAGATTCGCCGCTCACGGCAATGCGCTGTACTTCCAGCAGGCGTTTGCTTAATGCCAGCATCTGCATCACCGCATGTTCGGCCACGCGGATGGCGGAGAGGAGAGGCCAGAAAGCCACCGGGGCGCCCGCCTGTCGCGCCGCGTCCAGGTCAATGTCATGAACCAGGGAGCCAAGGCGTTGGATCAAGCGCAGGTCGTGCCCGGCGGTGATGATCTCCGCGTCTATCGCGCCGGCGCGATCGCTGAATAGGAACTCCACACCCGATAGGGCCGCAAGGATTCCTGCCCTGTCATCGGGATGGCGGAACTCCACTCGGAATTCCGGCGGCGCAGCGCGCCGGATCATCTCCTGATGAACGCTAGCCCGCCTGGTCAGCATGAGGACGTGATGTGTCGCCACAGGATTTCTCCTGAACAAATCAAAGTACTTGTAGATTATACCACCGCGAGGTTGATTGGGCGCAGGATCACTTGCCAGCCCCGCGCGGCTATGTTAGAATGACAATGCAATGGATTGATTTCCTATTTCATCCATGCCCGTCGGCAAAGGATGTTGCTTTCTATGCGAGCCATTCGTTACCTTATCGGTTTTGCCCTGGTTGTCGTGATCCTGGCAGGGACCTTCGCGGCTGGTTTCACCACCCACTTCCTCCTGGATACCGAGGGCTTGTTGCCGAGGCTCCCACGCCCTGCCATGACATCTACGCCTGCGCCCACGAGCAGCGGCCCCACCTCACTATTGAACGAAGCGTGGCGACTGGTGGACAGCGAGTTCATGGGCGAACTGCCCGATGCGCAGAAGCGCACTTACGGCGCGATCCGAGGGATGATCGCGACCCTGAACGATCCCTACACCCTCTTCGTGGAGCCGCAGCCGCGACAGCTGGAGAAAGATCAGCTGCGTGGCGAATTCGGTGGCATCGGCGTGTATCTGAGGCGAGACGATAAGGGGCAATTCATCCTGGAGCCGATGGCAGATTTGCCGGCGGAGAAGGCCGGCATCCTCAAAGGCGACGTCCTGATCGCGGTGGATGGCAAAGAAATCACATCCGACATGACCCAAGACGATGTGGCCGCCATGGTGCGCGGAGAGGTCGGCAGCAAGGTGCGCCTTACCGTGCGGCGCGAAGGTGTGACCGAGCCGCTGCATTTCACGGTGACCCGCCAGCGGATAGAAACGCCCAGCGTGGAATGGCGCATGTTGCCAGATACCGACGGCATCGGCTACATCGCCGCGCATTTGTTTAATGAGAAGACAGGCGATGAAGTCAGAAAGGCGCTGCGAGAACTGCGCGCCCAGGGCATGAAACGCCTGGTGCTGGACTTGCGCAATAACCCCGGCGGCCTGGTGGACGCGGCCGTGGATGTTGCCAGCGAGTTCATGCCGGGCGGCGTTGTCGCCTATGAGCGCCGGCGCGACGGCCCAGAGAAATCGTTCATGGCGCGGCGTAATGGCACGGCCACCGACCTGCCGTTGGTGGTGGTCGTCAACGGCGGTTCGGCCAGCGCCGCCGAGATCGTCGCCGGTGCCTTGCAAGATACGGGTCGCGCGCAACTGGTCGGCGAGAAGACCTATGGCAAAGGGAGCGTACAATTGGTTCACGACTTGAGCGATGGGTCCTCGGTGCATATCACCGTGTCGCGTTGGTACACGCCCAATCGTCGTCAGATTGATCAGACGGGTCTGACGCCAGACATACCGGCTGGCCCGGTGACCGACGAAGATCGGAACGCGGGACGCGATCCGGTGCTGGCTCGTGCCATTGAAGTATTACAGAACGCACAAGGGTAAAGGTGGCATTTTCCATGGAATCGGTACGGAAGATTCTACACCTGTTTGGAATAGGGATCATCGTTGCTGCTCTTACCGTAACCACGTACTTTGCAGGCTATGAGAGCGGTTACCGCAGCGGGCAAGTCGCGGCCAGGACCGACCTCAGCGCGCCCGCCGCGGAGGCAGAAGCCTCGCTCAAGGATCGGGGCTCGTCCCAGGCTACTCCTACACCGGAAGAGGAGGCCGCATTCGCCATCTTCTGGGAGGCGTGGAAGCTCCTCAAGAACGAGTTTTATGGCGATCTGCCCACCCCACGCCAGCTGGCATACGGAGCCATTCAGGGCGTCATCAAGACGTTGGGCGACGAACACACCGCTTTCCTTGACCCAGAACAGGCTGCCCTGTTCAACACGGATATCGCGGGAACCTT
>FWWM01017155.1_pt1 | contig 10600 bp, 6 predicted proteins | sample 2228351 | NCBI WGS metagenome assembly FWWM01 (sample SAMEA103939774, study PRJEB20133) | metagenome
TAGAGTTCGTAGTAGGCCCCGCGCCGGGCGAGCAGTTCGTGGTGCGTGCCGCGCTCGATGATCTGGCCGTCTTTGAGCATCAGCACCAGGTCGGCGTTGCGAATCGTGCTGAGCCGGTGGGCAATCACGAAGCTGGTGCGCCCGGCCAGCATCTGGTCGAAGGCGCGCTGGATCACCCGCTCGGTGCGGGTATCAACGCTGCTGGTCGCTTCGTCGAGGATCAGGATGCGCGGGTTGGCCAGCGCCGCGCGGGCAATCGCGATCAACTGACGCTGCCCCTGACTGAGACCGGCGCCCCGTTCGCCGAGCAGCGTCTGGTAGCCGCGCGGCAGACGCTCGATAAACTCATGCGCGCCAACCAGTTTCGCGGCAGCAATCACCTCGTCGTCGCTGGCATCAAGCCGCCCATAGCGGATGTTGTTGAGCACGGTATCGGCAAACAGGAACGTGTCCTGCAACACAATCCCGATCTGGCTGCGCAGGCTGGCCGCAGTCACCTGACGCACATCGTGGCCGTCGATGGTGACGCTGCCCGCGCTGACATCGTAGAAGCGCGGAATGAGGTTAACCAGCGTCGTCTTGCCGGCGCCGGTCGGCCCGACAATCGCGATGGTCTGGCCCGGCTCGGCAACCAGACTGACATCGCGCAGCACCGGTTCACCCGGCCTGTACCCCGCCCAGACGTGATCAAACACCACGCGCCCCTTGATCGGCAGCAACGGACGGGCGTCGGGGGCGTCAACCAGATCGGGCTGCACATCGAGCAGGCCGAAGATGCGTTCGCCGCCGGCAATCGCATTCTGCACGTTCGTCCAGAGTGCTGCGATCTGCTGGATGGGCTGGTTGAAGCGCTGCACATACTGAATGAAGGCGAAGATGGTACCCAGTGAAATCACGGTTGTGCCGAAGAGGGGCGCATTGCGCAGCGCGCTGAAGGCGCCGACGACGACCACGATCGCAATGGCGACATAGCCGAGCGCTTCGAGCACCGGGTTGAGCGCGCTGGTAAAACTGGCGGCGCGAATGCTGGCGTCGCGGTTGGCGGCATTGGCCCGCTCGAACTGCGCGATGCTCTCGGCCTCGCGGTTGAAGGCCTGCACCTCGCGCGCCCCGGCAATGCTCTCTTGCAGACCGGCATTAACGTTGCCCATCTGCTGGCGGCTGACGCGAAAAGCGCGCCGGGCCTGCGTCGAAAAATAGAAGGTCGCCAGCATCATCAGGGGCACCACGCTCAGGCTGATCAGGGCATAAGGCAGATTGCTTAACGCCATGGCGTTGATCGTCAGACCGATCTGCAACATGCCGTTGACCACGCTCAACAGGGCAAAGCTGAGCGCCTGTTGAATGGTATCGGTATCGCTGGTGATGCGGCTCATCACATTGCCGGCCTCGTTGCGAGCGAAGTAGCCCAGCGAGAGGCGATGAATATGAGCAAAGACATCCTCGCGGATACGGCGCAGGGCGCGCTGTCCAACCCAGTTCATGCTGAAGAAGGCCAGCCCCTGTAGGAAGGCGCCGCCGACGAAGACAACGATCAGCCAGCCCGACAGGCCGGTTAGCCCGGCCACCCGATCGGCCAGCGTCGCCGCCGGATCGACCGTAGCGTACCAGCAGGCATCGGCGCGCGGAAAGATGTAACAATCGACCGCCTGACCGATCAGCTCAGGCGCCGTCACCTGCAACTGGGCGCTGGCGGTGATGAAGATGAAGGTCAGCGCCACGGCCAGCCAGTAGGGGCGAAAATAGGGCCAGAAACGGGCAATCGTAGCCAGAACATTGTTCGGTTTCTGGACGTCGGTATTGAGCATGCGGCCTGGGCCGCCCAACCCACCCATCATAGCAGGAACTCTCTTCTAATCAGCCCGCTCAGGCGACTGCGGGGATGACGATGGCAACGGCGCATCTTCAATCAACTGCGAAGCAAAAATCTCGGCATAGATGGGGCTGTTTTCCAGCAATTCGGCGTGCGTGCCTGCCGCCGCCAGTCGCCCCTGGTCGAGCACCAGAATCAGATCGGCATTGCGCACCGTGCTGATTCGTTGCGCGATCACGAAACTGGTGCGTCCGCGCATCAGTCGATCGAGAGCGCGCTGGATGAGGGCCTCGGTCGCCACATCAACGTTGCTGGTGCTATCGTCGAGAATGAGCAGGCGCGGATCGAGCAGCAAGGCGCGGGCAATCGCAATCCGCTGCTTCTGCCCGCCAGAGAGGGTCATACCCCGCTCGCCCACCCGCGTCTGATAACCATCGGGAAAGCTCATGATGAAGTCGTGGGCGGCTGCCGCCTTCGCCGCAGCAATGACCTCATCGTCGCTCGCATCGGGTCGGCCAAAGGCAATATTCTCGCGGATCGTCCCGCTGAACAGATTCGTCTCCTGCAACACAATCCCGATCTGGCTGCGCAGGCTGTCGATCGTCACATCGCGCACATCATACCCATCGATCAAGACTGCGCCTTCGCTCACATCGTAAAACCGCGGGATCAGATTGATAATCGACGTCTTGCCGCTGCCGGTCGCGCCAAGCAGAGCAACCATCTGCCCCGGCTCGACGGTAAAACTGACATCCTGCAATACCGGCGCGCTGCTGCTGAAATAGCGGAAGGTCACATTGCGAAACTCAACCCGACCCTGCACGGGGGGCAAGACAATCGCATTCGGCTTCTCGACAATCTCACTCTGGGTGTCGAGCACCTCGAAGATGCGTTCTGCTGAAGCGCCGGCCTGGGCGAGCAAGGCGATGATAAAACCGAGCTGGCCGAGCGGGAAGAAGACGTAGACCAGATAGAGGCTAAACTTCTGATACTCGCCGAGCGCAAGGGTGCCGTTGAGAATCTGCTGACCGCCAAAATAGAGGATCGCAACCTGACCCAGTTGCGCGAGCAGAAAGATCACCGGAAACAGAAAGGCGAAGATGCGATTGACCCGGATCTGCTGCTCCATGAGCGCCGTTGCCGCCTGATCGAAGCGCTGTTCTTCATACGGCTCGCGGGTAAACGCCTTGACGACCTTTATCCCGGCGATATTCTCCTGCAAGATGGTATTGAGCCGGGAAAGCCGCTGTTGCACTTCGAGAAACAGTGGCTGACTGATCCGACCAAAGATGAAGAAGACCGCCAGCGCAATCGGGAGCAGCGGCAGAACCACCAGCGTCAGTTGCCAGTTGGTAAACGCCAGCACGATCAGCGCGCCGATGAGCAACAGGAAGGACTGCGCGGCCAGCACCAGACCCTGGGCGACAAAGGTGCGCACCCGCTCAACATCGTCGGTGGCGCGGATCATCAACTGACCGGTCTGGTTGCGATCGTAGAAGCTGAACGACATGCGCTGGAGGCGGGCAAAGATTGCATTGCGCAGATCAAACGCCAGGCCGTGCGACGTGCGTTCAGCCATGTACGACTGCAAAAACGAGAAGATGCCGCGCAGCAGCGCGAAGACCAGGATGAGCAGCGCGGCGTTGATCACAATGCTCTCGGCCTGGGCGGCATCGCGCTGCAACTGCTCGACAGTCAGGCCGAGCTGCGCGGCTGCCGCCGCCTGAAACGCTGCCGGCACATCGGTCAGGATGCGGGTAGCGATGATACTGCGCGTCACCGCATCGATCATGTTCTGCACCAGTTGCGGCACTGCCAGTTGGGCGAGCGTGGCAACCACCAGCGCGCTATACGCCACCAGCACGGTCTGGCGTTGCCGACCGAGGTAGCGAATAGCGCGGAGCAATGCTCCGGGAGCCGGACGGCCAGCAGGAGGGGCAACGCTGCGACGAGCTTGCATGGACAATCCTTTGCAATCAACTAATGACGGATGGCGCGATCGATCAGATCGAGAAACAACGCCTGTTCCGCATGACTCAACCCCGACAGCAGGTGCGCCATGCGGGCCAGCCGCTCCGACTCCAGATCGCGGTGCAAGGCCTGACCGGCGGCAGTCAGCGCCAGCAGGGTCACCCGACTGTCATCCGGGCATGGACGGCGCTCAACCAGGCCGTTGTGAACCAGCCGCCGAATCAGCGCGGTCAGCGACGGCGGCGTAATCCCCAGCTCTGCGGCCAGCTCGCGCATCGACACGACACGATCCGGGGCGAGCAGATTGAGCACGCGCAAATGCGAGAGCGACAACCCCCAGGCGCTCAGTTGCTGGAAGAGCGGGCTGCGTTGCTGACCCGCGCGCAGGCAATCGAGCAACTGGAGGAGGCGTTGGGCATTGGCAAGAGTGACCTGATCCATGACGCTGAACGTTAGTTAGGCAAACTAATGAAATGGTACCAGAGGTTACTGATCGGTGTCAAGGGTTGTCACGACAGCGCGAGAAGCAGCACGCGCAGGGATCGGGACGGCGAGGCGCCACTCCCGCTGACGTGGGTGATTGCTGCGGGCGCTGGCGCGCCCGCGCAATGACATGGTGGGTGCTGGAAAGGGCTGCGGGCGCTGGCGCGCCGGCTTGACAACATGCTCGATAATATCTGAGGCCTCCACCCAACGTGTTCCTGGTCGCGCGGTCACGCGGTGAGGGCGCTGTTCAGGGTGCATGTGACGCAGTTGAAAGTTGAAGGAGTGAATGTATGCCGCAGGCTCCAGCGCGAGTCGGTTCGATCGATACCCGTTATTTCATGCCGCTGACCCGTCTCGGCGCGGTGCAGGTGTGTGAGCGCGGCATCATCGCTGCGCTCGAGCACGAATGGTTGCGGGTTGAGTTCATCCGCGCTGACATTGTTCGCTTCAAGATCAGTCGGGGTGGTCGTTTTGACGAGACGCCAACGTATGCGGTGTGTGTCGATCTGGCGCATGAGCCGATACCGGCGTTTTCGGTGACAGAAACTGAGACGCAGGTTATCGCGCGCAGCGCGCAGCTTGAGGTGATTGTCGAGCGTGAGCCGTTTGCGCTGCGCGCTCGCCGGCCTGATGGCAGTCTGGTGTTTGCGACTGCTCGCGGTCACGACGGTCGGCCATGGGCTTATGCGACCCTCAACGACGCTTTCGCCTGCCATCGGTTGTGTGAGCGTGATGATGCGATCCTCGGTCTGGGCGAAAAGACCGGGCGACTCAACCGCAAAGGGCGCGATTTTGTGCTGTGGAACAACGACGTGCTCAGCCCGCAAGCATCCGCTGAATTCATCGCCGGGCGCGATCCGGCAGACCCGCGCGCCGATCGAACCAGCATCGAGTTCGATCCGTATTATGTTTCGATCCCCTTCTTCTATCAGCTTGACCGTCATGGACGGGCTGCCGGCTTTTTTCTCGATAACAGCTTCCGTATCCACGTCGATGCTACGCCTGCCGAGACCTACGGTATCTGCGCGTTGGGTGGACAGTACACCGAGTATATCTTTGCCGGGCCGGCGATGGCCGATATTCTGGAGGGGTATACCTGGCTGACCGGACGCCTGACGCCGCCGCCGATCTGGGCGTTAGGATTTCATCAGTGTCGCTGGCATCCGTATACCCAGGACGAGGTGCGCGAACTGGCGCGCCAGCATCGTGAGCGCGGCATTCCGTGCGATACGCTCTGGCTCGATATTGACCACATGGATGGTTACCGGGTGTTTACCTGGAATCGCAACCTGTTCCCCGATCCGTCGGCGCTGGCCGAGGATCTGCGCGCGCAGGGGATGCGCCTGATCACGATTGTCGATCCGGGCGTGAAGGTCGATCCCGACTTTGCGCTGTTTGCCGAGGGGCTGGCCAACGATTTCTTCTGTCGCACGGCCAGTGGTGAGATCTACATCGGTGAGGTATGGCCCGGACGCACCGCCTTCCCTGATTTTAGTCGCCCTGAGGTGCGGGAATGGTGGGGCGAGCTGAATGCCCGTCATGCCCGGCTGGGGATTGCCGGAATCTGGAACGACATGAATGAGCCGGCCACCGGCGATATCCCGCCTTATGCAATGCGCTTCGACCACGGGCGCGAGCCGCACGAGCGCTACCACAATCAGTATGCGCTGCTGATGGCAATGGGCACGGTTGCCGGATTGCAGCGCGCGTTTCCCAACCAGCGCTCGTTTGTGCTGTCGCGGGCCGGTTTTGCCGGTATTCAGCGCTACGCGGCAAACTGGATGGGCGACAACTGTGCGCGCTGGGATCACCTCTGGTTGAGCATGCCGATGGCAATGGGGATGGGATTGTCGGGCCAGGCGTTCGTTGGCGCTGACATCGGCGGTTTTGCCGGCGATACGCATCCCGAACTCTTCGCTCGCTGGATGCAGTGCGCGGCGTTGACTCCGTTTTGCCGCAACCATAGCGCCCACGGGCAGATCGATCAGTATGTCTGGTCGTTTGGCCCGGTCATCGAACGAATTGCGCGCGCGGCGATTGCGCTGCGTTACCGTCTGATGCCTTATCTGGTCACTGCCTTCATGCGCGCAGTTGAGACGGGTGAACCGGTGCAGCAACCGCTCGTCTTTGCCTATCAGACCGACTGGCTCACCCGCGCGATCGATGATCAGTTCCTGCTAGGACGTGATCTGCTGGCTGCGCCGGTCTACACGCCGGGAGCCAGCACCCGCCAGGTCTATCTGCCAGCAGGAGCCTGGTACGAATGGCAGAGCGATACGTGGCATGCGGGCGAGCAGTGGATCACGGCCAGCGCTCCGCTCGACCAGATTCCCCTCTTCGCGCGCGCCGGCGCAATGATCCCGCTCTGGCCGGAAGCGCCCGCCTCAACGATGGACTACTATCCAGCGACGATCGAACTCCATCTGTTCGTGCCGCCGTTCGATGGCGTCGTTACGTCTGAACTGCACGAAGATGATGGCCTGACCATGGACTTTGCGCAGGGCGCATGCTACCGAACGCACATACAGGTTGAGCGGCGCGGTCAGCGCGTGACCGTGACGGCAACGGTGCGCGGCGATGGCTTTACGGCGTTTCGCCGTGAGGCATTCACTCTGGTCTGGCATGGCCCGGCGCCAACCAGGCTGTGGATCGATGATCAACCCACCCGCCTGGAAGGCAACCGGGTCACGTTTGCCAACCGCGGTCAGGGATTCAGCGTGGTGGCAGAACTCTGATCGCCGGGCGTTTCCGACTGGACTAACGCGATGAATGCGGCGCGATCCATCACGATGGCCTGATCGGCGGCGCGACGACGAACCTCGACCTGATCGGCAGCCAGCAGCTTCTCGCTGACCACCACGCGCCACGGCGCGCCGATCAGGTCGGCATCGTTGAACTTTACGCCAGCGCGCTCATCGCGATCGTCGAGCAGCACGGCCTGCCCTGCGTTGCGCAGCGCAGCGGCCAGCGTTTGCCCGGCAGCGGCTACCGCCTCACTGCGTCCGAGGGTGACGATGTGAACATCGCAGGGGGCAATCGCTGTCGGCCAGACGATGCCGCGCTCGTCATGGTGGTGGTCAACAGCGATATGCACGAGCGGCTCCAGATCAATCTCGATGCCGACGAGGAACAGTGGACGGTTTTGCCTGTCTGCGTCCTGGGCAATGATTGCGGTCGGTTGCGGAGCCGTCAGCGCGCCCACCAGCGCGCCCACACCTTCGACTCGCGCTGTGCCGCAGTGCGGACACGGATCGCCCGCTTCAGCCTGGGCAATGTCAGCCACTACGGTTGCCTGCCAATCGCGCCCAAAGACCACGTCGCGCAGATGGTAGCCGGGACGGTTAGCGCCTGCCACCAGCGGCGCGCCGTTTGCCACGGTTAGATCGGCAACGACCAGCGCGTCGCGAATGCCAACCGGCGAGGCGTACCCCGGTGTTGCCCCACAGGCCTGGATCTGTTCGGCGCTGGCCGGAACCAGCTCCCCGGCGCCGATGGCCGCGGCCAGCTTGACCAGACTCGCCTCGCGATCACCGCGCACCACTGCGAAGACGAGCCGTTGACTGCGCTGATCGGTGAAAAAGAGCGCCTTGGCTGTGGCTGCGGTCGGAATACCCAGGTACGCTGTCAGGGCCGCGATGGTATTGGCGGCGGGCGTTTCGACCAGACTCGCTGACGGCGTGGAGCTATCGTAGGCCGGTAGCGGCGGCAGCGGCGCCAGATCACGCGGCCAGCGCAACCGGCACGCCGGACAATCAAGGGTTGGCAGGGAAGCTGCTGGACTATCGACAATCAGGCTGGCAGTGGTCGATACGTCGAGGGTCGTCGCCACTGCCGCCAGACCGCAGCGCTGGAGCGTTGCCGTCAACCGCGCGCGCATCTCGTCGAACAGGGTCTGGGCCTGCGCTGCGTCAAGCGCCAGCCCGGCCCAGCTCAGGGTGGTGGGCGTTGGCAGATCGAGCAAACTGGCGCGATTGCGCCCCAGCGCCCGCCTGCGCCGGCGCCAGGCCCAGATCGTCTGGGGCAATTGACGGTACGAATCGAGATCGCGACGCGCCAGATCGATCACTGTCTCCGGCCACGATTCACTGGCTGTTGTCGGCAACCAGATCTCTTGCGCGCCGGATTCGCGCACAGCCGTAGCCAGCGCTGCCGCGAGTCGCCGCGCCACGGCGCTACCCAGCGGCAAGAGCGCAATACTGCCGCCAGCAAGCGCGCGCAACATTCCTGCGCGCCAGAGCAATTGTTCAGCGCGTGAGTCAACCTCGGCGGGCGCCTGTCGCAAGGTGCGCCCAAACAGAGTTGCAAGCTGCATCGTCATCGTTCCACTTCCTTATGACCACAATCCCAGTTGCATCGGCGGCTCCGGCGGCGCGCCAGTCGGCTCGGCCAGCGGCGCGCCATGCGCGCGCAACCGCGCCGCAATCTCACGGCAGAGCGCGGGCGATCGCGCTTCGTCGGGACAGTGCATAAATAGGTAGATGCGGGCATCAGTCTTCGCCCACTCGCTCAACCAGCCCGCCCATTCATCGAGAAAGGGCGCATTGCGCTCCAGCTCAGGATGACCGATATACCTCACCAGCGTCGGCCCGCGACTGCGCAGCAGGCGCAACGGCACATCGGGTTTTCGCTCACGCGCATCGTCGAGCAACGCGCTGCCGGGGTCAGCCGGATCGCGGATCGGACGCACGTCCATAATCACACGCCCGATTCCGTAGCGGTCGAGCAATTCCATCAGCGGCCCTTCTCCCACGGGCAAATACCAGTCTGGATGGCGCACTTCCAGCGCCAGCGCCACTTCAGGCGGCCAGGCGGCCAGAAAGCGGGTCAGATCGGCCAGGCGGGCCGGCCCGTAGGCAGGCGGCAATTGCAGAAAGAAGGGGCCGCAACGCGAACCCAGCCCAGCCATGCGCGCAACGAACGCCTGTGCCAGCGCTCCATTCGCCGCGAGTGAACCGGCATGGCTTACATCACGCGGCATTTTGCAGCAAAAGTGAAACTCCGCCGGGGTGTCAGCCACCCACCGCGCCACGGTCGCTGCCGACGGAGTGGCGTAGAAGGTGGTATTGCCCTCGACCGTTGTCAACTGCCGACTGTACAGCCGGAGAAAATCGGCGCTGCGGGTTCCCGCCGGAAAGAGATCGCCCACCCAGCCGCCATAAGCCCACACCGCGCAGCCAATCCGGATCATGCGCGCCCTCCGTTGATCACCCCGGCAATCCGCTGTTGCCAGACTCGCCAGAAGATCGCGGCCTCGAACGGGCCGACGATCAAGAAGGCCAGCCAGACGCCCCACAACATCGGCGCCCACCAGGTCACGATGACCAGCGCCAGCCCGACGCAGATCCAGATGGCGCTGCCGCTGATGACCAGGGGCGAGAGCGTATCGCCAAGACCGCGCAGTGCGCCGCCGAGCGCAAAGGTCAGCGCCCAGGCCGGCTGGGTCAAAGCGACAACCCGCACCGCGGCTGCGCCAGTGGCTACCAGTTGCGGGTCGCGGTTGAAAATGCTGACCAGCCCCTCGGCAAAGACGAGAAACAACAGGCCCAGCCCACCCATCCAGATCACCGTCCAGCGCAGCGCAATCAGGGCTACCGCGCGCGCTTCGTCAGGGCGTTGCGCGCCGATGGCCTGCCCAACCAGCGCCGTGGCAGCCAGCCCAAAACCGATGCCGGGCAAAAACGAGAGCGAGAGCACATTGATTGCCACGCGATGCGCGGCCAACGACACCGTGCCGAGCGTTGCCACCACCGGCGTCAGCGAAGCGATTGCGCCGATCACCAGCACCTCTTCGACCGCTGCCGGCATCCCGATCCGCAACACGTCGCGCAAGACGCCGATCCGCGGCCACCACGATCCGCCGCCGCCGGCCCGCACCCCGTTGCGTCCCTGCCAGAGCACACCGACCAGCAATGCCGCGCCGATCAGCCGCGCAATCACCGACCCCCACGCGCTCCCTACGGCGCCCAGCGCCGGCAACCCAAACCAGCCGAAGATCAGGATAGCGCTGGCGATCACGTTGATCACATTGGCCAGCGCAGTGACCAGCATCGGCGTGCGCGAGTCGCCTACCCCGCGCAACGCGCCGCCGATCAGGTACATGACGGTCAGGGTGGTGATCGTGCTCATCGTGACCGCCAGATATTCGATCCCCACCTGAGCCACGTCGGGCACAAGGCCAAACAGCCCGATCAGCGTCGGCGTCAACGGTAACCCGACAGCGGTCAGCGGCAGCCCGATCAACATACTCCAGAGCAGACCTTGCCGCGCCAACTGCCCGGCCTCCGCCAGGCGTCCGCCGCCAAACGCCTGCGCCACCAGCACTGCCACACC
>FWWM01017159.1_pt1 | contig 10599 bp, 9 predicted proteins | sample 2228351 | NCBI WGS metagenome assembly FWWM01 (sample SAMEA103939774, study PRJEB20133) | metagenome
GATCATCGAGCGGATTGTGGCCCAGGTGGGCCGGCGTATCGACAAGAGCCAGCCGCTGGTCGATGCCCGCCTCCCCGACGGCTCGCGGGTCAACGCCATCATTCCCCCCCTGGCGGTCAAGGGGCCGTGCCTGACCGTGCGCAAGTTTCCCATCAAACGGCTGACGATGGAGGACCTGATCGAGTTGGAGACGATCACGCCGGCGGCGGCCAACTTTTTGCGGGCCTGTGTGATCGACCGGCGGAACATCCTGGTCAGCGGGGGGACGGGCTCGGGCAAGACCACGCTGTTGAACGTGCTTTCGAGCTTCATCCCGTACAAGGAGCGGATCATCACCATCGAAGATACGGTCGAACTCCGCCTGCACCAGGAACACGTGGTCACGCTGGAGACCAAGCCGCCGAACGTGGAAGGCACCGGGCAGTACACGGTCCGAGACCTGGTGCGCAACGCCTTGCGCATGCGCCCGGACCGGATCATCGTGGGCGAGTGCCGCGGCCCGGAGGCGCTGGATATGATCCAGGCCATGAACACCGGCCACGACGGCTCGATGACCACCGTCCACGCTAACAGCGCTTTGGAAGTGATCGAGCGCTTGGAGGTGCTGGTGCTCATGGCCGCCGACCTCCCTGTGGCCTCCATCCACCGCCAACTGGCCAGTGCCATCGACTTGATCGTGCATATCAGCCGGCTGCCTGGCGGGCGGCGCGTGGTGACCCAGATTGCGGAGGTGGCCCGCTTCGACCCCGAATCGGGCAAGGTGGTGGTGCTGGATATCTTCAACTGGCGCAACGGGGTGTCGCTTCAGCCCACCGGGTATCTTCCGTCGTTCGTCGACGAGTTGGTGGAAAAGGACCTGTTGGAGCCGGAGTTTCTTTACGGGCACGAGGCCCTGGGGCCGCCGCCGGCCTTGGCCCCGGCCCTGGCCGGCCCGGAGACAGTTCCCCCGCGTTTGGGCCGCGCCCCGCCCCCGGCGACCACCCCGCCGGTGATCAAACCCCCGTGAAACGTCCCGCGGCCGGGATGGGACCGATCGAACCAGGTCGCACTGCACGATGGCCTACAACCTCTACGCCTGGCTGGCTTGTCTGTTCACCGGCGCCGCAGTGGCTGTGCTGGCCTTGGCGGGGCGGGACGGGATGGCCCGCCTGCTCCAGCGCATCGAGACCGACCTCGCCGACAAGCTCCGCCGGCTGCGGGCCCCCACGCGGCACCTGAGGCGCTGGCTGGTCGGCTGGCTGGCCAGCACGGTGGCGGTGGTGGCCTTCGTGTGGCTGGGGTTGGATAGCCCCGTGTTCGCGGTGCTGGGGGCTGCCTTTCTTCTGGCCGCCCCCTGGTATGTGCTCCGCCGCATGGCCGAACGCCGCCACCAACGCATCGAAGACCAACTGGCCGACGCCATGGTCACCCTGGCCAATGCGGTGCGTGCGGGACTGTCGCTGGCGCAGTCGCTGGAAATCCTGGCGGCCCAGTGCCCCGCGCCGATCAATGCCGAGTTCCAGCAAATCGTGGGCGAATACAAGCTCGGCAAACCTTTGGACCGCACGCTCACCGAGGCCAAAGCGCGCCTGAAGAGCGAAAACTTCGCCCTGTTCGCCGCGGCCCTGCTGGCCAGCCACGAAAGCGGCGGACGCCTGAACGAAACCGTCCAGCGCATCGCCCAGTCGGTACTGGAGATGCAACGCCTGGAGCGCAAGGTGCTTTCGGAGACCGCCCAGGCCCGCAAGTCGGCCGTGTATATGGCACTGGCCCCGGCTTTCATCCTGGTGGCCTACTATTTCGTCGATCCCGATAATACCCGGCTGCTGTTCCGCACGGTCTTCGGGCAGTGCCTGCTGGCGTTGGCGGTCCTGCTCAATGTGGCGGCCTACCTCTGGGCGCGTGCCATCCTCAACCCCGATCTTTGAAGCAAGAAAAGCTTGCGGAGGATGTTTCGCATGAGTGGCAATCGCTTGCTTCCGACGGGGCCGCTGGCCGCGGGCATCAGGCCGGCCATCGCAGCACGTTTTCCTTTGGCGACTGCAGGAAGCTCGGCGCCAAGCCCGGCAGCGCTGGGCCGCCTGCCCTTTGCAGCAAGTCTTTCAGCCCAAAGCGGGGGAGGATGATGCGGCATTTGTTCCTGGTGGCCTGGGAGAGCCCCGGAGGCCCGGCGCTGTTGCTGGCCGGCAGCGCGGCCATTGGCGCGGCCGTCGCTCTGGTAGCGCGGTGGGTCCTGGGGGTCCTTCGCACCGAAGAGCTGCCCCAAGGCCTCCAGTGGCGCTATGACATCAGCCGGATGAACGAGCTTCGCCGTCTGGACATGCTGTACCGGCTCTTCCAGCCGGTGATCCAGTTTTTGGCCGGTTTCAACCGGGCGGTCCTCCGCGACTCGCTACCGGAAGTGCAGCGGCAGATCCAGGCCGCCGGCTTGCCGCGGTTCTGGCTGGCCGAGGAATACCTGGCCCGCTGCGAGCTGATCGCCCTGCTGTTGTCCCCCGTGTTTGGGTACGTGTTTTTGGAGGTGGCGGGGCCCCCTGGCGTGGTCCCCGGCTTGGGAATGACCGTCCTGGCCGCGTGGTTCTTTCGGCATCGCCTGGCGGTGCGTGCCGAAGAGCGCCTGCGGGCCATCAAGCGCCGCATGCCGTTTCTGCTGGACCTGCTGACTTTGCTCATGGAGGCGGGAGCGACCTTCCTGCACGCCCTGGCCCAGGCGGTCTCCGAGTTCGAGGGGCATCCGGTGGCCGAGGAGTTCGGCCGCGTGCTGACCGACATGAATCTGGGCAAGACCCGGGCCGAGGCCTTCCTGGCCATGCGCGACCGTTTGCAGGACGACGAGATCACCAGCATCATCGGCTCGATCCTCCAGGGCGAGCATTTGGGAACCCCGCTGGCGCAGATTTTCCGCACGCAGGCCGACGTGCTGCGCCTGAAGCGGACGCAGCGGGCCGAAACCATCGCCGGCGAAGCCGGGGTCAAAATGCTCTTGCCCGCCGTGCTGGTCATGGCGGCCGCCGTGCTGATTATCCTCGGCCCCTTCTTGCTGAACTATCTGTATTTGGGGCTCTATCTATAGACCGCCCGGCGCGGCGGGGCGTGCGAGAATTCGAGAATCCCTGAGCGGCCGGAGCGGCGCACATCGCGCCGCGTCCGGCGCTCAGTCAGGACTCCGCCGTGAAGCACTTGCCGGAGCGGCCGACCCAGAAGCCGCGGATCCCGGCAAGATCGTCGCTCCAACCCCAGGAGGGAGGGTAGTGTCGAGTTCCCGCTGCTCGACACGATCGGCGAAGTCAAAAACTAGCTGCTTGAAAACTTCTTTGGCAGCGACCGGCACCACGGGCATTCTATCCGGCGTTTTGCCGACACCCTGCCGTTGGGCGGGGCGTCTTGTACTTGTTTTTCGCCCCCATGTAAAGACAGCTTTTGAAGGAATCGGACGCCCGATCGGTTTGCGATTTGTGCGACAGGTTCTTTGGATTCTCCGCGTTCCGCTGCGGCTTGGCGCACCGGGCCGAACAGCCCAAAGGCATCGCCGTTCGCTGCCTCCGGACCGCGCCCGGCCGGGATGCTCAGGCAGCCCGCCGTTGGGGAAAGCGGTGCAGCGCATCGGCAAGTCTTTCCATCGAAAGGGTTTTGGCACCGCAAACCAGCACGAGGTCGCCGGGGACCAGGGCCTGGCCCAGTCGCGGAAGGGCCTCGTCGGCCGATCGGCAGGCTACGGCATGAGCGCTGGGCAAGCCCGCTGCACACGCCCCCGCGATCAAGTCGGCGGCAAAAGGCCCCCAGGCGATCAGCAGGTCTGGCCGGGCCGCGCCCACCGCCCACTGTCCCAACTGCCGGTGTGCCGGGGCGGAAAGGTTCTCGGCCCCCTCCAGTTCGCCCCATACCAGGATCCGACGAGAACTGGCCTCCAGCTCGCCGAAGCGCTGGATCGCGGCCTGCCGGCCCGCCATATCCGGCGCGCTATCGCGGAGCACAGTGCTGCCGCGGACTTGCATCCCATCGCAATGGGGCCAGAGCGCGTCGAACCGCGCCAAGCCCTCAGCAATGGTCGAAGGGCCAAGTCCCAAGGCCCGGGCCACACCAATGACCGAAAGCACGGCACCCAACTGCTCCCGTTGCCACAAGGCCACGTGGTACCGGCAGTTCTGCAGACGAAAACTGACGCCCCCCGGCTGCCACTGCACCTCGCTGGCGGCCAGTTGACACCCGCGGCCCAGCCCGACCCACACGATCGAGCCCCGGCAGTGGCCGGCCAGTTGCCGCAGCCAAGGATCATCTCCCAGCACCGCCAGACCGGTCGGAGGCAAGGCCGCCAGAAGTTCTTCGGCCGTGTCGGCCATCTCTTTTCGTCCGGCCAGCCCCGCCGGCGCCCCTTCGGCCACCTGGGTGATGATTGCCATGGTGGGCTGGCACAAGGCGACGGGCGAAACCGGCTCGCTCAGCCGCCAGGGGTGGATTTCATAAATGGCGTAATCCAGGGGAGCCTCGGCCTGGAGGATGGCCAAAGGGAACGACAGCGCCCGGGTTTCGTCCATCGGCGGGGCAACGCCGCGAAGTTGCAAGGACAACACGGCGTGCAGCATGCGCCGGGCCGTGCGCTTGCCCGCGCTGCCCGCTACGGCAATCACGCAACCCCGGAACTGGCTGCGCCCGTATTGGGCCCACTGGTAAAGGGCCGAGGTGGGGTCGGGCACTTCAAGCGTCCAGCACCTGGCAGGCCTTTCCACTGGCCGATGCACCACGGCCCCGGCCGCCCCACGCCGGAATGCCTCGTCGGCGAACTCTGCGCCATCGTGGTATCGACCGGGCACCGCCCAGTACGTGCCGCCGGGCACGACCTGCCGGCTGTCCACCGCAATGGGGCCAAGCCTGACCTGGTCAGGGTCCAGGTTCCGCGGGGCTCGCAGCGTGCCACCCAGTGTCCGGTGCAAATCGTTCAAGCTCGTCATCGGGGACCCCTCGTTGCGCACACTTGGGTCCAACAGTTCTCCTCCGGGGGCAAGACGCGGGAACACCAGGCCCGCACCTCCTGCGCGTCGTCGGCCAGCACGAGCACGGCGTCGCCAGAGCGGCCCTGGGCCACGGCGGTTTCAAACGCCTCGAACCGCTCCGGAACCACTTGCACACTCCGGGAGTCGCAGAAGTCGGCCAGCCATGGCCGCACGCTGCGGAGCCAGCGTCTGGCCGCCCGGGTCTCGCCCCGCCCGCCAACCGCCGCAGCAGATGCAGCCCCGCCGGATGTTCGGCGCCGCGGTTCCCGGCCGGCCTCGGATGCTGCGCGGGTTACAATCACCGTATCGGCACCCTGGCACGCGGTTTCGATCAGCCGCCGCGATGCCTCCCGGTCCGCCTGGGGATCGATCCCCACAATGCACCGAACCTGGCCCGCAATCGCTTCGCGGAGCGCTCCCAAAGCGGCCTCCAGGGCCCAGGCACTGCGGGCACCATCGACGAACACGGGCAATGGCCAACCGCTGTCGATCCGTTCCAGGCGCTCCGGCACGCGGTCCACCGACTCCAGCCCGCGCACCACCGTGGGCAGAGCGACCTGGTAGGCCAGCCCGATCGCGGCGGCCAACAGACAGTACACCAGATGGGCCTGCCCGGGAGTGCGCACCGCCACGGGCATGATGTCGCTGCCGGCGACCAGCAAAAACGTTTGCCCACCGGGGTCCTGTTCCAGGCGCACCCCGCGAATTTCAGCCGGGACGCGCATCCCCACTGTCAGCACCGGGCCGTCCATCTCGCCCACGTACCTGCCGAGCCAGGGGTCCTCGGCATTGACCACGGCCAGGCCGCCAGGAGCCAGTTGGTCGTGCAGCGCGATGGAAACCCGGCGAGGATCGACCACCGTGGGGACGCCGGGCCTTTCGGGTTCCGGATCGTCTTCGGCCCAGGTCAAGGCCAGCATATCGAGCGGAACCCCTGCAAGCTGGCCGTCCAAGACAGCGGCCCCCGGCGCCTCGATGATCGCATGGGTACATCCGTTGGCCGCCATGCGGGCAAGCAAGGTGGCGGTCTTGTCGGGGGCAGGGGGAAAGTGGGCCAGTTGCGTGACCGTCTGTCCATCCAGGCACCCCAGGCTGCCCAGCATTCCCAGCCGACAGCCCGCTGCATGGAGCACGCCGGCAACCAGGCACGCCGTCGTGCGCTTGCCGCGGGTGCCGGCAATGGCCACGACCTTCAGCTTTCGCCCTGGGTCGCCCGCCAAGGCATGACACAGCCGGGCGTAGGCCCGCCGGGTATCTCTTACCCGGCACACGGGGACCGCCAGCGGGGCCACCGGCTGGTCGGTCAGTATTGCCGCACACCCCCGGCGCACGGCCTCGGCGATGGCAGGTGCCACTCCGCCTGCAACCGCCGGCGCGGCCACAAACAGGCTCCCAGGCCGGACTTCGGCCAACTGCGCCACGCAGGCTTCGACAAGAATATCCTCCGCACCCTGAATTGCCGCATCCGGCAACAGGGCGCGTAGACTAACCGGCCTCCCAACGCCGGGGAGAAGTCGCATCCGCAAAGGCCTCCTTGCCTTTGGCCGATGGACCTAAACAGCTACGTCCTGGCCACCCGCTAGGCCGAACAAGATTGCCGAACCCAGCCTCCCTGTACGGCCCCTGACGGCCGCCGATTGTGCGGATTTTGTTGTGCCCTGTCAAGGCGAATCGGCGTCAAACGGCAAACCGCACGGCGTAACCCCCGATGGGTACACGGGGTTGGAGCCGGGGGCGTAAGCCGCCGGTGGGCAAACGGGGTTGGAACCGGGGGCGTAAGCCGCCGGTGGGCAAACGGGGTTGGAGCCGGGGGCGTAACCCCCGGTGGTACGTGGGTTGGTTGGCTGCAACCATCCGAAGAAGCTCGGCGTATGTACGAGGCCCACACCCAACTGACTACGGGATCGAGCGCTCCCCAAGCGCCGGGCCCGGAGAGCCGCCGAACGGCTAAGACTTTTTCGAAGTTTTGGCAAACGCCGACGTAATGACGTGCCGTGTCGCCTTGCTGCCGCACTTAGGGCATTTGACCGGTTTGTGTCGATCGAACTCCTCGAACGTCTGTTTTTCTGCGAACTTTTCGCCACACTGCGTGCATTCGAACTCGTAGGTTGGCATCGTTGTACCTCCCAGGGTCCAAGTCGAAACGGCAAGACTTCGGGGACTTCGCCCGTGGGTTCCCTAGTGGATGCAAACCACCAAAGTTCTCCGCAAGAGTAGGGATTCCTCTTTATTATACGGCCGGTGAGCGGCACCGAAACCCATCGCTGCCGCCGAGGCTTCTGCCACTTTGAGCCGCCGCTTAGTGGCCGCGGTCGCCGCCGGAGTGCCCGGCTGCACGGTCGCCGGCCGGACCGTTCGAGGTCTTCCCATTCGGCCTCGTGGTCCGGCGGGGCGAGGCATCGCGCGCCGAGCCGGGACGCGCCTTTCCGCCGGCCGTGCCACGACTTGTGCGGAAAGCTTTGCCCAAGGCGGCCTCGAGTTGGGCGGCGCTCGTTCCCGGCCCGAGCTGGACGACGCCGACCGTCTCGGCAGCCGACTCCGCCGCCTGGGACACACAGAGGGAACCACCGCGGGCTGACGCCCCGGCTGCGGGTGCGATTTGCACGCACGTCGAACCAACCGGCGGTGCGTGCCGCAGGCAGTGGGTGGCAGCAAGCCGCCACACTCCGATGGGCCCCCTAGGAACGGTGGCGGGGAATCGTCACCGTAAACACCGTGCCTTCCGATTCCGTACTGGTAAAGGCCACTCGCCCGCCCAAATAGCCTTCCGTCAACAGCTTCATGCTGTAGGTGCCGATGCCTCGCCCGGGCCCTTGCTTGGTACTGAAAAACCGGTGGAAGATTTGGAGCTGGACTTCTTGGGGCATGACGCCGGGGTTGCGGACCCAAAAGACCACTTCCTCGCCCGTAGCCTTGCAGCCCAGCGATACAACCCCGCCGGCCGGGGTGGCCTCGAGTGCGTTCTTGAGCATGTTACTCAGTACGCGGGACAGCAGGCGGCGGTCCGTTTCCAGCACGCCGTCCCAGACCCCCTCAAGGCGGATCGTGCGGTCCTGGGCGGCGGGGTGGACCTGATACAGGGCCTGCAACTGGGCCAAAAGCGGCCCCACACGGAACGCCGCCACTTCGCAGACCAAATCCCCCGACTCGGCATACATCAGATCGCGCTGTGCCCGAAGGTCTTCGATCAATTGGGCTGCCAAGTCCTGGAGGCGGCGCAGGGGGAAATCGTCGGCCAGCCGCTCGCGGAGTTCGTCGGCCAGCATGGCGGCGTAGCCCTCTACCCCGCCGGCAGCATTGAGTATGTCGTGGAAAAACAGCCGGGTCAGCAGTGCCAGGCGCTTCGGTTTGCTGATATCGTGGATGGCGCACACGATGAACCGGGTGCCTTGCAGTTCAATGGGTGTCGCTACCACTTTGAGGTCTAGCGCCTGCACCGTGGGCGAGCCTTTGCATAGCAGCCGGCACTCGTACACCGCCTGGCAACTGAAATCCTGGCTTTCCAAGATGGCTTGCGCCGCGCCGCAGGTTATGCAATATGGCCCCGTCCCGCACCCGTCCGGGCCAACTTCGGCGTGCACGCAGTTCAGGACCTCGCCTGGCCGTGCTCCCAGCCAAGGCCGTTCCGTCGCCTTCATCCATTCGGCCGCGCGCCGATTGCAGGCGACGATCTGCCGCTCTGCATTGAGCACCAAAACCCCCTCCTCCATGCAGTCGATGACGGCCTGGAACAGCGGGGCGTTGCGCAGCACGGCCTCTTGCGTGTGGAGCACGGTGGGGTCGGCCCGACCCGGAGGGGCCGGCCGGCGATACGCCTCCGCTCCCACAGCAAAACTCTGTTCAATGTACATCGAAAACACACTCGTCTGCCAAACGGCCACGATGCCGAACGCCCCCTGCCCAATTGTAGGTTACCCACGGAGCAAAGTTTAGCGTACGCATATCACACCGCTGGGGCGCACCGGCCGGTTACCGTGGTTTTCCGCCGGGCGATGGCTTCCAAACCAAGCCGGTTTGCGGGCCTTGGCGCCCAAAGAGACTCCGCCGGCCCGGCCTTCAGGCCGGGTTTACGGCCTGGCGAGCCTGTGCCACGCTGCGGTAGCGGCCGGCTAATGCCGGAAGTTACGAACAAATGGCATCTGTGGGTTGCAGTCGTTCGATGCCGTACGGCAGGCGCGCTTCGAGCATCCAGTCGGAAAGCTCGAGCGAGACCAGCACATGGTCCACAGCACGGGCGCGTTTGGCCGGCAACGTAACGGACAGAGGGCTTTGTGGAGCGGCCGGCGCAATCGCACTCGGCTGCCAGGGGGCGACCGGGCCGATCGCCTCGGGCAACGCCGCCTGGGGGGCCGCTTCGTCCGGCGGTTCCGACTGCGACGACGGCCCAGCCGGGGGGATAGAGTTCTCGGCCAAAGCCGCCACGGCCGTGTCTGCGTCCACCATGTCGGCCACATTCCACCCGGCCAGGCCAACGACGATGCTCCGGCTGCGGATTCCACGGATCGGGCCGGCCGTGCCGGAAATACCGGCACTGCTGACACTGCTCGACGAGGAGCTGGGGAGGACCCAGTTTTCGGCGTTGTCGAAATGGGCATCTCCGGCCGCGGAGTAGCCGTTGGGCGGGGGATAGTAGGCGTGGGCCAGCGTCTTGCCGGCCCCGTCGAACCGGTGCGCGGCGATGCGAATATCACCGGCCCGCGAGTCGTTCTGGCTGGCGCCAAAGAAATTGAACGGCAACCCGGTATCGACGCGCTGGACAAAAGCGATGGTGCCCACCGCCGAAGCCCAAAGGTTCAGCATGTTTGCGAACACCGGCTGCCAGACGTCCGGACTGCCGAACTTGGCGTTCATGGTCTTGAAGAGGGTACTGGTCTTCCGTTGCTCCATCGGTGTGCCGTCTGGCACGAAGCTGTAGGTGATGTCGACCTTGCCATCGTTGGGGACCGGGTCGAGGCTGTCCTTCCAGGGGGTGGCGTTACTGGCCACGTTTTGCTGGGAATAGACGCCCTGAAGTGTTGCAACCGCCGAGTCGTTGGAAAAGTTCGCCAGATTGTAGTTCGGGTTGTAGTAAGCGTACATGATCGAGTTGGGATCGTCGGAGTGCTCCAGTCCCAGCGAGTGCCCGAACTCATGGAGGGCCACCAGGTCCAGCCGGACGGGCGGAGCGGTCTTCCTGCCGCCCCCCTTGGCGTCGGCCGAGAGGAGCCCTTCGATGGCCGAGTCGGCCAGGGCGCCGGCCCCTGGGTCGGGGCCGAAGATGAACGATAGGGCCAGCCGCGGCTCCAGATGTTCCAGACGCAGCGATCGCGCAGACAGTCGTCTTCGGTTCACAGCACTTCTCCAGCCTTTGGTACGGGTCCTCGACAAGTTGGCCTTGCGAAGCCCCCTAACACCGCATACGGCTCCCTGTGAGCACAGAGCATTCTAGATAAACGCAGCCGTCGCTGTCAATATTCTCCTGAGTTTGCCTGCCCCACATTGAGTGTGCGGGGGTACCTCGACGATGGCCACGAAGGGGACAACACACGCCTGGTTTGTACGCCGGGCTGGTCTGGGGCTGGGGGGTCGTGGCCTGGCTCGGCGCCCTCGCCCTCTACCTGCTCGCGGGCGCGGGAGGCCGCGGGGTGTG
>FWWM01017163.1_pt1 | contig 10596 bp, 11 predicted proteins | sample 2228351 | NCBI WGS metagenome assembly FWWM01 (sample SAMEA103939774, study PRJEB20133) | metagenome
AGCGCTTATTCAGCAAGCGCTAGCAGCTATTTAAACCATAGCAAAACACCGGGAAGGCTCAACGCCTTCCCGGTGTTTTTCATTTACCGCGAAATCGCGGGCTGCTCAGTGGTTACCCAGATAGAGCTGCGCCATCCGCTCATCGGCCAGCAAACCCTGGGCGGGGCCTTGCAGCACGCAGCTCCCCTGGTCCAGGATGTAGCCCTGCTGGCTGATCTGCAGCGCCTGACGCGCACGCTGCTCCACCATCAGCACCGCCACGCCTGCGGCGGGCAGCTTTTGCACCATGTCAAACACCTTGCCCACCAGCGAAGGCGCCAGCGCCGCTGTGGGCTCATCCAGCACCATGATGCGGGGCGACGGCATGAGGGCGCGGGCAAACGCGAGCTGCTGGCGCTCGCCGCCAGAGAGGTTGCTGGCAGGCTGCGGCAGCCGCTCCACCAGCGCCGGAAAGTCGGCCAGTACCTCGTCCATGCGCTGCTTGAGGTGCTTTACGCCCCGCACCACCTGCAGGTTCTCGCGCACGGTGAGGGACGGGAACACATTCGCCACCTGCGGTACGTAGGCCAGCCCGGCGTCAAAGCGGTCTTCGGCCGACAAGGCCGTGATGTCGCGCCCGCCCAGGTGGATGGTGCCCGCCACGCGTGGCAGCAAGCCCAGCAGCGCCTTCACCAGCGTGGATTTGCCCGCGCCGTTGGTACCTGCAATGGTCACGATCTCGCCCGGTGCCACGGCCAGGTCAATGCCGTGGATGATGTCCACCTCGGAATACCCGCCGCGCAACTGCGCGATCTGCAGCAAGTTGTCTGCGCCGCTCATACCACCCCTCCCATGTATGCTTCCTGCACGCGCGGGTCGTCCAGCACGGTGTGCGGGTCGCCCTCGGCCAGAATGCAACCCCGGTCCATCACGATCATGCGGTGCGACAGCGACTTGAGCGCCTGCAGGTGGTGCTCAATCACGATGAACGCAATGCCCTGCCCGTTCAGCTCGCGCACGCGGTCGCAAATCTCTTCAATCAGCACCGGGTTCACCCCGGCGAATGGCTCGTCCAGCAAGATGCAGCGCGGGTCCAGCATCAACACCCGGCCCAGCTCCACCAGCTTCTTCTGCCCGCCCGACAAGCCCCCCGCCTTCACATCGCGCACACGCGCCAGGTTTAAAAACTGCAGGATGCGGTCTGCCTTGTCGGCAAGCTGCGCCTCGTGTTCGCGGCGGCTGCGCGTCTGAAAGAAGGCGTTCAGCAGCCGCTCCCCCTGGGGATTGGCAGCTGCGGCCAGCAGGTTCTCGTGCACCGTCAGGCTCTTGAACTCGCGCGGAATCTGGAAGGTACGCACCAGCCCCAGCCGCGCGCGGCGGTACGGAGGGATGCGGGTGATGTCCTGCCCATCAAACTCAATCTGCCCTGCATCCGCTGGCTGCTGCCCGGCAATGGCCGCAAACAGCGTGCTCTTGCCCGCACCGTTGGTGCCTGCAATGCCCAAAATCTCGCCCGCCTTCAATTGCAGCGATACACCGTCCACCGCCTTGAAGCCCCCAAACAGCCGCGTGACGGCATCCACTTTCAACATCGTCGTCATTTGGTTGCTCCCGAGCCGCCGAACAGGCCGTTGGGCTTGTACAGCGTGACCAGAATCAGCGCCAGGCCCACCGCCGCCAGGCGCAGGCTGGCCATGCCAACTTCAGACACACCCGGCACCCAGTCTTTGGCAAAGCGTGAGCCTTCCAGAAACACCATCAGCAGCAGCGAGCCAAACACCGCGCCCCGCACCGTGCCCGAGCCGCCCATCACCAGCCCCATCCACACATAGAAGGTGATGAGCGGAATGAACTGCTCTGGCGTGATGAAGGTGATGAAGTGCGCGTAGAACGCCCCCGCCAGCCCAGCCAGCACCGCGCCCAGCATGAACACCTGCACCTTGAACCAGGCCGGGTCCTTGCCCAGCGCAGACAAGGCGGCTTCGTCATCGCCAATGGCTTTGAGCAAGCGGCCAAACGGGCTGGCCGCCAGGCGCACCGTGCCCCAGGCCACCAGGGCGACCAACGCCAGCAGCGTGGCAAAAATCGCCATGTCTGACACACCACTGCCCCACGACGCAAACAGCTTGGGCAGGCCAGGCAAGCCCTGCACGCCCTTGGTGAGCCAGCTTTCTTGCTGGATGGAAATGCGCACTGCCTCAGAAAAACCCAGCGTCACGATGGCCAGATAGTCATCCCGCAAGCGCAGCGACAGGAGGCCAATGGGCAGCGCCAGCACACCGGCCAGCAAACCAGCCGCCACAAAGCACAGCACCAGCGGCACGCCTTGCAGCGCCAGCAGGCCCGAGGTGTAGGCGCCCACGGCAAAGAACGCCACCACTCCAAAGTTGACCAGTCGGGTCAGGCCAAACTGCAAATTCAAGCCCAGCGCCAGCAGGCAGTAGATAAGGGCAACGATGCCAATGGCACAAAGGTAAGCAATCATGAATCAGGCTCCTTACCGCACCAGTTGCACACGGCCCATGATGCCCGCCGGGCGCACCAGCAGCACCAGCGCCAACACCACAAACGACAGCATCAGCTTGTACGACGGGCCCATCAGCGGTACCGCCAGTTCTTGCGCCACACACAGCAGCAGTGCCCCCAGCACCGCGCCCACCGGGCTGCCAATGCCGCCCAGCACCATGGCCGCAAACGCGGGGATCAAGCTCTCCCACCCCATCTCGGGGCTGACCACGGCCTTCATGCCCAGCAGCACGCCGCCCAGAGATGACAACGCACCCACCAGCAGCCACAGGCTCAGCATCAGCCCCCCGGCGCGAATGCCGCTGGCGCGCGCCAGGTCGGCACTGTCGGACACGGCACGCAACTGGCGGCCAAAGCTGGTGCGGTAGATCAGCACAAACACCACCATCAGGCTGACGGCAGCCACCGCAGCAATGGCCAAGTCGGTGGGCAAGATGCGGATGCCGCCAAAGTTCCAGGCGCGCACCAGGGGCAAATCAAACGTGCGCTGCTCATGCCCGGCAAAGAAGCTGATCAGGCTGCGCAGCAAAAAGCCCAGGCCAATGGCCGCGAGCATGGAAGCCACCATGGGCCGCCCGGCCAGCTTGCGAAAAATCAGCTGGTAGGAGCCCGCGGACACCACCGCCGTGACCACCATGCTGCCCAGCGCCGCCGCCCACAGCGGCAAGCCACCCAACAACTGCACGGCCACGGCAGCATAGGCGCCGGTGGTCATCATGTCGCCCGTGGCCGCATTCGGAAAGCGGTTGACGCCCATCACCAGGGTCATGGCCAGGGCGGGCAATGCCACCACCAGCCCTTCGATCAATCCATTGATCAGCAGGTTTAAAAAATCGATCCAGGTCATTGCGTCATTCCGTCATCCCGTGCACATCCACGCTGCGCAGTCCTTAAAAACAAAAACCCGGGGCCTGCGACCCGCAGGCACGCCGGGCACAGGAGGCTGCGCGGCAGAAGGCATCGAAGCGAAACGCGCGAAAACTGAGGATCGCGTGGTGCTACCGACAAGCCCAGGGTGGCCCCCTGGGCGCAGGCGGTAGTACTGCGCGAGACCGGTTTATCGCGCGTTGCAGCCGATGTTCCTTTTGCCGGGCAGCCTCCTAACCCATCACATCGCGATGGACACCACGTCGCGGCGCACCAGCTGGCCCTTTTCGATGATGAACACGCCAAAGTCCGGCGTCACATCGCCCGCCTTGTCAAAGTCCAGCTTGCTCGATGCGCCTTCGTAGTTCACCTTGGCCTTCTTGGCCAGTTGGGCCTTGCCTTCGGCAAAGGTGAAGACGGCGGTGCCGGGCGCGTTGGAAACATCGCGCATCTTGGCGTTGATCTGCTCCACCGTGGCCTTGGGGCCTGCGGCTTCCATGGCCAGAGCCAGCGAGATCACCATGTCATACGCCATGGCGGCGTAGATGTTGGTGGAGGCCGCCTTGCCCGTGGCCTTGGTGAAGGCCGCGTCAAACTGCGCATAGGCCGCGCTCTTTTCGTTGGACACCGTATCGACGGAGATGATGCCTTCGCACACCTCGGCGCCCAGGGCCTTCACCAGATCGGGGTTGGCCGCCCAGCCGGGAATGATCCACTTGGTATCCGCACCCGACTGGAACCACTCGCGCAGGATGATGGTGGTGTCGGGCAGGTACGAGCCCATCACGATCACATCGGGCTTGGTGGCCAAAATCTTCTGCAGCTCGCTGCGGTAGCTGGGGCGGTTGGGTTCGTACGTGACGTGCGCTGTGACCTTGCCGCCGCGCTTTTCCCAGGCGCGGGTGAAGCCTTCCACATTGCCCAGGCCCGATGCGTTGTTGAACGCCATGGTGGCCGGGCGCTTGAAACCGCGCTTGGTGCAGATCTCGGCAAAGGCCGCGCCAAAGCGGTCGTTGGTGGCCTGAAAGCGCCAGACCAGATCCTTGGTGTCCAGCGTAGAGATGGCGGGCGCGCCCGACACGTTCATCTGGATGATGCCTGCGGCATCGGTCAGCGGCATCACCGCCAGCGTCACACCCGATGCCCAGGTGCCCAGCACGGCCTGCACCTTGTTCACCTCAATCAGCTTCTTGGCGGCCAGCACGGCGGCGTCGGGCTTGGTCTGGTCGTCTTCGGTGAAGAGTTCGAGCTTGCGGCCACCCGCACCGCCTGCGGCGTTGACTTCGTCCACCGCCAGGCGAATGGCCTGCTGCATGCCGGGGCCATAAGGGCTGACTGCGCCCGTGATGGGCGTGAGCGAGCCGATGCGGAAAACATCGCCCTGCTGGCTGAAACCGATGGAGGGAAGGCACTGCAGGGCGGCGGCCACGCCGCTGAGCTTGACGAAATTTCTACGTTGCATGGTGTTCTCCGGTGAGGTCAGTGGGGGGTTGAAAAACGGGTGGCAAACATCAAAGGCTGTTCTTGCAAATTGCACCGTCTTTGACGATGGCGCGAATACGCTCGCCCTGGTTCAGCAGGCAGGTGATGTCGGCGAGCGGGTCGCCATCCACCAGCAGCAGGTCGGCCACGGCACCGGGCGTCACTTCGCCCAGCTGGCCTTGCTGGCCCAGAATCTCCGCGCCAATCAGCGTGGCCTGTTGCAGCACCGGGCCGTTGCCCAAAATTTCGGCGCGCAGGCGCAGCTCGTCAGACTGCAGGTAGTGCGTTTCGGCCAGCAGGTCGCTGCCCAGGCCCATCTTCACGCCCGCCTTGGCCAAAATCTTGATGGCCTCTTTGCCCTGCCCGCGCACGCTGTCAATCTTGGCGACGGACGCAGCAGGCAAGCCATAACGCTCGCCCTCATTGGCCAGGCCTTCATAGGTGATGAGCGTGGGCACCATGAAGGCGCCCAACTCGGCCATCAGTTCGGCCGTGGGCGCATCCACCAGGTTGCCGTGCTCAATGGTGCGCACGCCGCAGCGCACTGCGCGGGCAATGGCGCGGGGCGTGTAGGCGTGGGCCATCACATAGGTGTTGGCGTTGGAGGCCTCTTCCACAATGGCGCGCAGCTCGGCTTCGGAGTAGCCCAGGTTGCCAATCGGGTCGTTGGGCGACGCCACGCCGCCCGATGCCATCACCTTGATCTGCGTGGCGCCCTTCAAGATTTCTTCGCGCACCGCCAGGCGGCAGGCGTCCACCCCATCCACCACACGGCCAATGTTGCCCAGCTTGTAGGCGCACGAGCACACGTCCAGGTTGTCGTTGCGCTCACGGAAGTCTGCATGCCCACCGGTTTGCGACAGCGCCTTGCCAGAAGGGAAGATGCGCGGCCCCTGCACCAGCCCTGTGCGCACCGCTTCGGCCAGCGACCAATCGGCCCCGCCCGCATCGCGCACGGTGGTAAAGCCCCGCTCCAGCATGCCCTTCATGATGGGCAGCGAACGCATCATGGTGAACACATTGGGCATCTTGGCCACGGCACCCAGGTTGAACGACGAGGCCACCACGTGCACGTGGCAATCAATCAGGCCGGGCATCAGCGTCATGCCGCGTGCATCCAGCACCGTGGCGCCTTCTGGGGCAACCAAGTCGGCACCCACGGCGGCAATGCGGCCGTCTTGCACCAAAACGGACAAGCCGGTGCGCAATGTCAGGGCATGCACATCCAGAACGCGGCTGTTTTCAATCAACAAAGTGGTCATGAGCTGGGTCAACGTGGTGAACAGGGACTTCAAAAATACTCATGACCTACCCACCGCAGGCCATGCGCGCCAAATTTGCCGGTTTTGTCTCCAAAATGGTGCAACGCAACATTCCTCAGAGGTAAACCCGTGACATGGATGTGTCACAAGACGCATTTATCGGGCCAATCCCACACGACTGCAACGTCTAAAATCTCACCCACCCATGAGTAGCACTCATACCAAGGGATAACCCTATGCGCCGCCTCTGCCCCACAATTTCCGAATTGAACGCCTTTCACTCTGCCGCCAAGCACCTCGCTTTCACCATGGCCGCGCGCGAGCTGTGCGTGACGCAAAGCGCCATCAGCCGCCACATTGCGGCGCTGGAGGACTACCTGGGCCAGAAGCTGTTCATCCGCAAGGCCACAGGGCTGGAGCTGACCGAGGCGGGCGCCACCTACCTCAACGCCACCCGCCCCGCCATGGCCGCGCTGGAATCGGCCACGGCCCAGCTCATGTCGTACGGGGGCGATGGCGGCTCGCTCAACCTGTCGGTGCCGCCCACCTTTGCGGCGCAGTGGCTATTTCCGCGCCTGGGGCACTTCAAGCGCACGCTGCCGCAGGTGTCGCTGAACTTTGTGCGCTACCAGCACGCACACGACTTTGCGACGCCGCACGAGTTCGACGCTGCCATCCAGTACGGCTACGGCAACTGGCCCAGCGCCAATGCGCGCTACCTGATTGGCAAAGAAACCAGCATCGTCTGCAGCCCCCAACTGCGTGACACCCTGCCCCTGCACACCCCGCAAGACCTGCTGCGCGCCACGCTGCTGCAACACATCGAGGTACCCCTGGCCTGGCAAGACTGGATGGAAGCCCACGGCCTGGACACCAGCGCCAGCCGCTTCGGGCCGGGCTTCAACCTCTACTCACTCATCATCCGCGCCGCCGTTTCAGGCTTTGGCGTGGGCATCGTGCCCACCTGCCTGGTGGAAGACGAACTGGCAGCAGGCTCGCTGGTCGAGCCCCTGAAAGACCGCTTTGACAGCCCCCTGGGCTACTACCTGTGCGCGCCCACGGCCCGCACCAATTTGTCGGTGTACCGCCTGGTGGCCGGGTGGCTGGAGCATTGCTGCAACCATGCAGAAGGGGCGGCTGCAGAGACTGGGGCGGGCTGTATTTTTTGCGCGCCGCAGCAAGGTGCGAGCAGTGCCAGCGCCACCACCACTGCTGCAACCATGGCCGGTTGACCGGGCCAGCGCAGCGGCACCGCCGGGCGTTGCGTGAATAGCTTTTATAAAAATATGGCTCTAGCGCTTATAGATAAAGCGCAAGCAGCTATCAATTCGATAGCAACCGCCTCTTACACCACCAGCCAAGACAGGCCTTACTTGGCCCGGCATAGAGACGAGGTGCCGGACACCACGGAGTAATCGAACTCCGCATTGATGGAAATGCACGCCAACTCTGGCGATGAGGGTGCAAACCACGCCACCACCTCCGCGCCGTTTTCAGCATCGTGAAAGAAGCGGTCAACCGTGGACCAATTCACTTTCACGACATCGTTGGCAGAGCAAAACTGAATCGCCCCGGGTTTCGCGGAGGCCATTTGGTTTAAGTCAGCCCACTCCCACAGTGGCTTGACTGGCGAGTTGCCGGTAGTAGTTTGCCTCAGCCTCGGCAGGCGGTATGTAGCCGATGGGTTCGAGCAAGCGATGGTGGTTGAACCACGATACCCATTCGAGCGTGGCGAACTCCACGGCTTCCTTGGTTTTCCATGGTGCCCGGCGGTGAATCAGTTCGGCCTTGTACAGGCCGTTGATGGTCTCGGCCAGGGCGTTGTCGTAGCTGTCGCCCTTACTGCCCACGGACGGCTCGATGCCAGCCTCGGCCAGCCGCTCCGTATAGCGAATGCTGACGTACTGGGACCCCCTGTCGGAGTGACAAATCAGGCTGCCGTCGCGTTCGGGCTGTCTGGCGTACAGGGCCTGCTCCAGGGCGTCGAGAACAAAGTCCGTGTGCATTGAGCTGCTTACTCGCCAACCCACGATGCGCCTGGCAAACACGTCGATGACAAAGGCCACGTACAGCCAGCCTTGCCAGGTCGAGACGTAAGTGAAGTCGCTGACCCACAACTGATTGGGCCGTTCGGCGCGAAACTGCCGGTTGACCCGATCCAGCGGGCATGGCGCCTTTGCATCGCCGACCGTGGTGCGCATCACCTTTCCACGCATCACACCGCGCAGGCCCATGCTGCGCATCAGTCGCTCGACCGTACAACGCGCCACGGTCACACCTTCGCGTGTCAGTTGCCGCCACACTTTGTCCGCGCCGTAGACCTGCATGTTGGCCTGCCAGACTCGTTGAATCTGCGGCATCAGCAATTCGTCGCGTCTCGCTCTGGCGCAGCGTTTGTGAGGCTCGCGCACCAGCGCGGCGTGGCGCCGATATGCTGACGGGGCAACCTGCAAGACTTTGCAGAGCGGCTCGACCCCGAAAGCATTGCGCTGCTGGTCGATAAAGGCCCTCAAGACTTGAGCCGGCGGTCGAGCTCCGCCTGGGCAAAAAACGCGCTGGCCAGCTTCAATATCTCGTTGGCCCGGCGCAGCTCTTTGACCTCGCGCTCCAACTCCTTGACCCGCTGGGCTTCGGCTGTGGTGACGCCTTCTCGCGTGCCTGCATCAACTTCGGCACGCTTGACCCACTCGTTCAGGGTCTGCGGCACGCAGCCAATCTTGGGGGCGATGGATTCGATAGCTGCCCATAGCGATGGGTACTCCCCGCGCTGCTCCTGCACCATCCTCACTGCGCGTTCTCGCACCTCAGGCGAGAACTTGTTTGTCTTCTTCATGGCTCAATCCTCTCAGAGTGTTGAGCCTCCTCGAAATACGGGGCGGTTCAGGAGAGCCGTTCCGTCGCCGCTAGTGCAAGTGAGGCTAGGCATCGACCCGCCGATGTCCATGGACACCATAGTCCTAGCTGAGCAATGTCATGACTATGCGCTTACCCAGTTTACATACCTTGGAAATAAGCATCAGCGGTGCTAAGCGCGTGTAACCTGAGTGGACTTCCACTGGTAGACAAGCGGTGGAAAGGTGTCCACAAGCTACGCCATGTGCTTTTGAGTGGGGCCGAGTTCTGCTCGCTCAGCTTTACGGTGAGGTGTTCCCTGAGGTCAGCAAGCCAAAACTGATGTTGTATGCATTCCGCAAGAGAGCGCTGTGTGCGGTGCTGTCGATATTAGGCTGTGGAATGCGTCGTCGATGAGTTTACGACTTTAGCGTGCGCGCTCCACGGCAGAGCAAGGCGCAAGGGCGCGTGGATGCTAGTTCGCTGTTTACGACTTTATTTGGCGCGAATAACGGTGTTCAGCAGCCCACGTGCTGGTGTCCACCATGAGCGATGCACTCAGGCCTTGAGCAGGCCGCTCTTCTCTATAAATCTCACGACCTCGTCCAAGCCCGCCTGTGTCTTGAGGTTGGTCATCACGAAGGGTTTGAGGCCTTGCGCTGTTTTGCGCATGCGCTCGGTGTCGGCGCGCATCACATCGAGGTTGGCGCCTACGTGGGGGGCCAGGTCGGTTTTGTTGATGACGAACAGGTCGCTTTTGGTGATGCCGGGGCCGCCCTTGCGGGGGATTTTTTCACCGGCGGCCACGTCGATGACGTAGATGGTGAGGTCGCTCAGCTCGGGGCTGAAGGTGGCGGCCAGGTTGTCGCCGCCGCTTTCCACGAACACGATGTCGGCGTTGGGGTGTTCTTGCAGCATGCGGTCGATGGCCTCGAGGTTGATCGAGCAGTCTTCGCGGATGGCGGTGTGGGGGCAGCCGCCGGTCTCCACGCCCATGATGCGCTCGGGCGGCAGCGCGCCGCTGATGGTGAGCAGGCGCTGGTCTTCCTTGGTGTAGATGTCGGTGGTGGTGGCATTCTGGTAGTACTGCTCGCGCATGGCCTTGCAGAGCATCTCCAACAGGGTGGTTTTGCCCGAGCCAACGGGGCCGCCAATGCCCACGCGCAGGGGGGGCAGGGTTTTGGTGCGGTGGGGGATGTGGTGCAGGGCGCTCGTGTTGCTCATGGTGCTCAGGATCGGAACAGGCGGGAGTATTGGGTTTCGTGGCGGGCCGAGAGGATGGCCAGGCCGGGGGTGAAGGCTTGGCGCTGGTCATCGCGCAGGCCCAGGGCGTGGGCCACGGCGGCGGGAATCTCGCGGGCGAGCTGGGCCAGCATGCGCTGGCCTGAGCCCTGGCCCAGGGGCACGGCCTTGATGGCGGCCTGCACGCCGTTCTCGGCCCAGGCGAAGGCCAGGCTGTGCAGGCAGTCGGTGAGCGATTGCGCGCCGATGGGGTCAAACGCCACGTCCACGCCGCGCCCACCGGTGGCCTCTCGCACACGCTGCGGCAAACTGCCTTCGCTGGCGCTGAACACCTGGTCAAACCCGTTGGCCAGGGCGAAACGCCGCTTGTCCTCAGAACGCACCGTGCCCAGCACGGCCAAGCCTT